>OIEZ01000157.1_pt1 | contig 11059 bp, 12 predicted proteins | sample 1581941 | NCBI WGS metagenome assembly OIEZ01 (sample SAMN04414078, study PRJEB24778) | human gut metagenome | material: faecal | host: Homo sapiens | reverse complement strand
TGAAAGGACTGCCTCCTGTCATCTTTTTCACCTCAAAAGACGTTTCTCCCTCTAAGACCACTTTGCGCTCTTTCAAAAAATCGTCCTGATATGAAAGCGTACTTCCCGCAGCGAGCATACCACGAACTATCCGGAAGGACATACGTCATACGCGTATCGGCCGGTCCCAGGACTATTGTCTCTAAAGAAGCTCTTGAAGTAATCAGATACCACGTACCTATGACCAGCAAAAGACAAGCGGCGGCAGCCAGAATCCTAAAACCCCGATTATAGCCTGACAATTTTTTCTTTGCAGGTTTGTGATTCCAACATACATCCGTAATGTTGGTCCATATCTCCTCCTCAATTTTTTGTTTTCAATAGAAGTGCCAAAGAATTTATCCCACTGTCTTAGTAATAAACGGCACACCGGTCCTTCATCCGCTAATTTTATTTTTTCCTCCGGAGTCAGTCCTTTAGAAAACATCTTCTTTACTATTTGTACAAATTCCTTGGCATTCATAATACTTTATTTTTTTAATTGAGATTCAATAGGATCGTCATACTGAGTCTGAAGCTTTACCAATTCCCCTTTCAGTTTTTCAGTTATCTTTTCATAACCGGGCTTCCCAAACAAATTATGCATTTCACGCGGATCTTTTTCAGGTCATACAGCTCCCACGCATCAATATCATTATAAAAATGTATCAGCTTATAGCGTTCGGTACGCACACCATAATGACGTTTCACCGCATGTTCCGCCGGATATTCATAGAATGATAGTAAAGGGACTTACGCCAGTCCTTAGGACGTTCTCCTTTCAGCAAAGGCAACAAAGATACCCCCTGAATATCTTCCGGAATATCTACTCCCGCCATTTCTAAGAAGGTAGGTGCATAGTCTATATTCTGAACCATTTGCGACACTTTTCCTTTCTTGCCATGAGGAAAACGGGCTAACAACGGAGTACGGAATGACTCCTCGTACATAAAGCGTTTGTCAAACCAACCGTGTTCTCCCATATAGAATCCCTGGTCGGAAGTATAAACCACCAATGTATTTTCCAGAAGCCCTTTTTCTTCGAGATACTTCAACACCCGTCCGATATTGCGGTCGACCGAACGAATCACACTCAAATAATCATGCATATAACGTTGATACTTCCACTCCGCCAGTTCCTTGCCTTCCAGTTTCCGGGCTTTAAAATCTTTGATAATAGGGTCATAATAAGCATCCCAGGCAGCTTTTTGTTGCGGATTCATACGCTTATACATAGCGCGTCCATAACCTTCCAATCCAGTTTTTGTATGAATCTCATTTTCTTTATCCGCCATTTTCAGGTCATAGACAAGGTCCATATCCTTGAATATGTTCATCTCCTGTTCGGAAGCAGCTATACGCCTCATATTTATCATAGAAATTTTCCGGCAATGGAAACTTCACCTTATCAAACGCTCCCAAGTCACAAGTGTCGGGCATCCATGTACGGGTGCGGGGCTTTATGATGCAACAACAGACAGAACGGTTTTTCTTTCTCCCGTTTGTTCTCCAGCCATTCCAGCGCCAAGTCCGTAGTGATATTGGTGGCATACCCTTCTATCTGCACTTTCTTACCATTATCTATAAAATAAGGATTGTAATAATCACCCTGACCAATCAGAATATTCCAATAATCGAATCCCGTGGGATTAGAGGTAAGATGCCATTTACCAACAATAGCAGTCTGATAACCTGCCTTCTGCAACAGCTTAGGGAAGGTCTGTTGGCTTCCGTCAAACCGATGCGCATTATCTATAAAACCATTCTTATGGCTATGTTTTCCCGTCAACATACACGCACGGCTGGGCCCGCTTATAGAGTTTGCCACAAAACTATTGGTAAAGACAACTCCTTCATTGCCGATACGGTCGATATTGGGTGTCTCTATAAAACGGTGATCGTAGGCACTGATAGTCTGAAATGAGTGGTCGTCACTCATTATATACAAAATATTCATAGGCTTCTCAGACGCCCCCTTTACTCTGAGCAAAGGAGGGCAATGTTACCAAGGCGGCTACCCCTGACAAAAAAATGCAGTGTTTGTTTGTTCATCACTATAAAATTAAGTTTCGTTATGTAATAAATACATTCATTAATTAAGTTCCCCTTACTGAAAAGGAACATTTTTAATTTTCTGTATCATAATTTATGGAAAAACGTGCAGCAAAGATAAAAATAAATATCCACAAAATAAGACACTTAGCAAATAATAGAAACAGAATCTGTTTCAAAAAACTTCAAAACAGATTCTGCCTTCATCTTACCGTTAATAGCCCGGATTCTGCACCATTTGCGGGTTATTACTTACCTGATCTACCGGAATAGGCATCAAATAATTCGCCGGAGTACGGAATTCACGAATGTGACTTGTCATTTGTGTATCCTTGAAGAAGTCCTCATCTTTGGTAGCTTCCACATTTAATCCTCTCGGATATACACCAAAGTATTTTTCCCCCAACTTCCAGCGACGAAGATCCCAGAAATTATGAGTCTCCATATAAAGTTCAATCATACGTTCCTGACGTACAATCTGCATCAAACGACCATCGGGGCCTACGGAAGAATAATCTGTCAACGGCTCCTTTGCCTTCGCCCAGGCAGTCAGTACAGGGTCAATGCCGGCACGCTCTCGGATTACGTTCAATTTCTTCATGCCTTCAGCCACATAACTAGCATCACCATATCCGACACAAGCCTCTGCATAATCCAGATACAACTCACCCAAACGAATGATAGGCAACGGATATCTCAAGGAAGGCACGTTGTCCGACTTACGGGCAGCCGATCCCGGATGAACCCCTTTCTTATTCAGATAACCGGTTGGAGAGTAGTTATTTCCTCTGTTCATTTTGCCACTGTTGTCTTCCTTCTTGTACTGTGTCAACCATCTTTTGCGTTGTTTACGGTCGGAACGGTCCATTTTATCCTGATAAGTAATACCTTTGGTACCGTCGGCTACTACATTCTCCGTCTGACATTCGTAAAAGCCATTATGGAAAGATATCCAGGCATAGAAACGCGGCTCACGATGATCGTTCAATTTCAAAGTTATTCCTTCTCCGCGTGTATCATCATCCAGAATAGTAGTCTGAAAACGATTTTCATAGTCATACGTCGGGTCTTGGTCAATCGGAAGACCATTTTCGGTATAGAATCGTTCTACCATTGTCAGAGACGGACCATATCCTCCTCCAAAAGAAAGATAAGGAATGGATTTATTCTGTATGCTATACATTTCTTCCAAGCGGGTATTTGCCCAAAGCACCTCCTTAGTTCCGTTCTTGTCTAGGTATGTAAGACGCAGCTGTCTTTGGATAGGATCTTTCGGATACGGATAGGTGGCTGTACCAATGGCATCATCGCCAACGTAATATAATCTGTATCGTGATCTTCTGCAAAGTTTATTGCTTCCAAAGCTGCATCGGCAGCTACTTTATATTTCTCTTTACTATATGTTTGAGACATCAATAAGGTGCCGTCATTGTTGGCAAAGTCACTGTAATATTCCGAGTTTCCATTGAATAGAGGAGAAGCAGCATAAAGCAACAATCGGGCCCTCAACGCTTTGGCAGCTACACTAGTTGCCAGTCCGTAAGAAGATCCCATACGTTCCGTAGGCAATTTCTCCGATACGATTCTGAATTGTTCTGATACCCAGTCCACACATTCGTCATAAGGAGAACGGGCTGCCATCTTGTCATAAGGTGTATTCATATCCGGTAATTCTTTTACCAAGATGATAGGACCATAATGCTGCATCAATACCGAATGATAATAAGCAATCAGAAAATCCGCCTGATTGGCGAAATCATTAATCTTATCATCACTCAATCCCGGAACGGACGCAATATTCTTCTTCAACAGATAACATTGCCGTATACCTTTATACATATTACTGTATGTCGCATCCACATTGCCGATATTTCCTGAAGTATATCCTCCCTGAAAATATAGTTTAATAGGTTCTCCGTTGAAACAGCTTACTATTTCATCTCCTGCATATCCGATAAAAGTATGCGAATTCTGATAAGCAGGCATAAAGGAATAACAGGAATACAGATAGTTCAATGCAGCTTGTTCCGAAGCAAATGCATCTTCTTCATTGGCTGTTTCATTCGGCACAATATCCAGATAATCACATGAGCCCAAGAGACAGCCGGCAAATACGAACGATAACAAAATATTATATATCTTTTCATTTTATTCAAATTAGCGGTTATTATTAATAGTCATCTGAAAACCAACATTAAATGTTCTTTGAGTAGGATAGGACATACCGGAGCCACCTCCCATTTCTGGATCCCATAATTTGAATTTAGAGAATGTTAGCAGGTTGTTGCCGCTGACATAAATTCTCATATTCTTGAAACTATATCCTATTTCCGCATTCTTGAGCTTTAAAAAAGCGGCGTTTCTCAGCCAGAATGTTGAATTCTGGTTATTATTTGTGTTATATGCCGTCGTGAGTCTGGGGTATGATGCATTGGGATTAGGATTATCTGTTGTCCAGCATCCATCTGCTACGTAATCTAATATACCTCTTTTGGCGGTATTGTTATCGTTGGTGAAAGGATGGAATCCGCTCATCATTAATGATACGCGTCCGGTTCCCTGAAAGAATAAAGAGAAGTCCAGATTTTTGTATTTAATGGAAGGGCCGAAACCATATACAATTTCCGGTACACTGGGATAACCTAAGGCAACTTTGTCATATTCATTGATTGCATTGTCCGTACCTCCTAATGCATTCGGAATATCTTTGTACTTAATATCACCGGGCATTAACGGCAGATTGGCAAATTGTTGCGGCAAACTATTGTTAATCATATTTTCGTCGGTAAATAATCCGTCCGCTACATATCCGAAGATTGTATTGAGTGAATGGCCGACTTTCAGACGGTTAGGATATAAACTGAATTCCGGCTCATCCATTTCAAGTATTTTATTATGAGCAAAGGTGAACGTTCCCTTGAAAGAGACAAACAAGTCTTTGTTAATCTGGTTGTTGTAGTCTACACTGGTATCTATTCCCCAGTTACGCATCTTTCCGAGATTTCCTTGAACTGTAACATTACCAAGTCCCATAAGTGTCGGAATTGTTCCACGATCCATAAAGATTTCCTTTCTCACTTCTTTGAAAATGTCGGCAGAGAAACTGAATCCTTTCAATATTCTCACATCAATACCAGCATTCCATTTCTCACCAACCTCCCATGTCAGGTTCGGATTGGCATATCTTTTCCATACAGGACCGGAGTTGGTGTGTGTCTGGTTACCGGTCCCGGTTGTGAATCCGGCTCCGGAGTTAGTAAGGTTCTCAAGGAACGTAAAACGTCCGGCTCCTGTCTGGTCATTACCGACAAGCCCCCACGATGCTCTTATTTTAAATTGCGGGATGATGTTTCTGAGCGGTTCCCAGAATTTCTCTTCAGACAGATTGTATCCGATTGCTACTGAAGGAAAGAAACCGAACTTTTTTATTCTTCGGGAAGTTTTCAGAACCATTGTAGCCAAAGTTGAGTTCGGCTAAGTACCTGCCGGCAAATCCGTAAGATAAACGTCCTGCAATACCTTGTTTCCTTCTAGGTAAGGATGTCAGCAAGTCCGAAGGGTTGTTAACGTCATTCTGTTCTTGATTATATAGGAACATGACATTGACTTTGTGCACGTCATTGAATGTTCTGTTATAATCCAGGCTGGCTTGTAGATATAATCTACGGTTACCGCTATTGGAACCTCCGGTTTTAAGCTCGGTACTTTGTTCGTTGCCGATGATGTTTAAGTCGTATGTATCTTCTTGTGGATTATACATGGAAGTCTCATATTGGTTGACGTTGCAATAACGATACACTTTAGAATATGAATAGTTGTAATATGAAACAATAGCATTCAGTTTCAGTCCTTTCATAATCATCTTCAAGTCCTGATTAAAACGCAGGTTGGCTGTTACACTTGTAGAGTACGTGGAACTATAACCGGATACAAAATCGGCGACAGGATTGACATAACTTCCGTTCGGAGCACCAGATCTTCCTCCCCAACGGATGTGAGTGTCATCTTCCTGGCCGGGGAAACGGATCGGAAAGTCTACCGGATTTGCATTGAGTGCACTTGAGAATACGCTTCCGGCACTACTATAAGGCCCGCTCCAGTCTCGTACCGACACATTTAGTCCTAGCGATATTTTAGTTGTATTGGTTGCCTTGATATTCAGATTATTGACAAAATCATAGTTGTAGACATTGATATTGTTGTTGAAGGAGTAGAAGTCTTTACTGAGTGATTTAAGATTACCGTCGCTGTGCTTGACGCTTGCACTCATAAAATAATCTACCCGGCTGCTTCCGCCACGGATATTAAAGTTGAACCGTTCGGCAAAAGTGTTTTTCTTGAACATCTCGTTGTACCAATCGATGTTGGGATACATATAAGGATTGACACCGTCTATTGTAGCATTAATCTTTTCGTCCGAATAGATATCGGTAGTCTCGGGAGTACGTGTCTGTGCCTCATTGTATAATCTCATATAAGTGATACCGTCTACCATTTTAGGAACATTTGTCAACTGTGATATAGCCCCTTCCACTCTAAAGTTAATGATCGGCTTTTTCAGATTTTCCCCATTCTTTGTCGTGACTACCATCACTCCGTTAGCTCCTCTTGTTCCATAGAGTGCTGTTGCCGTTGCATCTTTTAGTATTGAGAAGCTTTCAATTACTTCAGGATCGAGATTGTTCAGTTGGGTTGCGTCAATTTCCACACCGTCCAGGATGATGAGAGGATCAGTTGCGCCACTGAATGTAGAAGCACCACGAATCCAGAAACTGGCGCCGTCTGCTCCCGGTTCGCCACTTCGTTGTACGGCGATAACTCCTGATAAACGTCCCGCAAAAGAAGAAGATAAACGTGAGGAAGGTACTCTTAGCTGTTCCGGGCGTATCTGTTGGATAGCTCCGACAAGACTTTCCTTTTTCTGCCCGATACCAAAGGCTGTGACTACAACCTCATCCAATGCCTTAGTGTCTTCTTCCAGTTGGATGTTGAGTATACTCTTCTTCCCGACTTTCACTTCTTGGGTGATATATCCCATAAATGAGACTATCAGGACCGGATTTTCTTCCTCAAGTTCAAGCTTGTAGAAACCTTCAATGTCCGTCAGAGCACCTGTCGTGCTGTCTTTAATTTTAATAGTTGCCCCGGTGATCGGTTGTTCGTCCTTATCCAATACAAATCCTTGTATTGTTTTTCTTTTAGAACTTTGCGGTTGAACTTTCTTTTGAGCTACTTTTTTGAGTGTAATCTGCCTGTTGTCTATTGTATATTCTACCGACATACCTTTAAATAGTTTGTCGAGTACCGGACGAATTGGTTGGTTCGTTACTTTAATAGATACCTTACGGTTGGGATTAATGGTTTCTCCGTAATAGACGAAGATAAATTCGCTATTTTTCTCAATATGGCTCAGTACTTGTTTTAGAGGTACATTCTCGAAACTGAATGTGAATGTTTTTTCCTCTACATAGTTAGAGACGTCTTCTGCATAGACAGATAAGAAAGATGATAAAAAAAATTGCCAGTACAAACAGGAATTTGTATCTTTTAACACTCCTGCTTGTAGTAAATTTACAGTTTCCATAATTTTGTAATTTTAAGAACGCTACTTAATGTTGATAGGTAATGTTTTTAGCTAATCCGAATAATACTACGAATATTATTCGGATTTTTCGTGTGTTTTCATATCATAGGCATATTCGATGTTTTTAAGATTAATAATTAGTTTTCTTTTCTCATGTGGACATAATATATATTATTCTTTTCTTCTATGGTAACAGGTGCCGTTATGGCAATAGTTGACAATACTTTCTGTAACCCTTCATTCAAATCAAGTTTCCCGTGCATCGGCATTGTTTCTATACCTGTATCATAAATAATTTCTTTTCCGTAATAGCGGTGTAACTGCTCTAATACTATACTTAGTGCCTGATTATTCAATGTCAGAATGCCGTCAATCCAGCTGATATAATCGAGCGCATTGACTTTTTTCTTGTCAGTATATGTTCCTTCATTCAGAGCAATCAGCTCATTAGGCATCAGCGTATAATTCTGTTCCTTTTTGTCTTTTACCTCCACCTTTCCCCGTACTAATACGACTTCGGCTTTAGTATCTTCTTTATAAGCTTTTACGTTGAAGGCAGTACCCAGCACATTTACAGTAAAGAGTGATGTCTTTACTATAAAGGGGATGTTACTTTCCTTATGAGTCACATCTATGAATATTTCTCCTTCGACGAATATTTCCCGATATTCCTTTTTGAACTTTTGGGGATAAACAACCTTCGTTCCGGAATTAATATCCAGTTGAGAGCCATCAGACAATTGTAATTTGATATGTTTCCCCATTGGTACAATAATCTGGTTCATGGGATGTTCTTCTTCTCCTTCCCCGGTACTCTGTCGGGGCGCGATTTTCTTTTCGTCGATTAATAAAGAACCGTCTTGTGCATAAGCCACGGTAGCTTTTTCATCTACTTTTATCTTCGTTCCGGTAGCCGTAATCAGCTCAATATGTTTCTCCGGAGTATTTGCAGCAGATACAAACTCTTGAACATCTGCCGAATGAATCGTATCATAAGCTTGATATTCAGCCAGAATACAAACAGGAGAGAAGCAGCAGCAACAGCTGTCACCGGTATAAGCCAGCGATAGACGGGAATATGCTTCTTCTTGTCTATTTGCTCACTGATTTTGCTCCATACCTCGTCTTCTGCTTCTTGGGAAGCGGAACTTTCTCTCTTTCGAAGGTAGTGGAACAACCGTTCGCTCATTTGTTCAATATTTCCTTTTTCTTCTTTCATCATTCGACTGTTCTGTTATTATAATGGGAAAAACGAATTTACTCCTCACTTTTATGGAAAAAATTATTTATTTTCTAAATAAACGATCGTAATTTGTACAATAGCTCTCCCTATCAGGTTCATGGATGAGTGCACTGTAATACCTAGTATTTCGGCAACTTCCTCCCATGTAAGTTCTTTGATATAGTACAAATAAACGGCATGACGCTGATTGGCGGATAATTTCCGGTAGGCCTCCTTTAGCAATTTTGCTTCTTTCCAGATAAGTATCGTCGTGTGCAAAGAGTCCTTCCAGTTCATCATCTGTCAATGGAATCTCAAACTCTGCATTTTCTAACTGGTACGTCTCTTTCATCGAGGACATCTTATATACGAGATTGTTTCTAAGGGCTGTATATAAGTAAGATTTGACATGGTCTATGGGGCGGAATTTAGAGTTGTTGAATACGTTGACAAAGAGATCCTGAATACAATCTTTTATTAATTCTTCGTTTGTGGAGATTGTATGTCCATAATTCAACAGGTGCGGAAAGTAACGCCGGTACATTATTTCTAAAGCCAGCTTGTCTCCTTTGATTAGCAGAACCCATAATTCCGCATCCTCTTTAGTTTGATAATGCATTTTACTCTCCTTCATACACGTGTACTCTGTGTACTTTGTTATAATTGTACTAGAATGATTAACAACTGTTGTATTTTGTAGCAACATGTGGCAAAAGTATAAAAAATAAATTAAATTATATCGGAGAGCTAATGATGATTTTTGTTTACTATAAAAAGAAGACTAGTTTGAACGGATATTTATGTGATATGGATACTGCAAGAAAACATGGCCGGACTTTCTCCGTCTTGTGTGATTTGCAGTATCCATATTCTTTTTGTAATATAAGTAACTATTATAGTAATGATCTTATTTGAAAACCGTCTTTACCGGACGTCCAATCCAAGATTGAGGCTGCTTCAGCCCTAGTATATAGGCAATCATTGCCGCAGTGTCATATTGCATCATACTTTTCTTTGATTTCCATGCCTTTGCGGACATTCTTGCCGGAAATAATAAATGGAATCTCCATTTCCCTCAGTGTCTTGCCGCCATGCCCGGTTTTGATACCACCGTGGTCGGCCGTCATAATAATAATGGTGTCATCCCATATACCGGCTTTTTTAATAGCTTGCAGGATACGTTCCACATATCCATCCAGTTCTTTCAACATCTGATAGTAGGCCGGAGTGTCATGCCCTTTGGTATGCCCGGTGTGGTCGGGTTCTTCGAAGCAGATAGCCAGCAGTTCCGGTTTCTTTTCAATAATATACTTCTCGGCTGCTTCACATAAGGCAGTGGGAGCTTTGGCGTATCCCGGAGTCTGATATTGGTAACTCATGGCTAACGTATCTACCAGGTATTTGATTCCGGGCCATTCATACAAACAACCGATTTCGGCTTTAGGACGCTGTTCGCGCAAGACAGAAAAAATGGTAGGAGCCGATCCCCCGTTCGTTGACCTCACGGTGAAGGGATCTCCGGAGTTTTCGAGCCCCAGGTGGTGTATCCGTGTAACTCTGTTCCCACTCCCATAAACATGGAAGCCCAGTTGATAGCACTCGAAGAAGGGAGTACGCTCCGGCTATGAAGTGTGTAACATCCGTTGGCCATCAGACTTTTGATAGCCGGGATATCCGCTTTAGGGACACTGTAAGCCCCCCAACCGTCCATACCGATTAAGATGACGTGCTTGGCTTTTTGTTTTGCAGCGTTTACGTTGACTGTCATTCCTGCCATTAATAGGCACACGAATAGTAAGACTTTTCTCATGGTGTTTTTTTTAGATTGTTATTGATTATAAATATATACTGTTGATTAATAGGGCCATACTAATCATTGATTTTATTTATCGAGTCATTTCGATTCGTACACCGTCCGCTTGTACAGCGTATAATTTGACACGATCCGGTGAAATAGTATTGGGAATTTCAAACTGGAAAGAAGTACCGAAATATTTCAGGTTATCATTCTCTTTTATTTCAAAAGCTACTGCCTGTTCTCCGTTTTGAACATTCACCTGATGTCCGGATATAGTATAAGTAATTTGCTTGGTGATTTCATTGTCCTCTGCAAATTGAGTGAAGTAACCGACATCCGGTGGAGTCGTATCGAGTCCGGGGTCACCTTTCTTTCTGTCTTCCAG
>OIEZ01000156.1_pt1 | contig 11077 bp, 10 predicted proteins | sample 1581941 | NCBI WGS metagenome assembly OIEZ01 (sample SAMN04414078, study PRJEB24778) | human gut metagenome | material: faecal | host: Homo sapiens | reverse complement strand
GTGAACAATGCGTATTATCAATGCCGTACAATGACAACGCCCAGCCAGTTGCGGCAAATGGCTTTCAAGGAAACGGGCTATCACATCAATTTCTCTTTCTCGGTATTACGGATATGGAAACCGCCCAATACCAGTTTCAGCGAGGTCTGCGGAAAATACTCCTGCACCGCACGGATGATATTCGTAATGCCCCGGTGCGAGCAGGCACTCAGCACGGACACTTCAGCGCCCTGTTTCAACACCAGCGCCAGTTCGTCCGTAAAGGTATCGGCCTGTTTCCGCCCTTCCGCCCACGTGAAGAAGTGTTCAAAATGCGTATCTTCCTCATCCGTAACGGGCAACTGCGGAAAGACAAACACGCCGCGGCACAATTCAGTAACCTCATCCACAAAACGGAAACGGGTGCTGTCCAAAGCATCGGGCTGCATCACTCCGTTTTCCCGTTCATCCTTGAACTTCAGTTGGAAGAGTTCTCTCTTGCAAACAACCTGTGCCTTGTCGTTCACGGCAAGAAAGTGATGCAGTCCGCCGGTATGGTCGCGATGTCCGTGCGACAGTACCAGGAAATCCACCTCCTTCAAGTCAATCCCAAGTATCCGGGCATTGCGTATGAAAAGGTCGGAAGCTCCGGTATCGAACAGCAGGCGATGCTCACCCGTATCAACAAGCAGGGAAAGCCCGTGCTCTCCCTGTAGTCCCTTGCCGTAAACCGAATTTTCCACAAGGGTTGTAATCTTTATGCTCATGCGTTATTCCACGACAGTTACCCAACCGTGCGTATCGGGCTCGTCACCGTACTGGATAGCACGCAATTTATTGTACAGCTTCGTGCAGACCGGTCCTGGTTTTCCGTCTTTGGCAATCACGTACGACTTACCGTTCTCCACATCGTCGATGCGCTCTATCGGACTGATAACGGCAGCCGTGCCGCAAGCGCCCGCTTCCTCGAAAGTAAGCAGCTCTTCTTCCGGAACCGGACGGCGTTCTACTTTCATGCCCATATCCTCGGCCAGTTGCATCAGGCTCTTGTTGGTAATGGACGGAAGAATGGAAGTGGATTTCGGAGTGATATACGTGTTGTCCTTGATTCCGAAGAAGTTGGCAGCACCGCACTCGTCGATGTATTTCTTTTCCTTGGCATCCAGATAGAACTCGCAGGCATAGCCCAAATCGTGCGCTTTCTTATTGGCGCGCAAGCTGGCTGCGTAATTGCCGCCCACCTTGTAGACACCTGTGCCCAAAGGTGCGGCACGGTCGTATCGCGGATAATAACGTACGGATTGGTGGAGAACCCGCCCTTGAAGTAAGGACCTACCGGCGTTACAAACACGACAAACAGGTATTCCTTTGCCGGATGTACGCCTACCTGTGCTCCCGTACCCACCAGCAACGGACGGATATACAGGGAAGCTCCCGATTCGTAAGGCGGAATGAAACGCTCATTCAGCTTCACAACCTTAAGAATAGCCTCTTTAAAGCGTTCCGTCGGCAACTCAGGCATCAGGATGCCACGGCAAGTAGACTGCAAACGCGCCGCATTCTCTTCCAAACGGAAAATACGTACCTTGCCGTCTTTGCCACGGAAAGCCTTCAAACCTTCGAACGCTTCCTGACCATAGTGCAGACAAGTGGCTGCCATGTGCATAGGAATGGTTTCCTCGCTGCATACTTCCAATGCGCCCCACTGTTCGTTACGATAGTAAATTCTCACATTGTAATCTGTCTTCATATAGCCGAACGGCAGATTAGCCCAATCCAGTTCTTTCATATCTCGCTCGTATTAATTTAATTTCAAGACTATCTATTTGTAACAAAAGTAATGGTTATTCTTCATATTTCCTAAAGAAACACTGTTTTTTACAACCTAAGAGTGGCGATACGTTTTTTTCCATTACATGCCAACTATGATAAAAAGATAAGCAACCAGATTTTCATTGGTTGGAACTTCTGTTTCCCTTAGGAATACCCTAAGTTTACCCTAAGTAAACTGATAGTTTAATGCGGTGAAACCAACAGTTTACTTAGGATAAACTATTCGTTTATCCGCATGAAACTTTCTCTATTTACCGGAAAGCACCCAAATACACTGAGAATCAATTCAAAGCCTTCATTTTACACAAAAGGAAAAGCTATCGGGCCACTCTTTCCTTGTGGAGCATAACAGTGTGACAGATGTTTTTCGTTTTTCAAACTTTGTGCAGGAAGCAGCAACAAGAATTAAACGGTGTGGAAAACGACATAAAAAAGACCGCTACCCAATAGCTGTCGGTAGCGGCCTTTATACTTGTTAGAGAGAATTAAATTACCAAATGCTTGTTTTCACAAATTTACAGATGATATAAAAAATATTCCTATAAAAAGAGTTTATTCACACTTTCATTTATTCGGATAATTCCCTGACAGCAAGATTATCGTGCACCTATCGCTTTCGCCCATTCAGTGTCCAGCCAAGCTTTTTGAGTATCAGGAAACAAGTTGCTGTCAATAAAGCAACTGAGTCCGCAACTGCGAGACAGCCCGATGGGTTGCTGACTATAAGCACTGTAGAATTGTGGAGTGTGGTCTGTAAAAATCACAGCTTCTTTCAATGCCGCTTTAAAGGCATCAGTGTCATTGGTCAGTGCTTCAATATACTGCTCCAAGTCATAAAACAGGTGTGGATTAAGCCCTTCATAACCTTGAATGGCAGTCAAATCCACTTGCTTGTTTCCTACTGCAGTTACCACGTTTTTCACAGCAGCGGCCAAAGCTTCCAATTTATTGCTTTGTACCAGTGCGACAGTACCCGACGTTTGTCGGTATTTATTCATAAATGATTCGCAAGCGCCTTTCAAATCTTTTTGGAAGAGCTGCGATACGATTTCCTTATATGGAAATCCATCGGCCAGCACCTCTGTCGGTGAAGCCATTAAATAATCGGTTACATTTCGCAGATCATAAAGCGCTTCTATAGACGACATGAAGCAGGCATCGAATAACAAGTACTCGAATTTCAGTCCTTCAAGCGCCTGTGCCAAAGCAGGAATTTCCATGTATTGAGTACCGTCCTGTCCGATAAACCGGGTGCTGGGTGCCATGACATGCTTGTCGAAAATAGAACTGGGTATCCAGCCGCTACCATGGCTGGAGAGTACTAATCCGTAGCTGTCAGCAGGCATTTCCTCCATCACCTTTTGCAAAACATTCTTCATGAATACGGGGTCTGTAGAAAGATCAGACTGAGTATATTCTTCGATAATCTGATGCGATGTCCGGTTATTCTCCTCATTGATGACCAGTTTGGTCAATGTAGACCGTTTGCCATTATCGTAGAATACGGCTACCTGATTTTTGTCGGACAGACGTATCAGGTGCCCGGCAGCCCCCTGAATAACGCGCAGGTTGGCCTCCATTTCCGTTTCCAATCCGGTATTGTCACCCATGTAATAGAAAATAAGTGTATGCTTCTTGTCGGGCACAGAGAAAGCCTTTGTTGCAATCTTTACACTAGCAAGCACGTTTTCTTCCTCTCCTTTGGCAGCAGCCAATACCACATATTGCGTGTTGGCATCCAGTTCTTCTATCAAGATATCCATCGGCTTGTTGGCAGTGGTCACAATACCTTTGTCCAGCACTTCCTGTGCATCGGGCATGATTTCGTTTTCTTCCATTACTAAATAAGCACAGCGTAAGGCATTGGTCGATTCCAATGTAATGTTTACAGTGGTGTAACCGGTTTCGCCGGCCGTGAGTGTCACGGTAGGTGTTGGAGGCAATATGTTTTCTTCCATCGGAGTGTCATCATCCGAACAGGCAGTGAGAGCAGACAAGCAGAAGAAAATACCTGCACCCCATTGGTATAAGGTTCGTTTCATGTTCATAATCTTTATATTTTAATGAATTATCGTTAAATTGTCTGTTGCGGGAAGTTTAAGGATTAAAATTATCCACCACGTTCACCGTACCTTTCCATTCTCCTGTTATTTTGTATCCCGCATCATCCTGGAAGTCGAATACGAATTTATAACCGTCGTTTTCTTTACTTACAGTCATTGTACCACTCTTGATAGGAGCCAATATATCTGTAGATCCAGTCTCATCATCACTGCGCTTATCTCCATACCAGGTATACAAGATATCTGCTTTGTTGAACATCATGTATCCGGGAAGCGCATACATAGGTTCAAACTTATGTTCTATGGTGTAGACCCCTTCCTGAAGTGTGGCTCCTTTATTCGCATCAGTAAAGAATTCGATGGTAATCATCTCTGACTTTATCTCCTTCCCTTCTTCGTCTTTATCTTTATAGAAATTTATTTGCCAAGAACTCAATCCGGGATAGAGGTATTCTCCCAAATAATAAGCTTCTATCTCTGTCAGTTCTTCGGGCAGAGCCAATGTGACATTGTCCTTCAAGGTGCTCATCGGGCTGGCAGGCTTCTTATTGTCATTGTCGTTAAAATTACCCATAGGCAATGCCCCGCTGAAATTGCATGTTATGTTCAGACCGTCTGCACTTTGGAAATTGAATGCAATATCATAATTTTCACCGCTTCGTGTCACGGTCATGGTTCCACTGTTCAGGAAGGCAATATATCTCTTGCCTGTTCTGGAATCGACTTTCTCCAAATAAGAGCCCGTAGGATAATATTGCCCGTTTATGTCGGAAATTTGGCCTTTGTTGATAGTCATGGGGATTTGCATATATCCCTGTGCACTTCCTCCAAAGATAGACACTTGGTAAGTACCTTCTTCCAGCGGAGGATTTTCCATATTGTAATCTAACAGTTTATGCATATAACAGCTTGACAATTGCAAATAATAGCCATTGGTCAGTACCTCGTTTTCATTGAAGTTTCCATGATAGAATTGCAACAGCATATCATCGGCATGCGGACAGAACCAGTTGCCGTAATATCTTCCTTTGGCTAAAGTGAAAGACACCTCTTGATCTTTCGTAAAAGGCTGGTAAGTGCCCTGTGGTGTTTCCGGCTCATATTTTTCAAAGATAATATCACCTTTGAAGTGTCCTCGGAAAGGCTCTCCGTCTTCCATGACGATATCCATATCAATGGTATAGGTGTCACCTTTACGCTGAACAAGTACGGTTCCTCCTGTGACGTAGCTGTAAACCACTCCATTGGCAGGATCGGATGAAATACGGGTAAATACATTGGTTGTTTCCACATCCCAACAACCTATTTGTGCCGTCTCTTCTCCGGCATGATATTCTCCCGCCGGCAGAGTAGCGTTCCAAGGGTCGCTATCGGCTACATTATAAAGATCCAGGCGAACCAGATAGTCTCCAATATTGGTCGGTAAGTCGTCTTTTCCTATTTCCCCAGAGGCCAGGCGAATAACATAGTTACCGTTTCCAGGCTCATTGTCGGTACGGTAACTTGCCTTTTCCAATAATTTCAGTTTCACTACAGGTACATCATTTTCATAAACCGGTTGTGTCTTCATTTCAAGAGCCTCGGAAAGTAAATAGCGTCCTTGACTCACAACAGCTGCCTGAATGATGTAACAAGTTTCCGCCTCTAAGGCAATAGCCCGTTGGATACTTGTCTCGGAGTTATCGGCCGGTATGCCTTCGTTAAGAATATCCTCCGCTGTAGGAGCCGTCTCGCCTTTTTTATAGCACATCCAAGCACATTGGTCTGCATGTTGGGGTGTGAGTGAGAACTCCAATGAATGACTGGTAGCTTTGATGGCGTTCAGGGTAGCAGCCGCCGGAACTGCCTTTTCATCATCGGAACATGATGAGAAAAACAATACCGATAGAATGGCTGATAAAATATAATATGTTAGTTTATTCATAACAAACGTCTTTTTAATGTGATTTATTGGGGATTATCCATATCGGTAACCTTAGAAGTGAAAGTACATACATAACGCTGTCCTTCCGTATCAGTAAGGTCTATCTTAAAGGTATATGCTTCACCGGATTTGTCGACTTCCACCTTGCCTGATTTAAATTTACGGGTAGTGAAACCATACGAATAGACTGAGATTTCACTGGATTTGCTGTCCAACGTTCCGACAGCGCCATCGTTACCGACGTTATAAGTTCCGGCGGGAAGAACCCTTCTCCCCACAGCTGCACGCAAATCAAGGGTTATTTCTGTATCCCAATTATTGAATGCAGCCTTGAGATAGAATTGTCCATCTACTGCGCCGTTAGGAAGTATGCGTTTCAGTTGTTCTATACTATTAACCTGAATTTGCAGTTCATCGAAAATGGCAAATCCTTTTCCTGATATTTCCCCCTCATACGTAGCATTTACTTTGCTGCCATCCTCCAGTATGAATTCCATGCTGATTTCATACTTTTGGGTTTCCGTATTAGCATTCAATTTCATTGCACCAGATTGGATACCTATCTTTTCTTCTCCTTTCATAAAGTATGTGTAATCGATATTCGTATCAATGCAGTATCCATCTTCCGCCCCTACCACATAAGTACCGCTTTTGGTATATTTATAATCTTCACCATAAATGTCAAGTGCAAGTGTGTAGTTCCCGTCACTGAACGTGATATCATCAGTACGCCCATAATTGGAACCCTCGGCTGAGGTAAATGCAACGTTATACGTCTTGACTATCTCTTGCGCTTCCCCGTTGGGTTTCAGCATCAATTCTTGCAGTAAATCCATGGCTCCCGCCAATTCGTCATTCTCATCCATAGCAGCTATGGCTATACTCTTGATTTTTAGTCCGATTTCTGGTCCATTTGCGGAGTCAAGACCCAATCCCCGTTTCCAGTGCGCTGGGGCTAACGTAAAGCTTAGTATCCGGATTCAATCCCCACTGATCGTTTTCAAAGATTACGCCCAAGTAGAGTTTAAAGCCATTAGCTGTCTTCAGGAATTGTCCGCAAGGCACGTTGAGCACACCGTCTTTAAGGACTCCTTTGAAAGTAAGTTCTGCATTCTTGAATGAAACAGTTACCTCATTACTCTCGGCTATGACACTTACTTCATCTTGTGTGGCAAATCCGTCCCTATTCTTAAAACCAGCTATCCAAGAACGGTTGTAAGAATTCCTGGAATACTGCATAAAGCTATACTCTTTAGCCAAACTACCGGATTCCAGCGTCACTTTACCCAATCTTTCCAGACTTTCTGTGTTCTCATCAGCCAAGATGTAATACCCATTCTCTGCTTCTTCGTAACTCAACCAGGTTTGGGCTTCTTCACTGATTCTCACCGTTATCGGCATTTCACTTTCAAAACGGATAAACTGTTTGAAAGCCTTGTTTTCGGCAAAAGAGAAAAAATCGTCAGTCTTATAGTTTGTAATGATACCCATCTGTGTGATGCCTATCTTGGCAGACGATTCGCCCATGACCAGTGAGATGGTGGCTGTACGGGTTTCCATTTCGTCGTTGGGAGCTATGTAGAAGCTTACCACTCCATTACTGCACGCCTTGATGGTACACCATTCTTCATTGGAAGTAGCCGTCAGAGTAGGATCAGCGTTGCCCACCTCAATGGTTCCATCACCACCAACAGATTTGAAATCAACCGTAGAAGACGTTATTTGCAGTTCTACCGGTGGCAGATATTGGGTATCGTCATCGTTGCAGGCACCTAAGAACAAAGAGCATCCTGCGATGAGTAGATAGATGATATTCTTTTTCATATTCACTTCTTTTTTTAATGTTTGTTATTTGGAAGCCGCTTGCTGTGTAAATGTACGAAAGAATCCTGTCACATAAGCCAATTGCAGGACATCCTTACCTGTGTTATTGTCTATTGCCACAAAAGAGTCGCACAAAAACTTGCCCCACATCACCGTTATCCTCGCAAGATGACGGTTTGGGTTACATCTTCCAAATGGCTATCTCCAGGGTTGGGCGCTGCTTTTTCCTCCATGTAACCTTCCATACCAACACCCTGTGTCTGGCTCAAATATCCTCCTCCCTGCAAAGTCCATGGTACTAAGACAATGCCATCAGGCAACATTTGGTATTCCAGACTGATACTGCCGGCCACTGCATTGTAGCGTATGCGCATATCAAACGGCAATCCTTTCATAAGATAACTTTCATTGAACAATTCTTCTTCCAGTGTTACAGGTAGCATGGTATTTCCTTGGTAATACACAAAAAAGTATTCACCGATGTATTTCTCATAGCGGGAGTAAGTTTTGGGCAATTCTCTGGCACGTATAGTTACTTTATCGTCTGTGAAACTCATGCTACCCTGTTCCCAGCGCAACTCTTTCACATCCAAGGTAGCTAGCGACAACGGTTCATCGAAACTGATACCTTCCGGTGTATAGTGAAAAGGCAGATTTACCTGGCTGCCATCGGCATTTTCCAAGATAAATTTGCGATAACGCTGTGTCACTGTGTATTGTATCACTCCGTCTATCACCACCTCATAAGCGGCCGGATAAGCCTCATTGGTAATCTGTTTAACGCTTTGCAAGTAATCTTCCCAAGCTACATTCTCCGGCAGCGGATGCATTATCATTTTGTTACCGGTCTTCTTACCCTTCAACACCACTTCGTCAGAGGTACAGGACAAGATAAGAAAGTCACTGTCTCCCTCCATACCCATACCATCTTCGCCTATACCCAATGCATTGGAAGGCTCTGAGAAAAAATGGAATATTTCATTGTACGTACTAAACGTCAGCATGGGTCCGGCACTATTCACCATATCATAAGCACCTGTACTCACCTTATCGGGCTGGAAGAGATCGCATGACACATCGGCAGTGCCCTCTTTATGAAAGCGTATCAGCATAGTGTATCCCCCATAAGCCTTAGTAGCGGCAGGATAGTAATTCAGCACCCATCCGTTACCGGCAGAACGCAGTACTTCCTGATACTCGGCGATGGACTGGTTGATGCGGTTGGCGGCCGATTGGTCGAAAACATCGTCCACTTCAGAGGTACATGCTCCTGCTCCAATCAATATTAAAGCCAATATCCATAGATTATATATCTTTTTCATATATATATGTTCTTTTAGTTTAATTCTGTCAAATCAATATATTTCACTTGTTCGGAACGGCGCTGTACAATATCGCGCAATTTGTCCAAGTCAATATTCCACACTTCATTCATGTAGTTTCTCACAATTTCCATCTTTTGGTTAATGAATGTGGCTCCCTCATCGGCTATTTTCAACTGTTGTTGCCACCAGGCAGCATCATGGGTCACATAGTTCGCTACCAGCTCGGCAAAGTCCTCATGTACTTCCGAACCACCGTAGGCCGTAATGAATCCCATGCCCAAAGCCGCTTCATCACTGACATTCACCCATCCGTTACCAATATATTTTCCACTGGACACAGCATAGAAGCTGCGGAAATTCGATGGTCTGATGCAAGATGTGTGAAAATTCAATGGTGCATGGTACTGAAATACCAGCGGTTCATCATCTCTACATCCACGCTGTTCGGGTTCAGAGCGTTGATATTATACAGAGTTACTTTCAAACCGCCTTCTGCCGTACCCAAGGTAATCTTTCCGTTATCATAAGCCGGAGAACCTATCAAATGAATCATCTTAGGACCATATGTACATATAAAATCGCGGTTGTTTCCCTGAACTTCTACATAGGCATCAATCCACAAGTATTTTACCAATTTGGCCATGGCTACTGATTTGGACAATTCGGCCGGTGCCAAGTTATAGTCGGTATCCGATTCCTTGTATTCGAATTTATATTTAAAATCGATATTATAAGGGGTGACATAGTTATCGAGCAACCATTCATCGAATGCCGTACGGTATGGAGTCATGTTGTCGAAGCTGCTCTCCTTTGTCAGGTCATCTTCGTTGCAAGCAGTGGCACCGCCGATAAGGCTGCCGCCATCAGAAAATAGGTTATATATTTTTCATATGTTATCGTATTCAGTAGATTATATACTTAGTATCTAGGATTTGGTTCCATACCGGCAGTGATGACATCTTGTGGAAGTTGGATGGCGCGTCGCGGGTCTTCTTTTCCCAACACAATCGGACTGTTGCCGGCACGGTTGTGCGAAAACTCTATGCCATAGCGTTTCAAGTCAAACCAACGAAGTCCTTCCTGCATGGTTTCCAAACGGCGCAGTTGCAAGATGAGTTGGATAAGATTCTCTTCCGTACCGGGCTCTACGGTAAATCCTTCAGGGTTAAGACGCTTTTTCACACTGCGTTCCTTGTCTTTGGTAACAATGGTGGGCTGATAAGGCAGGCTATTGTAGAAATTATTAACCTCTTGCTCTGTCAGGTCGTGTCCTTCGTCCTTACTCAGCGCACTATGACTTTCTATCCAAAGGTTTATGTCTTCCAAAGCCTTACTATAGTCAGGGTTATCACTCAACACATAAGCCTCTGCACGGCATAGTAGGGTTTCATCTACCGAAAACGGTACTGCTACCGTGTGCGGGTAGTACAGGCCATTGGCCTTGTCTACGTATTCAAAGTACAATTTCAGTTTCGGGAAAGGATTTTTCTGTACTACACTGAGGATGAAAGTACTCATAACCAGTCCACCCCTCCAATGCCAGGGACCGTCTGCGTCAATAGTCTCGTTAGTATAGATTGGGGTTCCGTGTCCGTAGCGTTTCAAAGTATTATAAGGACCTGTAATGATAGGTGCTTGCGACCCTAAAGCAGCTAAAAGCAGATTGGCCGGTTTCTTTTCAGATACATATTGATTACTGATGTCGTCCACCAAACTTACTCCGCCGAAATCAGCCTCCCAATTACGCAGTGCTGTGACCGGATTGCTGCCGATGGCAGTGTTGGCACATTCTATCACCTTATCCCATTTCTGGTAATAGAGATAAAACCGTGCAGCAAAAGCGTTGGCTGCTTTACGGTTGAAGTGATACTTGGGAACCTCATAAGCAGCATCTTTAATGAGCGGAAGTCCAGCTTCCAAGTCAGCAGCAATCTGTTCATACGTATTCTTCAAGCTGCCTCGTTCAGTATTTTCCGGATAGACGCTGTCACCGGTCCGAGTACGGTAAGGTATTCCCAAATGACTTTCTGCCGTATTCGGATTATAAGGCATACAGAATACATTAGCTAATAGGAAATGGGAATAGGCGCGGCACACCAAAGCTTCGCCCCGTTGCGGATTGAGGCTGG
>OIEZ01000155.1_pt1 | contig 11115 bp, 20 predicted proteins | sample 1581941 | NCBI WGS metagenome assembly OIEZ01 (sample SAMN04414078, study PRJEB24778) | human gut metagenome | material: faecal | host: Homo sapiens | reverse complement strand
TTAATTTCTTATCAGAAAGTGACTATGATTTAAGTAAATTAGACAAGATTGCTAAAACTGAAGCTCAACAAATCAAACCTGAAATAAAAAGGTGGGGAGTTTGTTGATAATGACTTCGGCCAGCTTATAGACATGTTGAAACTTAACATGGTTTGCACATGGGATCTTAGGTCCAGCGTATATTACCTAACAATGAAGATGCTAGGACAACCTAATACACCTGAATATGAGAAATATAGCGAATTAAGCGCGTCTATATTTAATGAACTTTCTGACATTGCTGTAACGAAAGGCTATTGGTCGTCTGAAGCAAAACTAATAAGCTCGACCGGTCATGTTTTTACCGAAGCTGAGTTCAGACAAGAAAGAGAGAAATCATCTGGTGGTAAAGGTGGAATGACAACTGCCTTGGAAAGTTTTATTGCTGCGTTGAATTGGATGGCTTATAAATCAATTTATTACAGTGTTGTCGCAAAACATTTTCAAGCAGATTCTTTTATTCATCCAATTAGACATGCCTATCAATTACATTGGATGAAAAAAACTGGCGCATTTGGACATGATTATACCGCTAAAATCATAAACTCCTTATCTAAAAAAATAAACACAACCAGATCAGAAATCGTTGATCATGGGCGTAACTCGACAACTTCGTTGGACTTGCCAATATTCTCAGCATGGCTAGCGAATGAATCTGGAAGTGTAAGCAGTGTAATAAAAGCGGCCCTAGAAATTAAAAATGAAAACCATTTCAAAACCTGTCGAGAAATAATTCGTGAAATTGACACAGCCTACAACGAATCCGGAATTAGGGATGGTAATAAAAAACAACAGCTTTAATGAAGGATTTAGAGTGCACCTTGTACTGCAGCGCGCTGCGGCGAATCAGCTTGGAGTCTTCAATCGCCTGACGACCTGCGGTGGTGTTGATGATGTAGGTATATTCGCCATTCTTGATACGGTCCTGAATGTGCGGACGACCTTCATGCACCTTGTTCACCAGACGCGGGTTTGATGCCCGCTTCACCCAGCACAATCGCCGTGCCGTGAGTCGCATCCAGCTCGAAGCCAAACTTCAGCAGCTTCGCTGCCAGGTCGACCACTCGCTCTTTGTCGCCTTCGCGGACGGAGAGCAGCGCGCGACCTTGTTTCTTCATGGTCGAGTTGCTGCCCAGCTGCGCTTTGGCGAATGCTTCCGCGAAGGTACGGCCCACGCCCATCACTTCCCCGGTGGAACGCATTTCTGGCCCTAACAGCGGGTCAACGCCCGGGAATTTGTTGAACGGCAGAACCACCTCTTTCCACCGAGTAGTACGGCGGGATGATCTCTTTGGTCACGCCCTGCTGCGCCAGTGTCTTACCGGCCATCACGCGCGCCGCCACTTTCGCCAGCGGTACGCCGGTGGCTTTGGAGACGAACGGCACGGTGCGCGCCGCACGCGGGTTGACTTCAATCAGATAGACTTCGTTATCTTTCACCGCGAACTGGACGTTCATCAGACCGCGAACCTGCAGCTCGAAGGCCAGCTTCTGCACCTGCTCGCGCATCACATCCTGAATCTCTTTGCTCAGGGTATAGGCTGGCAGGGAACAGGCGGAGTCGCCGGAGTGGACGCCTGCCTGTTCGATATGCTCCATGATGCCGCCAATCAGCACCATTTCGCCATCGCAGATGGCATCGACATCCACTTCAATCGCGTCGTCGAGGAAGCGGTCCAGCAGCACTGCGCGTCGTTGGAGACGCTGACCGCAGTCTGGAAGTAGCGGCGCAGATCCTGCTCGTCATAGACGATCTCCATCGCCCGACCGCCGAGCACGTAAGACGGACGCACCACCAGCGGGTAGCCAATCTCTTTCGCTTTCTCTACCGCCTGCTCAATGGCGGTAACGGTGGCGTTCGCCGGCTGCTTCAGCTTCAGACGGTCAACCGCGTGCTGGAAGCGCTCACGGTCTTCCGGCCCGGTCGATAGCGTCCGGCTGGTACCGATAACCGGTACGCCTGCGGCTTCCAGGGCGCGCGCCAGCTTCAGCGGAGTCTGCCCGCCGTACTGCACGATAACGCCTTTTGGCTTCTCGATGCGCACGATTTCCAGCACGTCTTCCAGGGTAACCGGCTCGAAGTACAGACGGTCGGAGGTGTCATAGTCGGTAGACACGGTTTCCGGGTTACAGTTGACCATGATGGTCTCGTAACCGTCTTCGCGCAGCGCCAGAGAGGCGTGTACGCAGCAGTAGTCAAATTCGATACCCTGGCCGATACGGTTCGGGCCGCCGCCGAGGACCATGATTTTATCGCGGTCAACGGACGGGTTGGACTCACACTCTTCTTCATAAGTGGAGTACATGTAGGCGGTATCGGTGGCGAATTCCGCGGCGCAGGTGTCCACGCGCTTGTAGACAGGGTGCAGGTCATACTGGTCGCGCAGTTTACGGATTCCGCTTCCCGCACGCCAGCCAGCTTCGCCAGACGCGCATCGGCAAAGCCTTTACGTTTCAGGGTGCGCAGGAAGTCAGCGTCGAGGCCGTTGATGCCCACTTCCGCCACTTTCTCTTCCAGACGGACCAGCTCTTCAATCTGCACCAGGAACCAGCGGTCGATGTTGGTCAGGTTGAAGACGCCGTCAACCGAGAGGCCCGCGCGGAACGCGTCGGCGATGTACCAGATACGCTCAGCGCCGGCGTCTTTCAGCTCGCGGCGGATTTTGGTCAGCGCTTCCGGATCGTCGAGGCTCACTTTCGGATCGAAGCCGGTGGCGCCCACTTCCAGACCGCGCAGCGCTTTCTGCAAGGATTCCTGCTGGGTACGGCCAATCGCCATCACTTCGCCGACGGACTTCATCTGGGTGGTCAGACGGTCATTGGCGCCGGCGATTTTTTCGAAGTTAAAGCGTGGGATTTAGTGACCACGTAGTCGATGGACGGCTCGAAGGAAGCCGGAGTGCGGCCGCCGGTGATGTCGTTCATCAGCTCGTCAAGGGTGTAGCCCACTGCCAGCTTGGCCGCCACTTTAGCAATCGGGAAGCCGGTGGCTTTCGAGGCCAGCGCCGAAGAGCGGGAGACGCGCGGGTTCATTTCGATAACGATCAGGCGACCGTCTTTCGGGTTCACCGAGAACTGCACGTTAGAGCCGCCGGTTTCCACACCGATTTCACGCAGGACCGCCATCGAGGCGTTACGCATGATTTGGTATTCTTTGTCGGTCAGGGTCTGCGCCGGGGCAACGGTGATGGAGTCGCCGGTATGGATCCCCATGGCATCGAAGTTTTCAATCGAGCAGACGATGATGCAGTTGTCGTTCTTATCGCGCACCACTTCCATCTCGTACTCTTTCCAGCCGATCAGCGATTCATCGATCAGCAGTTCGTTGGTCGGAGAGAGATCCAGGCCGCGTTCGCAGATTTCTTCGAACTCTTCGCGGTTATAGGCGATACCGCCGCCGGTGCCGCCCATGGTGAAGGACGGACGGATGATGCACGGGAAGCCAACGTCGGCGGCAACCGCCAGCGCTTCTTCCATGGTGTGGGCGATGCCGGAGCGCGCGGTGTCGAGGCCGATTTTCTTCATCGCCACGTCGAAGCGACGACGGTCTTCCGCTTTATCAATCGCGTCGGCAGTGGCGCCGATCATGGTCACGCCGAACTCTGCCAGCACGCCCTGACGTTCCAGCTCCAGCGCACAGTTCAGCGCCGTCTGGCCGCCCATGGTCGGCAGCACCGCATCCGGGCGCTCTTTTTCGATAATTTTACGTACCACTTCCCAGTGAATCGGCTCGATGTAGGTCGCATCGGCCATTTCCGGGTCGGTCATGATGGTCGCCGGGTTGGAGTTCACCAGGATAACGCGGTAGCCCTCTTCTCGCAGGCTTTACAGGCCTGCGCGCCGGAGTAGTCAAACTCACACGCCTGACCGATAACAATCGGGCCCGCGCCCAGAATCAGGATACTTTTTATGTCTGTACGTTTTGGCATTGCTCTTTTACTCCTGATTATTTCGCGGACTGACGGTAGAGCTCAATTAACTCGATAAAGTGGTCGAACAGCGGCGCGGCATCATGCGGCCCCGGGCTCGCTTCAGGGTGCCCCTGGAAGCTAAACGCCGGTTTGTCGGTACGATGAATGCCCTGCAGGGTGCCGTCGAACAGCGACTTGTGGGTCACGCGCAGGTTGGCCGGCAAGGTGGCTTCGTCAACCGCAAAACCGTGGTTCTGCGCGGTGATCATCACCACATTGTTATCAATATCTTTCACCGGATGGTTGCCGCCGTGGTGGCCGAACTTCATCTTAATGGTCTTCGCACCGCTCGCCAGCGCCAGCAGCTGATGGCCAAGGCAGATACCGAATACCGGAATATCGGTCTCAAGGAATTTTTCAATCGCGTCGATAGCGTAATCGCACGGCGCCGGGTCGCCTGGGCCGTTAGAGAGGAAAATACCGTCCGGATTCATTTTCAGCACGTCTTCGGCAGAGGTCTGCGCCGGCACCACCGTCAGGCGGCAGCCGCGGTCCACCAGCATGCGCAGGATGTTGCGTTTCGCGCCGAAGTCATACGCCACAACGTGGAACGGCAGCTCGCTTTCCGCTTTCGCTTCCGGCAGGTCGCCCGCCAGAGTCCAGCTGCCCTGCGTCCAGCTGTAGGTTTCTGCGGTGGTCACTTCCTTCGCCAGATCCATGCCGTTCAGACCCGGGAACGCTTTCGCTTTCTCCAGCGCCAGCTGAGCATCCGGCTGTCGCCCGCGATGATGCAGCCGTTCTGCGCCCCTTTCTCACGCAGCAGACGCGTCAGCTTGCGGGTATCGATATCGGCAATCGCCACGATGTTATGGCGCTTCAGATAAGAAGAAAGATCTTCAGTATTGCGGAAGTTGCTGGCAATCAGCGGCAGATCGCGGATCACCAGACCCTGCGCGTGTACCTGAGAAGATTCTTCATCGGCGGCGTTGGTGCCGACATTACCAATATGAGGATAAGTAAGAGTGACGATTTGGCGGGAATAGGAAGGATCAGTGAGGATTTCTTGATAACCGGTCATTGAAGTATTGAAAACGACTTCCCCAACCGCCGTGCCGGTTGCCCCGATGGCCCGACCGTGAAACTGGGTTCCGTCTTCCAGAACCAATAGCGCTGACTTAATCAAAACACCCTCCAGAGAATATCCACTCACTTTATTTGCATATTAATTCATAAACACGATCTGAATCAATGCAAATCTGTTGCCCGCAGATTTTTGGCAAACGGCGGCATTCTGGAGAGATGTCGGATAAAAGTCAACTTAAAGCGGAGATTTTTAATGTCATTTTACGCCACTGGTGCATAACATGTGATTTTTACGCCAAAAAGATCAACAAACCTGGCTGAGAAAACGCTTGCGGACGGGAAAGAGTGTAAAACCTGGCGACGAAGCGCTAAAAAAGTGGACCAAATGGTCAAAATTTACATTTCATTCACCAAAAACAGCATGAATATTATTATTTATAGCTATCACAACGTAAAACACACACCAAACCCATAAAAATAAAAAAGGACAAACAATATATTGCCCCTTGCATCAATAACTTATTGATTGCAATAACCACATCACGATGGGTAATAATCGTTATAAACTGTTCAAATCCAGCACATCACGCATGTCAAACAGACCATTTTTCTTGTCTTTCAGCCATAATGCAGAGCGAACCGCGCCATTAGCAAAGGTCATCCGGCTGGAGGCTTTATGGGTGATTTCAATACGCTCACCGATATCAGCAAACATCGCCGTATGCTCCCCGACGATATCGCCCGCACGGACAGTGGCGAAGCCAATGGTGCCCGGAACGCGTTCGCCGGTATGACCTTCACGACTGTAGACGGCGCATTCCTTCAGATCTTTGTTCAATGCTCCGGCGATCGCTTCGCCCATCGCCAGCGCGGTGCCTGACGGCGCATCCACTTTATGCCGGTGGTGCGCTTCGATAATTTCGATGTCGGTGTAGTCGCCCATCACCTTTGCCGCCTTCTCCAGCAGCTTTAACAGGACATTGACGCCGACGCTAAAGTTAGCGGCGAAGACAATGGCAATCTCCTGCGCGGCGTCGCGAATCGCCTGCTTGCCGGCGTCGTCAAACCGGTGGTGCCGATGACCATCCCTTTGCCGTGGTCGCGGCAAAACGCCAGATGGTTCAGCGTGCCTTCCGGGCGGGTAAAATCGATCAACACGTCGAAATCATCTTTTACCGCCGTCAGGCTGCTCTGCACCGCGACGCCCGCTTTGCCGGCGCCCCGCCAGCTCCCCGGCGTCGCTGCCCACCAGGCTTGACCCTTCGCGCTCCAGCGCCGCGCCCAGCGCCACGCCTTCCATCTGCAATGCAGCCTGAATTAACTGGCGTCCCATCCGGCCGCCCGCGCCGGCGATGGCCACGCGGATTTGTGCATCATGCATAGCTATTCTCTTTTGTTAACATTACGTAAATTGTTTTCAGAGTAACCAGCCCGTCAGCGGGCCGCTACTCAAAAACGCCGATAATTAGAAATTTATGACAAACGGCGGACGATATCAGTAAAAACTATACGATTGTGCTGAAATGCGTGCTTTGCGGGTGCTCTCTCGGAGACAATAATCGACGTTTTCGTCATCTGTCGGTTTCAAGAAATAAGATGCACTAAATCTGGCAAACTCGACCGACCAGCATTGAAATGCTGTGGAAACATTATACTTTCGGTAGAGCAGAAAGCCTTATGCCAGGATATAGCTGACCACCAGCTGCCCCTTCTTCATCTTTATCTGACTGATAACAATGTCGCCCAGCTCCGCCAGACGGGCGACGTGGGTGCCACCGCAGGGATAAGCGGGCAGTTCGCCGAAGCCCACCTGGCGCAAGCCATCAGCGAACGTCACCTGACGCGGTAAGTCCTGCGCCTGCCAGGCCTTCACCGGCGCCAGTAGCGCACTGCGTCCGGCAGCGCGGCATTGTTCCTGCTGGTAAAGGTTATCCGCCCTTCGCCGGGCCAGTGGTGCGCTTTCACCGGTTGCCAGCCAAGCTGTTCGCCCGCCAGGCCAAGCAGGTGGCCGGCAGAATGCAGACGGGCATGCAGCTGTCTCGGCGGAGGCATCAATTTTTCATCTCCACGTCACCGAGGGGAAGCGCTTGCGACAGGATATGTCCAGCACGCTGTCGCCGCGCACAATAACCGTCTCAACCACCTGCCCGGCTATCCAGCCGCGGTCTGCCGGTTGACCGCCTCCTTGCGGGTGAAACAACGTCCGATCCAGTTCGATGGCGTAACGGCCATCCACTTCTGCGGTGCAGGCGATGATCTGGGCGCGCCCGTCGGTAGCATCGCTGGTGTAATAAACTCGTTCAGTCATGGTGATTCTCCTCTCTGTCCGACCAGTATATTGATAATATCGACAGCGATAATCCCACCACCCGCCAATGCACTTTTGCCCCGGGAGCACAAATGAATCTAAACCTCCTGCCGGACCTCGCCCTCTTCGTCCAGATTGTCGACCAGGGCAGCTTTTCCGCCGTCGCCCGCCAGAGCGGACTGACGCCCTCCGCCGTGAGCCGCAGCGTGTCGCGGCTGGAGCGGGAGATGGGCAGCAAGCTGCTGCATCGTACCACCCGCAAGCTGCGACTGAGCGATGCCGGGGAAACAGTGTATCAGCATGCCCAGCAGATGCTGGAAGCGGCGCGGCAGGCGATAGATTCCGCCAGCAGTCGCCAAACGGTCGCTCAGGGAAAGCTGACGCTCAGCGTACCGAAAGCTATCGGCCGCTTTGTGATCCATCCGCTGATGATGGCGTTTTTTTTCACCGTTACCCGCAGGTTGACGTCTGCCTGCGGCTGGAAGATCGCCCTCTGGATTTTATCGATGACGGTATCGATCTGGCGCTACGCATCACCGATACCCCCTCGCCCGGCCTGCATGGCAAACCGCTGATGCCGGTCACGCACGTTATCTGCGCCACTGAAGCCTATTTACAGCGCCACGGTATGCCGCACACGCCGCAGGAACTGCGGGCGCACAGTTGCATCAGCCTTGGCGAAACGCCTGCCGACGCGCGCTGGAAGTTCCGTCGGGAAGGGAAAACCGAAACGGTGCAAACATACGGGCGGTACGCCGCCAACCATACCGCCGTGCGCCTCGACGCGGTTAAGCAGCATCTGGGGATCGGCAGCCTGCCGCTGTTCACCGCCCGCGAGGCGCTGGCGAATGGCGACATTGTGCAGGTGCTGCCCGAGTGGGAATTTATCAGCAGCTACTCCGGCGATCTGTGGCTGCTGTGGGCGGGAGATAAGCATATGCCCGCCAGGATGCGGGTGATGATTGATTATCTCAGCGAGACGGTGCCGGCGTTGAACGCAGGCAGCACAGAGCCAGCGAAATAATTGCAAACCACGGAATGATAACCCCCAACACAAACCAGATCCCGGAGCGGCCGATATCATGCATTCGCCGGCAGCCAACAGCCAGCAAGGGGAGCGCCATCAGCAGCAGCCAGAGCGCGGCAAAGGGAATGACAACAAAACTGAGGATACCGTATTGAGGGTTAACGCTGGTTGCCAGACACCAGGCCGCCAGCGGCATGGTGGCGATCAATACATTGATGAGAAAAAACGTCCAGAACTGCTGCCGGCTGGCGCGGCCACTAAAATTAAAGGTCTCTTTCCAGCCGCTCAAATACGCCTGTCCATAGGTCATTGCTTCTTTCCTTGAAAATCGAGTGATTTATCACGGCGCCAGGGCAATCACCTCCGCTGCCCAGCGCTGAAACCCTTCCACGTCGATATCGAGCGCCACCAGGGCGTTCGCCGGCTGACCCAGTCGTCCTTCGATATCCACCACCGTGGTGCCGGCGGTCCAGGTCCCCTGCGTCTCCACCGCCACAAGCACGGCTGGAGAGTGAACAGTTCCGGGCGGGCCAGCCACGCAATAGCGCAGAGATCGTGCATTCGCAAACCACTGCTCATGCTGCCGCTGCGATAGTGGCTAAACAGGGCATGAAGCATTTTACCGGTCTGGTTTAGCGTCGGTAGGGTCGCCAGGTAATCTGCCGTCAGCAGCGCCCGGTTGGTGACGTCCAGCCCGCACATCACAATCTCCAGCCCGCTGTGGAAGACTTTCGCGGCAGCTTCCGGGTCGATGGCAATATTGAATTCGGCATTCGGCGTAAAGTTGCCGCGGCCCGCCGAGCCGCCCATGATCACCAGCCGGCGAATATTGAACGCATTCCGGGTACTGGGTCAGCAGCAGCGCTATATTGGTCAGCGGGCCAATCGCCACCAGAGTAATCGGCTCGGCAGCGTGCATCAATGCATCGCGGATCGCCTGGAAGGCCGGCTTCGCCAGCGGCTGACGTTGATGCTCAACAAAGTCATACCCCTCCATGCCGGATTCGCCATGCACCGAGGCGGCGTCGCGCAACGGACGCACCAGCGGCATCGACGCCCCCTGCGCCAGCGGCACATCGGCATTCCAGAAGTGCAGCAGCTGCAGCGCGTTACGGGTCGTCTTCTCCACCGAAACGTTGCCCGCCACGGTGGTCATCAGTTGCAGCTCCAGCTCGGGCGCGAACAGCGCCGCGGCAATGGCGGCAGCATCGTCGATGCCCGGGTCAGTATCAAGAATGATCGGTAAGCGCATGGTTTCTCCCTAAAAAAAAAAATGCCAGACGTTAAGTCTGGCATCTTCTCATACTGCTGGAGGAAAGAACTTACTCTACTTCACGGACATCCACACGCAGCTCTTTCGGCACTTCAAAGACGATATTCTCTTCCCGGCCTTCCAGTGGCACGGCTTCGCCGCCGCCCAGCTCCTGCAGGCGGGTAATGACGTTCTGCACCAGAATATCCGGCGCCGATGCGCCCGCCGTCCACGCCGACACAGGCCGCATCCTTGACCCAGGCTTCCCTGGATATCGGAGGCGTCGTCAATCAGGTAAGCTGCTTTGCCCATCCGCTGCGCCAGCTCGGCGAGGCGGTTAGAGTTGGAGGAGTTTTTCGAACCGACCACCAGCACCACGTCAGCCTGCTCCGCCAGCGCGCGCACCGCTTCCTGACGGTTAGTGGTGGCATAGCAAATGTCGTCTTTGCGCGGGCCGACGATTTTCGGGAAACGCGCGCGCAGCGCGTCAATCACATCAGAGGTATCGTCCACCGAGAGGGTGGTCTGGGTCATAAACGACAGCCGGGCGTCGTTTTTGACTTCCAGCTTGAGAACATCTTCCGGCGACTCGACCAGGTACATGCCCCCTTGCGGGTTGTTGTACTGTCCCATGGTACCTTCGACTTCCGGGTGGCCGGCATGGCCAATCAGAATCGACTCTTCGCCGCGGCGGCTGGCGCGGGCGACTTCCATATGGACTTTGGTCACCAGCGGACAGGTGGCATCGAACACCGTCAGGTCGCGGCTCTTCGCTTCATTCCGTACCGCCTGCGATACGCCGTGAGCGGAGAAAATCAGGATCGCGCCGTCCGGCACTTCGCTGATCTGTTCGATAAAAATGGCGCCGCGCTTGCGCAGGCTATCCACCACATAGCGGTTGTGCACCACTTCATGACGAACATAGATCGGTGCGCCATACAGCGTCAGCGCGTTTTCTACAATGCTGATAGCGCGGTCAACACCAGCGCAAAACCGCGCGGGTTAGCCAACAGGATCTGCATGTTACTCCTCCAGCGCCGGATCGATCTCCAGCACTTCAATATCAAAATGAACGGTGCGCCCGGCCAGCGGATGGTTGAAGTCGACGGTGATGGAATCGCCGTTCACTTCGCGGATCACGCCAGGCATTTCGCTGCCATCCATTGCGGTAAAGAGCATAATCGCGCCGATCTCTGGTTCGCCAGCGTCGATAAATTCACGGCGAGAGAAATACTGAATCAGGTCCGGGCTGGGTACGCCAAAGGCGGCGTCAGGCTCCAGCGAAAAGGCCTTTTTCTCCCCCTCTTTCAGACCGAGAAGCTGTTGCTCCAGCCCTTCAGACAGAGAGGTGTCGCCGAGGCGAAACAGCGCCGGTTTGCCGTTGCTGCGGGTGGACTCGGCGGTGGAGCCGTCGTCCAGTTTCAGTGTGAAGTGCACCAGTACCGCGCTGTTGCTCTGTACGGATTTAGACATGCAAATTGCTCGCTTGTTTAGG
>OIEZ01000154.1_pt1 | contig 11116 bp, 15 predicted proteins | sample 1581941 | NCBI WGS metagenome assembly OIEZ01 (sample SAMN04414078, study PRJEB24778) | human gut metagenome | material: faecal | host: Homo sapiens | reverse complement strand
CGCAGCTGACCGGCGAGCTGGCGGTCTGCGCCGGCTCCTGCGGACCGGGTACCTGCATTTGATCAACGGTCTGTTTGACTGTCATCGTAACCATGTACCGGTATTGGCCATTTGCCGCCCACATCCCCTCCAGCGAATCGGCAGCGGCTACTTTCAGGAGACCCATCCTCAGGAGCTGTTCCGAGAATGCAGCCACTACTGCGAGCTGGTCTCCACCCCCGAACAGATTCCGCAGGTGCTGGCCATCGCCATGCGTAAAGCGGTGATTAACCGCGGCGTCTCGGTAGTGGTGCTGCCCGGCGACGTGGCGCTGAAGGCTGCCCCGGAGAGCGCCAGCAGCCACTGGTATCATGCGCCGTTGCGACGGTCACTCCGGCGGAAGAAGAGCTGCGCAAGCTGGCGCAGCTTATCCGCTACTCCAGCAATATCGCGCTCATGTGCGGCAGCGGTTGCGCCGGCGCCCACCAGGAGCTGGTGGAGTTCGCGGCCAAAATTAAAGCCCCCATCGTCCACGCCCTGCGCGGCAAAGAGCACGTGGAGTACGACAATCCGTACGATGTCGGCATGACCGGGCTGATTGGTTTCTCCTCTGGCTTCCACACCATGATGAACGCCGACACCCTGATCCTGCTAGGTACCCAATTCCCCTATCGCGCCTTCTATCCAACCGACGCCAAAATTATTCAGATCGACATTAACCCCGGCAGCATCGGCGCCCACAGTAAGGTCGATATGGCGCTGGTGGGCGATATTAAATCGACGCTAAAAGCGCTGCTGCCGCTGCTGGAAGAGAAAACCGATCGCCACTTCCTCGATAAGGCGCTGGAGCACTATCGCGACGCGCGAAAAGGACTCGACGATCTGGCGAAGCCCAGCGAGAAGGCGATCCACCCACAATATCTGGCGCAGCAGATCAGCCATTTTGCCGATGAAGACGCCATTTTCACCTGCGATGTCGGCACCCCGACCGTCTGGGCGGCACGCTACCTCAAAATGAACGGCAAACGCCGCCTTCTGGGCTCGTTCAATCACGGCTCAATGGCCAACGCCATGCCGCAGGCCATCGGCGCCCAGGCTACTGCCCCGGAGCGGCAGGTGGTGGCCATGTGCGGCGACGGCGGGTTCAGCATGCTGATGGGCGATTTTCTGTCGCTGGCGCAGATGAAGCTGCCGGTGAAAATTGTCATCTTTAACAACAGCGTGCTGGGCTTCGTGGCGATGGAGATGAAGGCCGGGGGCTATCTCACCGACGGTACGGAGCTCCACGATACCAACTTCGCCCGCATCGCCGAGGCCTGCGGTATCAAAGGTATACGCGTTGAAAAAGCCTCCGAGGTGGATGAAGCGCTGCAGACCGCCTTCCGCACCGACGGTCCGGTGCTGGTCGACGTCGTGGTCGCCAAAGAGGAGCTGGCTATCCCGCCGCAGATCAAGCTGGAGCAGGCGAAAGGCTTAGCCTGTATATGCTGCGGGCGATCATCAGCGGGCGCGGCGATGAGGTCATCGAACTGGCGAAAACCAACTGGCTCAGGTAAAACAGAAGCAATACGTTGAACCAGACCAAGGAAAAGCCGTGATCGATTTACGCAGTGATACCGTTACCCGTCCCGGGCGCGCCATGCTGGAGGCCATGATGGCCGCCCCGGTCGGGGACGATGTGTATGGCGACGACCCTACCGTCAATGAACTGCAGCGCTATGCCGCCGACCTCGCGGGCAAAGAGGCGGCGCTGTTTCTGCCCACTGGCACCCAGGCCAACCTCGTTGGCCTGCTCAGCCACTGTCAGCGCGGCGAAGAGTATATCGTCGGCCAGGGGGCGCACAACTATCTGTACGAAGCCGGCGGCGCGGCAGTACTCGGCAGTATTCAGCCACAGCCGATTGACGCCGCAGCCGATGGTTCGCTGCCGCTGGATAAAGTGGCGGCGAAAATCAACCCGACGATATCCATTTTGCCCCGACTCGCCTGCTGAGCCTGGAAAACACCCACAACGGTAAGGTGCTGCCGCGCGACTATCTGCAGGAAGCCTGGGCGTTTACCCGCCAGCGCGACCTGGCGCTGCACGTCGACGGCGCGCGTATCTTTAACGCCGTAGTGGCCTACGGCTGCGAACTGCGTGATATTGCCCAATACTGCGACTCCTTCACCATCTGCCTGTCAAAGGGGCTTGGCGCCCCGGTAGGCTCGCTATTGCTGGGCAGCGAGGCATACATTCGCCGTGCTATCCGCTGGCGGAAAATGGTTGGCGGCGGCATGCGCCAGGCGGGCATACTGGCCGCTGCCGGGCTGTACGCGCTGAAAAATAACGTACAGCGCCTGCAGGAGGATCATGACAACGCCGCGTGGATGGCGGAGCAGCTTCGCGCCATCGGCGCCGACGTCACCCGCCATGATACCAACATGCTGTTTGTGCGCGTTGGCGAAGCGCAGGCCCCGGCGCTCGGCGAGTTTATGCAGGCGCGCGGCGTGTTGATTAACGCCTCTCCTGTTGTCCGTCTGGTCACTCACCTGGATGTCAACCGTCAGCAGCTGAGCGAGGTGGTCGCTCACTGGCAGGCTTTTTTACAGCGCTAAGGAGTCAGGCGTGTCGCAATCGGTTCTGGTGCTCGGCGCCAGCGGCTATATTGGCCAGCATTTGGTGCGCGAGTTAAGCGCGCGGGGTTATCCAGTGCTGGCGGCGGCACGCCATATCGACCGACTGCAAAAGCTCGATTTGCCCGGCGTCACCTGTCGGTCAGTCGATCTTAATCAGCCGCAGGCTCTGCCTGCACTGCTCGCCGCATCGATACCCTTTATTATCTGGTACACGGTATGGGCGAAGGCGGCGATTTTATCGCCCATGAACGCCGGGTGGCCACGCATGTGCGCGATGCCCTGCGTCAGTCGTCAGTGCGCCAGGTGATATTTCTCAGTTCGCTGCAGGCCCCGGCGCAGGAACAATCTGACCATCTGCGCGCCCGCCAGGTGACCGGTGAGGTCCTGCGTGAGTCGGGCGTGCCGGTGACCGAACTGCGGGCCGGGATTATCGTCGGCGCCGGCTCTGCCGCCTTCGAGGTGATGCGCGATATGGTTTATAACCTGCCCGTGCTGACCCCTCCGCGCTGGGTTCGTTCACGTACTACCCCTGTCGCGCTGGAAAACCTGCTCGTTGACCTGGTTGAGCTGCTGAATCATCCGTCCAACGCGCATCGCGTCTTCGAAGCCGCCGGTCCGGAGGTGTTAAGCTACCAGCAGCAGTTCATTCGCTTTATGGCCGTCAGCGGCAAACACCGCCCGCTTATTCCGATTCCCCTGCCGACGCGCTGGATCTCGGTGTGGTTCCTCAATGTCATCACCTCGGTGCCGCCGACCATCGCCAAAGCGCTGATTCAGGGGTTGAAGCACGATCTGATCGCCGATGACCGGACGCTGCGGGCGCTGATCCCGCAAACGCTGATCCCCTTCGATCAGGCGGTTCGCCGCACCCTGAAAGAAGAAGAGCAACTGGTAAACTCCAGCGACTGGGGCTACGACGCCCAGGCTTTCGCCCGCTGGCGACCGGAGTACGGCTACTTTCCGAAACAGGCTGGCTGCACCGTCACCACCCAGGCGAACCGCCAGGCCCCGTGGCAGGTCGTTAACCAAATCGGTGGTAAAGAGGGGTATTTTTTCGGCAATCTGCTGTGGAAAACCCGTGGTGCGATGGACCTGCTGGTCGGCCATCGGTTAGCCAAAGGACGGCCGCAGCGCGACTATCTGCAAACCGGCGATACGGTCGACAGCTGGAAGGTAATTATCGTGGAGGAAGAAAAACAGCTCACCCTGCTGTTCGGTATGAAAGCGCCGGGGCTGGGCCGGTTAAGCTTTACGATAAACGATAAAGGCGACCATCGCGAACTGGACGTGCGCGCCTGGTGGCACCCGCACGGTATGCCCGGACTGATCTACTGGCTGCTGATGATCCCGGCGCACCTGTTTATTTTCCGCGGTATGGCGCAACGCATCGCCCGGCTGGCCGAACAAATCTCAGGCAGAGACCAAGGATAAGCATTATTCTTTCATGATTCTCATTGCATAGTCGGGAGAATCACGGAAAAATGCGCACGAAATTCTTTTCTGGGACAGTAGAGTGATATGAAGGTACTGGTTACCGGTGCGACCAGCGGATTAGGCCGCAACGCAGTGGAATATCTGCGCAATAAGGGCATCAGCGTGAGAGCCACCGGGCGCAACGAAGCGATGGGTAAGCTTCTGAGCAAAATGGGGGCAGAATTCATCCCGGCCGATTTAACCGAGCTGGTCTCTTCGCAGGCTAAAGTGATGCTCGCCGGTATCGATACCCTGTGGCCACTGCTCCAGCTTTACCTCGCCCTGGGGCACCCAGCAGGCTTTCGATCTCGCTAACGTCCGCGCCACCCGCCGTCTGGGCGAATGGTCTGTGGCATGGGGGGTGCGCAATTTCGTCCATATCTCTTCGCCATCGCTCTATTTCGATTATCACCACCATCGCGATATCCAGGAAGATTTCCGCCCGCATCGCTTCGCCAACGAGTTTGCCCGCAGCAAGGCGGCCAGCGAGGAGGTGATCAACCTGCTGGCGCAGGCCAACCCGCACACCCGTTTTACCATTCTGCGTCCGCAGAGCTTGTTCGGGCCGCACGATAAAGTCTTTATTCCCCGGCTGGCGCAAATGATGCAGCATTATGGCAGCGTCCTGTTGCCGCGGGGCGGCAGCGCGCTGGTCGACATGACCTATTATGAAAACGCCGTGCATGCGATGTGGCTGGCGAGCCAGTCGGCCTGCGATCATCTTCCTTCCGCCCGCGCGTGGAATATCAGCAACGGCGAACCGCGCACCTTGCGAACATCGTGCAGAAACTGATCGACGAGCTGGGCATCAAGTGCCGGATCCGCTCAGTTCCCTACCCGATGCTGGATATTATTGCCCGCAGCATGGAACGTTTTGGCGATAAAACAGCCAAAGAGCCCGCCTTTACCCACTACGGCGTTCCAAACTTAACTTTGATTTTACGCTCGACATCACCCGCGCGCAGGATGAACTGGGCTATCAGCCGGTGGTGACGCTTGACGACGGCATTGTGCGTACCGCCGCCTGGCTACGCGACCACGGTAACTTCACCGCTAACCCTGGCCATATTTTTCTAACAGCGCCTCGGCTATCGCTTCAGTTTGCGCATCCGCTACGCCATCCCAGCGCTGCGGACGGAAGTGCATCTGGAAGGCGATAATCACCCGCTTCTTCTGCGCGGGGGTCATCTCCGGCGTCACCTGATAGCCGTAGCGCGCCAGCAAATCCAGCACCACCTCTGGGTCAACGGGATCGCTGGCCGGCCGTCCGTTCAGATAAAAGGCCACTCGCTGCTCGTCTGGCCAGGCGCCGATCCCCTGCTGCGCCAGCTGCTGCCAGGGAAACAGCGGCCCCGGATCGTCTTTACGCTGCGGCGCGATATCGGCATGGGCCACCACGTTCTGCGGCGCGATGTGGTAGCGGGTGATAATATCGCGCGCCAGCGGGATCAGGGCCGCTATCTGTTCCGGGTGGAAGGGGGTAAAGCTTTTGACGCCCGCCGTCTTCTGCCAGCCACGGTTCTCCAGCTCAATGCCGATGGACGTATCATTGATACGCGTACTGCCGCGCCAGTAGCTCACCCCGGCGTGCCAGGCCAGATCCTCTTCCGGCACCAGCTGCCAGATCCGCGGTTTATGGTGGTGGCGCGGCGGCTGTTCAGGAATTAAATAGTGGGAGCTGACCTCTTTATCAGTCAGGGTTGCCAGGGAGACATCAAAATTATCTGCGGTATAGTGGATAACCAGCACTTTTATGCGCGGATAGGCCGCCTGCGCCGGATGGCGAGTGTCCAGCTGATATCCGTCGCGATCGATGATGCCTTTTTCCCCCGCGCAGCCGGCCAGCAGTAGCCGCCGAACAGGAGGTACATGGCGAATCCGTTTCATCCCTTCTCCCTTGCCCGGCAGCGTCTCCGGGTTAATAAGACCATTGATTACGTCCTTTATTTTTAGCCTGGTACAACGCACTGTCCGCCCGGGCGATCAGCGTCTCCATCGGGACCGTGCCGTCGGAAGCCACCACGCCCATGCTGACGGTCACTACCGCCGCCACTGCAGAGGCTTCATGCGGCAAGGCCGCGTCGTGGATTTTCTGCTGAATGCGCTCGGCAATGACGGTGGCGTGCGCTAAGGAAACCCCCGGCAGCGACACGACAAACTCCTCGCCGCCGTAGCGGGCCACCAAATCGTCCTCAGCCCGCACCGCCATTTTAAGCACCTGCGCGACAGACGATAAGCAGTCATCGCCGGCCTGATGGCCGTAATGGTCGTTATAACGCTTAAAGTAATCGACATCGATCATGATCAGCGCTAACGGCGCTTTTTGCTCCCAGAGCTGCGCCAGAAAAGCATTCAGTGCCCGGCGATTGGCCGTTCCGGTTAAGGCATCCCGGTTAGCGATACTTTCCAGCCGCTGGATAAGCTGCATATTTTCCTGATGCGTATCCCAGCTTCATCATACCAGCGCTGCAGAATACGCCGTCCATAAAGCAAAATCGCGGTGAAAATAGCCCATAAGGTCAAAAAACGAAATTCACCGTCATAGTGAATCTGCACCCCTGCCAGCAAGGCGGTCACCCACATTGGGAGCATAAAGGCGATAATACCGGGCCAGTGGTGATAGAGCGCGGTGAGGCCGGTGGTCATTAAAATCACCAGCAGCGGCCAGGCGAAGGGCAAGGTCCAGAAAAAGATAAAACAGTAATTACTCAGGGACCAGCACAGGCTGAGCGCCAGCAGCAGCCCGGTGATGATATTCAGCGTATATCGCCCCTGCGCCAGCCGCGGCGTGACGGCAATAATCACTAAAATGGCCGAAATAATAATAACCGCGATCAGCGCCACTTCGATATAAGGAATAACCGCCCGGTGCGTCAGTAACTTCTTATCAAAATAGGTAAAGATAAAATTGACGGAAGAAAATCATTAACGCAAAAGCGATATTGACAAAGGCCAGCCAGGGCATACTCATGGACAGCGCATGGCGCTGAACATTATCTTTAGTGGCCCACAACGCGGTTCGCTGCTGCCGGGCGCGCTCTCGCTTATTTTTTAACATCTTATCTCCCTGGTGACCTGCATGACCATGGGTGCAGCCCCTGCTGTTCTATATGATAAACCATGTTACCGGGAATGTCTGTCAGCGTCCCGGCCCCTTCTCCTGCGTGCGCCTCAGCTAATTTTCAGCTAACCACAGTAAAAAAAGGTCTTGCGTCGCCTCAATGTTCATTCCGCAAAAAAAAGCAAGCATTATCAATGAGAACCTCGTCATCTTTTCTTTAAAAAAGCGTTAACTAATCGTCATAAAATTGCAGTATTTTGCTTGAAAAAAAAGCGGCGTTAGTACAATCTGAAATCGCTCATTGGTGAGTTAAAACAAGAGCATGATGATAGCAAGATAAACAATGGAGTCTAAAAATATGAAATATGCAGCTTTAGTGGCAGGTGCGGCATTGTTTTTAACGGCGAACGCCTTCTCCGCTGAGATTTTATCGAAAGAAGCTTTTGATAAGGTCCATACGCAATACACCAAGATCGGCACCATTTCTTCTACCGGCCAGACCGCACCGAGCGATGCTCGTGAAGAGCTGATTAAAAAAGCTGATGAAAAAGGCGCGGATGTTATCGTGCTCTCTTCCGGGAACACGGATGAAAAACTGCACATTTCCGCTAATATCTATAAGAAGAAATAACTAATCTTATCTCTCAAGAAACACTACCCTGTTTCCGGGGTAGTGTTTCTTGTTTATGCAAAGCCATAATTTATTTTATCCCGCCGTGATTTTTTCTGCCTGAAAACCGCCGTCATCCCCCTGCTGATTTCCAGCCCTAAGGCTGTAGCCACATCAAGGTCTTAGCTCTTTGCGTCAAGTACAATCCGCACGCTATACGCTATGCTTTAACGGAAACTGAAAACGTAGTTCGCTTATAAGGAAATCATCATGCGCTACAAACTTCTTGCAGCACTTCTCCCTTGCGCGCTGGCGCTCAGCGCCTGTACGACCGTCACCCCGGCCTATAAAGATATGGTACCCGCAGCGGCCCCTGTGTCGAAGGCGGCCCTGACGACGTAGCGCAAATTCTAATGACACTCAGATCCAGAACCGCACTCAGGATCCGGCGGCGCTGCGCCCCTATCTGAGCGACGGACTGGCGCAGTTACTCAATGACGCCCGCCAGGATCCGGCCAACAGCAAACTGCTGCAGGCTAACCCGTTCTCCAGCAGCAGCACCCCAGCAGACAGCGCCGTGGTCGCCAGCGCCTCCACCATCCCGAACCGTGATGCGCGCAATATTCCGCTGCGCGTCGAACTGAAACAGGGCACCCAGAGCTGGAAAGATGAAGTGCTGATGATCCAGGAAGGTCAGTGCTGGGCTGTCGATGACGTCCGCTATCTCGGCAACAACAGCCATGCGCCAGCCGGGACGCTGCGACAGAGTCTGGAGAAACGCTGATTCCGGAGTTGAAGCCACCCCGCTGAAACGATAACCCCGGTAAAATGTCGGTATTCGCCCCAGGAATGCCGACATTTGCGCCCCCCTCACCCACCAGGCAATATTTTGTGCTAACTTTAAAGCTAAACGTGGTTTAGATTTAACTTTTAACGCATAAATATTGCATAACTATTCTGCCAAAGGTACTATTTGCGGCCTCAATAGCTATTCGTATCAGACTGCCCAGATGAGTATTAAACTAAACGGCATTAATTGCTTCTACGGCGCACACCAGGCGCTGTTCGACATCACGCTGGATTGCCCGCAGGGGGAAACGCTGGTGCTGCTCGGCCCCAGCGGTGCCGGGAAGAGCTCGCTGCTGCGCGTACTCAACCTGCTGGAGATGCCGCGGTCCGGTTCGTTATCCATCGCCGGCAACCAATTCGACTTCACCAAAGCGCCGTCCGATAAAGCGATTCGCGAGCTGCGTCAGAACGTCGGCATGGTCTTCCAGCAATACAACCTGTGGCCGCACCTGACGGTACAGCAGAACCTGATCGAAGCCCCCTGTCGCGTACTGGGGTTAAGCAAGGATCAGGCGCTGGCTCGCGCCGAGAAGCTGCTGGAGCGCCTGCGTCTGAAGCCCTACAGCGATCGTTACCCGCTGCATTTATCCGGCGGCCAGCAGCAGCGTGTGGCAATCGCCCGCGCGCTCATGATGGAGCCGCAGGTTCTGCTGTTCGATGAGCCTACCGCGGCGCTCGACCCGGAAATCACCGCCCAGATCGTTAGCATCATCCGCGAGCTGGCTGAAACCGGCATCACCCAGGTTATCGTCACCCACGAAGTTGAAGTGGCGCGCAAGACGGCCAGCCGGGTGGTGTATATGGAAAATGGCCATATCGTCGAGCAAGGGGATGCCTCCTGCTTCACGCATCCGCAAACTGACGCGTTTAAAAACTATCTTTCACATTGATGTTTTTCGGGGAAATGACGATGAAAAAGTACTGATTGCCGCCCTGCTCGCAGGCATGAGCCTCTCCGCTTCCGCCGCGCAGACCATTCGTTTCGCCACCGAAGCCTCCTACCCTCCGTTTGAGCTGGTGGACGCCAACAACCAGATCGTCGGTTTCGATGTGGATCTGGCTAACGCGCTGTGTAAAGAGATCGATGCCACCTGTACCTTCACCAACCAGGCCTTTGACAGCCTGATCCCGGGGCTGAAATTCCGCCGTTTCGACGCGGTCATGGCCGGGATGGACATCACGCCTGAGCGTGAAAAGCAGGTACTGTTCTCCACCCCGTATTATGACAACTCGGCGCTGTTCGTCGGTCAGCAGGGCAAGTTCACCAGCATTGATCAGCTGAAGGGCAAAAAAGTGGGCGTACAGAACGGTACCACTCACCAGAAATTTATCACCGATAAACATCCGGAAATCACTACCGTCCCTTACGACAGCTACCAGAATGCGAAGCTGGATCTGCAGAATGGTCGTATTGACGCGGTCTTTGGTGATACCGCCGTGGTCACCGAATGGCTGAAGAGCAATCCGAAGCTGGCGGCAGTGGGTGATAAAGTGACCGACAAAGCCTATTTCGGCACCGGGCTGGGCATTGCCGTGCGTCAGGGCAACACCGACCTGCAGCAGAAATTTAACGCTGCGCTGGAAAAAGTGAAGAAAGACGGCACTTACCAGACCATCTATAACAAATGGTTCCAGAAGTAAGACTGAATGAACGAAATTTTTCCATTAGCAAGCGCCGCCGGGATGACCGTCGGCCTTGCCGTTTGCGCGCTCGCCATCGGCCTCGTCCTGGCGATGCTCTTCGCGGTACTGGAGTCAGTGAAATGGCGCCCGGTAGCCTGGCTTGCAACCGGCATTGTGACCATCCTGCGCGGACTACCGGAAATTCTGGTGGTGCTGTTTATCTATTTCGGCTCTTCCCAGCTGCTGCTGACGCTCTCTGACGGTTTCACCATCCCGCTCGGGTTCACGCAGATCCCGGTGCAGATGCAGATTGAGAACTTTGACGTCAGTCCGTTCCTCTGCGGGCGAGTCGCCCTGTCGCCTGCTGTATGCCGCCTACGCCTCGCAAAGCTGCGCGGCGCGCTGAAAGCCGTTCCGCAGGGCCAGTGGGAGTCCGGCCAGGCGCTGGGGCTGTCGAAAGCGGCCATATTCTTCCGTCTGGTGATGCCGCAGATGTGGCGCCATGCTCTGCCCGGCCTCGGTAACCAGTGGCTGGTGCTGCTGAAGGACACCGCGCTGGTGAGCCTGATCAGCGTCAACGATCTGATGCTGCAGACCAAAAGCATCGCCACCCGCACTCAGGAACCCTTTAACTGGTATATCATTGCGGCGGCAATCTATCTCGTCATCACCCTGTTTGAGTCAATACATCCTTAAGCGGATTGACCAGCGTGCGACGCGCTTCGAACGGAGACCAGGCTGATGCTCGACTACTTTACCCGAACTGCTGAAAGGGCTTCATACCAGCCTGACGCTGACCGTGGCGTCGATTATCGTGGCGCTGATCCTGTCGCTGATTTTTACCATTATCCTGACGCTGAAGACGCCGGGGCTGGTGTGGATAGTCCGCGGCTATATCACCCTGT
>OIEZ01000153.1_pt1 | contig 11152 bp, 10 predicted proteins | sample 1581941 | NCBI WGS metagenome assembly OIEZ01 (sample SAMN04414078, study PRJEB24778) | human gut metagenome | material: faecal | host: Homo sapiens | reverse complement strand
GAGATAAGAACTGGAACAGCACGTATGCGTGGAGTATACAGGGTACTGATGCGGAACTGTCTGTCAGTGAGGACAGTCCCATCCATGCTAACAATGCTCACTATGCAGTGTTAGAGGTACATCGCCCAGACTTCTATATGCCCAAGAACTTCGTCCATGCCCGCAATGCCAACGGGCGTGTGGCTATGGGGCTGCACGGCTACCGCATCGGCATCGGCGAGTACGGTCGCATGGGACGGATGGGAATGCCCCCGCCGTTCCTCGGCTGGACGCCACGCAACCAGTGGGGCTTGCACCTGCGCAGGGTCGGCGGCCAACTGTTCTTTCCGGGGCCGTCCATCGTACCCGAACGTCCCGACGGGCGCATGAAGCCCGGCGAGTTGCAATCGGGCGGTTACGGATTCTATTACAAGGGGCATCAACAGGCGCAACCCGTACAGCAACGGGACGTTCTGCAGGACTTGCAGGCGGTCATCACGCCGATGGTCAGCCGTCCGCGCAGCGGGGAACCGGCACGGTCGTACAAGGAGCTTATAGCCTCTCCGGTCTATTTTCCAACGAGAAATTGGCGGAGTGCCTTGCCTCGCACGGTCTTGTCGTGGATGCGGAAAGGCGGACGCTGACTGTGCAGTCGGAAAGCGTCCAAGCCGATATGGTCTATGACCTGACGGAAAAGGAAGTGAGGACACTGGTTGCCGCACCCATCGAGGAACAACCCGTAGAAAAACGTCTGGAACTGCTGAACGGCATTATCGGGGCTGACTTTTCCGACAAAGTGACGATGGAGGCTCTCAACAGCGATCAACGCATCGCTATCGGCCTGCATCCCGAAGTACAGCAGGATTTGGAACAACGCCAACGGCAGGAGCAGGAGGCTTTCATGCCGGTGGAACCTCGCTGCAACAGCAAGAGGAATCCATACAGGGCTATGTCGGTGCGGCAGTGGACGGGCGTGACCTCCAGTTTCTGAATGAAAACAAGGGATGGTATCGGGAAGAGAAGCACGGGCGGGAAGTTGAAGTGAGCCAGATAGCCGTTCAACCGGCACAAACCGAGGGGAAATACAGGATGACCGCTGTTATCGACGGTCAGGCTATCAGCCATGAGATAACCCAACGGGATTACGACAAGTTCCTTGCTGTGGATGATTATCACCGGATGAAGCTCTTTTCCAAGATTTTCAGCGAAGTGGACATGAAAACACGCCCGGAAGCACAACGGGGGCTCGGGTACGAAAATCTTTGCCGCCCTCACCGCAGGTACGGTAGTCGCGGCGGGTGTCGCGCACGGCATCCACCATCACTGCCATGCCCCGGAGTTCTACGGCGAGTGTTTCGGCGGTCCGCCACGCCCGTACATCAAGCTGGGGGTCGATACACCGAGGGATATGGCCATCCGTTGTTTCGAGGCAGAGATGAACCGTGAAATCAATGATATGAGAATGGGGAGGTAAACCATGAGAGAGGGCGAACTGACTTATGACGATTTTCTGCGCAGGCTGAACATTCAGGACGTGCTTATCGACGCGGGCTATCACCTGAACCGGCGCGACGGCCTGCGCTATCCCTCGTATGTCCGGTTGGACAGCGAGGGGCGGCGCATCCGCAACGACAAGTTCATTGTCACGCAGCAAGGGAAATGCTGTTTCAAACCGCAACAGCAGAAGTCGTATAACATCATTTCCTTTATCAAGGAGCATCCGCATTTTTTTGCGGAATACCGTACAGGCGTGTCTCCCGACCGACTGGTAAACCTTGTCTGTAACCGGTTGCTGAACCATCCCGTCGCTGACCGGGACATCCGGATTATCCAGCCTAAACGGGATGTGAAGCCGTTTGACATGGCGGATTACGACATTCACCAGTTCAATCCGCAGGATCGGGCGACACAAAAGAAGTTCTATCCGTTCTTCAAGCATCGGGGTATCGACCTTTACACGCAGTATGCCTTTCATCGGAACTTCTGTCTGGCGACGAAGCATCGTGAGGACGGCATGAAATACACCAACCTCGCCTTTCCGCTGACCGTTCCGAAAGATACGGGACAGGTTGTCGGTCTGGAAGAGCGAGGCCGCCCTCGCATGGATGGCAGCGGCAGTTATAAAGGGAAGGCGGAAGGGAGCAATTCGAGCCAAGGGTTATGGATTGCCAGCCCAGCCAAAACTACGCTTACCGAAGCCAAGCATATCTACTGGTTCGAGAGTGCATACGACGCGATGGCCTATTACCAGCTTCATCAGGCCAACGATCAAGGATTTGCGGAAAGCGGTCTTCATATCGTACCGGCGGTAACCCGACGGGTGGAACAGATGCGGGGTGTCCTCACGCTCTCGCTTCCTGCCAAGCAACACATCTGTTTCGATACCGACCTTGCGGGAATCGAGTTTGCCAAGAACCTGCAACAGGAGATGTACCGGGTTGTCCGTTCCACCATCGAGGAGACACCGGAGCGGAAGCCTTATCTGGATTCCGTTACTGACGGCAAGAACCTCGATGAAGGTGACATAGACCTGTTGCCCGACGCTTTGCGGTCGAGCTACGGGAAATATGAATCCGCATGGGAAGAAGCCATGTCGATGCGTTCGAGCGGCCTGTGCCATCCGGACGACATACGGGAACAGACGGATATCATGAACGGAAATTACAAGGAGTTCCGTGAAGGATTGCGGGAGTTCCTCGGTCTGGACAAGGCGAATGACGCCTCTTTTGTCCGTGAACAGCCTACCTATCCCAACAAGGACTGGAACGAACAGCTTTGGCCGAGCAGAAACAGGAAGAGACGGTCGATGAGACACAGGCGAGAGAACAGTCACCGGAAGAGGAACAACAAACACACTTTCGCCGATGATGACCGATGCACCTACAGGACATTTCCAAAGTATCGTGCTGCAACCGCACGCCGGACAGTTCTTTATCGACGAGCTGCCCGCAATCGTGCTGTGTTGTGCGGCATGGGTGTACGGAGGTATGGAGGGGCTGCCTCTGACGGCTCTTGCCGTACCGGTCGCCACCTTGCTCTCTTTGGCATTGTCTGTACCGTTTCATCTATCTGCGCCGGACACGCTACCATATCGGTTGCGAGCAGCTTATCAGCCAGCATGGGGTGCTGTCCCGGAAGACGGACTACATGGAGCAATACCGCATCGTGGACTTTGTGGAACACCAAAGCCTCATGCAACAGCTTTGCGGATTGAAGACGGTACGCATCTTCTCGACGGACAGGAATACACCCCGGCTTGATTTGGTAGGTATTGAATACGACTTCGATGCGGTAACGCTTATCCGGGAACGGGTCGAGTATAACAAACGAAAAAAGGGAATATATGAAATCACGAATCATTAGTCTGGTCATTTTTGCCGTCTGCATGATGCCACACTGGGCGAAAGCACAAATCACGGCATCCAATCCGTTGGAATGGATGGCGTTGGCCGAGGGCAACGAAGTCATCAATGACCAGATAGAGAAACAGATAAACGGCCAAACGAAGACAGCGATGCTGCAGAACAGCATCGCCGCCGAGTTCAACCGCATTCACAAATGGGAGAAGCAATATAACAGCTATCTCAAGACGGCAAGCGGCTATGCTTCATCACTGAAAGCCTGCACCCACCTCTATAACGACGGGGTGAGAATCTTCCTTACGTTGGGGAAATTAGGCAAGGCTATCAGGAACAATCCGCAGGGCATCGTCGCCTCCATGAGCATGAACAACCTGTATATCGAGACGGCAACGGAACTGGTATCGGTCTTCACGCTCCTGAATGACGCGGTAGCCAAGGGCGGCAAAGAGAATATGCTCACGGGAGCGGAACGCAGCAAGACCCTGTGGGCATTGAACGACAAACTTTCGGCTTTCAGCCGGAAGCTGCACCTGCTCTACCTGAGCATACGGTACTATACCCTCAATGATGTGTGGAACAATGTGACGGCCGGGATGCTCGACCGCAACAACGGGGAGGCGGCACGGATGGCCATGACCCGTTGGCGCAGGGCTGCCGTCCTCGCACGATAAAAACGGAACTGACAATGAAACGGACGATTTGGATAGGCATCTTATTGTTGTGCATCGGTATTAACAAGACATGGGCGCAGAACGACCCCGTGCTTGCCGGGATGATTCTGCTCTATACCGACAAGGCGGAAAAGGAGCTGAAGAACCAGGAGAAGGTCATGCTGCTGCAGACCACCGGACACCTGTGGACGAAAGAGGAAGTGAAAGCCACGACCGACCTGCAACGGGAGTTCAACAACTATCTGGACTCTTTCCGGTCGATAGTCTGCTACGCGGCGCAGATATACGGTTTCTATCACGAAATATCGAAGCTGACGGATAACATGGGTGACTTTACCAGACAGGTGAGCCGTAACAGTCCCAATGCGCTGGCCGTCGCCCTCTCCACGCAACGGAACCGGATTTACCGGGAACTGATCATGAACAGCGTGGAGATTGTGAATGACATCCGCATGGCGTGCCTTTCGGACAACAAGATGACGGAGAAAGAGCGCATGGAAATCGTATTCGGCATCCGTCCGAAGCTCAAGATGATGAACAAGAAACTGCAACGGCTGACCAAGGCGGTGAAGTACACGACAATGGGCGACATCTGGCGTGAAATCGACGAGGGAGCACGTCCGGTGGCCGGCAAACGGGACATAGTGGAAGCTGCCAAGCGACGCTGGCGGCAGATTGGAAGAAATGTAAGACCTTAAAAAACAGACAATGTATGGGCGTTTTGGAGTACACTATTGAAATATGGCGGCAAGGCCGCAAAAGGTGTCGGTACGGCAACGGCGGCTACCGGCAAAAGTATGGGTAAGGCAGTGCTGCACCCTTCGCAGACCTTGCGTGGTGCAGGACAGGCAGTCAAGACAGCGACTATCGGCGGTGCGGTCGGTTATGTGGGCTGGGAGAAGCTGACCACCGACAAAAGCGTGGTGCGTATCGTGAGCGATGCCGTTGTGGGCGAATCCGTCACGGATACCATTGCAGGCACGGCGGACGGCGTGCGTGAACTAACGGGCAAGGCCGGAGAAGCCGTCAGTTCGGTCAGCGGTGCGGTAACCGGCATCGACAACAAACTGAACGGCGTGTCGAACTTTTTGCGACAGGCCTCCGGTGGCGGAGGTCTTGATATGTTCGGCAACTTTTTCCGCAACCTTGGCAGCGGCAACGTGTCAGGGTTGAGCATCGCCGGACTGGTTGCGGCGGCGTTCCTCATATTCGGACGCTTCGGCTGGCTGGGCAAGATTGCCGGCGCATTTCGTCGGCATGATGCTCATCGGCAACATGCGGGTGTCTTCCGCACGCCGGAGACAGAAAACGTGGCAACGTACCCGTACACCTGACTTTTCGGCAGGGGAACAGGCACATGGCGGAGGAATGAGAAGATAGAATACGAATCAAAATGGAAACAGCATGAAATATACAGAAGAAATGATCCTGCAATCCGATAGCGGTTATTGTATGCCTTTCGAGGAACAGCAGGGCAAAGACGTGGAGCTGTCGCTCGGCTACGGCGAACAGACCGACCCGGTGACGGGCGAGAAATTCTTTCATCACGGCATTGACTTCAACGTGCGGTGCTATATGCTTTCCGCCCTTGCCAGCGGCATTGTGTCGGGCGTGGGCAACGATTCCGGACACGGCATCTGCCAGACCATGCTACGGGGAATATGAGGTGACATACGGAAACCTGTCCAATGTCTTCGCCCAATTCGGACAGCGTGTAAAGGCCGGACAGACGGTAGCTTTGAGCGGTGACAAACTGCACATGACCGTCCGCTTCAAGGGCGAGGAACTGAATCCGTTGGAATTCTTGACAATGCTGTACGGGAATATCCAGGCAATGCGTCAGGCCGGCGGACACGAAACCGACTATCCCTCCGGTGTAGAGATGGAACTGGGAACCGATTATGACCGGGATAAGAGAGAGATAGAGGAACTGATGCTGCGCTTCCTGCCGCACTATATGGAGGATTTGCGGCATGGAGCATACACCTTGCCCCGAAATACGGAGCAGTCGCTACGCCACATCTTCACGGTGGGTGCGATGAAGGAGTATTTCTACGAGAATATGCCGAGCATGGCCAATCCGCTCGGACTGGGACATAAGGCCATGCCGCTGGCCTGCAAGGTGCAGAACCTCCTGATTGCGGATTTCCTGCATTACCTCGCCCTGCGGCATGATGTGTACCTCTCCACTGCGGGCAGTGACATAAAAAAAACTCCATGACGAAGCCCTGACCTATGGCGGCATCATAGACCCGTTGGCGGAACTGGACATCGACATACAGAGTTTCGACATACCGAGGCTTGTCACGGTCTATCCCGACCGGGCGGGTGTGCGCTGGTGGACGAAGGCATGGTTCAACAACAGGGAAGAGGGCGAGACATCCGTCGAAATCGAACGGGAGCAGGCGATACGGTTCATGCAGGACAACATCGAAAAGGACGCATGGCTGGAAGAGTTCTTTCCCCGGCAGATGGAGGTTTACCACAACGCCATCGAGCAGACGAAAGAACAGTTATTGAAACAGATAAATATATAATACACAATATGGATGGAATCAAACATAGCCGGCAATTCGCAGAATGGAACGCCTCGTGAGCGACTATTTCCACTGCCACCTTGCGCCCGTCATGTCGAAGACACAGGCTTACCTCACGAAGAAACAGGGCGAGGAAATGAGGGAGTATTCCACCTCTTTGGGCGGCATACTCAGCGCGATGGCGTCTGCGGCACAGCCGATGGGCGACCCGTACCAGGTACTCAAGGTCACGGGCGAATGGAACTCGAAGACAACGGAGGACTATATCGGAATGTGCAAGGCGGAGATTACCGGCTCCAAAGAGATACAGCAAGACCTCGCATACATGGCCGGGCAATGGCGCGATACTGTCGTGCAGGAAATCGGGCGCAAGCGTTACGATGAACTGTCGGAACAATTAGGCGGCGACCTTGCCTATGCTATATGGACTACCGGGTGGAGGAACTGATGATCGACCGGCTGGTCAAGGAGCGTATGCCGAAATCGTCAGCCGACTACATCATCCGCAAAGCCGCAGAATCAAGCCTGCTTGGACTTTCGCAGACCTTCAACCGCTCGCCGCTTGCTGTGGAAATCGAGGCACGGGGCGAAGCCGCCTACCGTCCGAAAGGATGGGAAAAAGGCCCAAAGAACAGTTCTTTGATTTCGACATGAATCAAAGTTTAGCCTTAGATATTGACTATGGCTTTAAGGAAGAATATACGGTTCTTTTTGAGATTTATGACCAAGATCCGATCGAAGTAAATGACAAAGATGGTAGTTGGAAGAAAAAGAAGTAGAACCCTTTTATCGGGCTGCAACTGACAAACATGGTAAATTTAGTGAAGATGGAATAAGTATACCGGCTGATATCTCAGAAGTATGGCTATCATCCGACTATCTAGGTACAGCATCTCCGGTAAAACTAACAATTAACGCCGATCATCGTATTTCTTTCAACCAAAATGACTATGTTAAGTCCCTGCTTGAAAAAGCATCAACCCCGATAAGCAGAGGGCAACAGCCAATCAGCACGAATATTTGGATGTCTGGACACTGCTGCCTGGTATGGACTGGGATGACAACGGACGTCCCAATAACTTATCAAAAGAAAAGAATATTCCTCCTGCTGATGTACTTTATAATATAAAAAGCATCTTCGACAAAGCGGGAGGAAGGAACATTCATGATAACTATCCTGAGTTCTTTAATGGTGATATGATATCAGATATCCCTATCACTAAAGATACAGAAGTTAGTCTAGTATTTGTTAACAGTAGTGCCGCATGGTATAATACAGTAGGGTATTACACTTATCCGACCAGCGAAATACCGACCATAGAAAACATCAAAAGGATATTAGCATTCCCAAATGCTTCTCCTATTTATAAAACAGCCGGAGTAGGAGCTTTAGTCTGTGGTGATGAAGTTAAACTAAAATACTGGAATGAAGACACGGGAAAATTTGAAGACAAATTTCCTAAGGGCGTCACTATTGGCTGGTATCTGCAAGGTATGGGATTCAGAAGCACACCTTCAAACGGAGATTCACAAGGCGATCTCGTAAAAGGAATGGGCCCTCGATACTCCACCACAATTTTGAATGAACCGGGAAAGGATGGCGTACAAAGACAAAGAACCATATCGTTGCGAGACAGTAAATCTAATCAGATTGTTGCTATCGGATTTGAGGACAACATAGACCTCGATTACTGTGATGCAATTTTCTATGTTCACATAGCCGAAAAAGATGCTATTGATGAAGGTGTAATTCCCGAGTTACCAACAGATCCGGAAGGTCCAACTGATGAAGACAACTATACTTCTTATTCCGGGATATTGACATTCGAAGACTTATGGCCGGAGCAGGGAGATTACGATATGAATGACGTAATGATACGATATACCAGTAAAGTATATAAATCAATACTGACTAATCGTATCTATAAGGTTGTTGACGAGTTCACTCCATTACATCGTGGAGGTTATTTAGTGAATGGTTTTGGTTATCAATTGCATAACATTACTAATAGCGATATTAGCAAAGTTACTATTGAAAGCCCTTCGTATGCGCCCAAATCCCAATATATGCCCGGAGAAACAGAGGCTGGTCAATCACATCCTACAATCTTGCTATTTGATAATATGGCAATATTTGATAATAAAGAAGAAGAAGCCAGGAAATACACTGTAACTATCCAAGTAAATGATGTTACTTCGAAAAGTATATTGCCACCTTACAATCCGTTTATCTTCGTAGGATCTGGCCAAGCCAGAGGTAGAGAAGTACACTTGGTAAAATATCCTCCTACTGATAAAGCCGATCTTTCATTATTAGGAACAGGAAAAGACGTATCCAGGCCAGAAGAAGATTTATATTATGTTTCAATAGATCTGATGCCGTTTGCACTCAATATGCCGGTTAGTGAATTCCCGATTCCCCGAGGAAGGTATAAGAATAGACGAATCGTATCCGAAGTTTGCGACATGGGTTAAATCTAATGGTGCACAAGCTAAAGACTGGTATAAGTATCCTAAGAAATAACAATTATCAGCATAAGAAACAGAATCGGGCAGGCAAGGCTTGAACTTTGTCTGCCTTTGTTTTTTTTACTTTATCCTACCTTAAATCCCCTATCGGTATACACTCTATCAAACAAAGAGAGAGGGGAATCATATGACACGCAACATATTTATAAAATGATCTAACGGGATTCCTTTCATTATATACATAATGAAGAAACCCCGTAGAAAGATATTTTGTTCAGAGAATGTCTTACATTCTAGAAGGTACTTCAATACCCAGTAAACTCATACCCAAAACGCACGACTTTGGCCACATTAGCCGACAGAGCGATACGGAACACTTTCACCGCTTCGTTCTCTTCGCGCAAAATACTGAAGTCATGGTAGAACTGGTTGTATTCTTTCACCAAATCATAAGTATAATTCGCAATAATAGACGGGCTGTAATCTTCACCGGCTTGTTTTACAACAGCAGCAAAGTCGGCAACCATCTGAATCAGCCCTTCTTCCTTTTCACTCAATTCAATACCAGCCGGAATCTGTTCAGAAATTACGATACCTGATTCGGCAGCTTTCCGAAGTACAGACTGGATACGTGCATAAGTATATTGAATAAACGGACCTGTATTACCATTGAAGTCGATAGATTCTTTCGGATTGAATGTCATATTCTTACGGGCATCGACTTTCAGAATGAAATATTTCAATGCTCCCAGACCCACAATACGGGCAATATCATCAGCTTCTTCCTGTGTCAAACCATCCAGTTTGCCTAGTTCTTGTGAAGTTTCTTTAGCAGTGGCAATCATTTCCTCCATCAAGTCGTCAGCATCAACTACCGTACCCTCACGGGATTTCATCTTACCTTCCGGCAGTTCCACCATTCCGTAAGAGAAGTGTACCAGACTCTTACCCCATTCGAAACCAAGTTTATCGAGCAAGATAGAAAGCACCTGGAAGTGATAGTTCTGTTCGTTACCTACTACATAAATCATCTTATTAATCGGGTAATCGGCAAAACGAAGTTTAGCCGTACCGATATCCTGAGTCATGTAGACAGAAGTACCGTCACCACGGAGAAGGAGCTTATGATCCAGTCCTTCGGCAGTCAGGTCGGCCCATACGGAACCGTCTTCTTTCTTGTAGAAGAAACCTTTTTCCAGACCTTCCATTACCTTTTCTTTTCCTTCGAGGTAAGTATTGGATTCATAATAGATCTTGTCAAAGCCAACCCCCATCTTCTTGTAGGTTTCGTCGAATCCTGCATATACCCAGTTGTTCATCATTTCCCACAATCCGCGTATTTCCGGGTCACCGGCTTCCCACTTCACCAACATTTCGCGGGCTTCCTGCATCAATGGAGATCCAGCTTCAGCCTTTGCTTTCGCTTCATCGTCACTCATTCCCTGCGCTGTAAATTTAGCCATCAGCTCCTTTACTTCCGCTTTATAATGCTTATCGAAAGATACATAATAATCACCTACCAGGTGGTCACCCTTCTTACCCGAAGTTTCAGGAGTTTCACCGTTTCCGTATTTCTTCCATGCCAGCATGGACTTACAGATGTGGATACCACGGTCGTTTACAATATTTGTTTTGACTACCTTATTGCCGTTTGCCGCTACAATGTTAGCCAATGCGTTGCCTAAAAGGTTATTACGCACGTGTCCCAAGTGAAGCGGTTTGTTTGTATTCGGAGAAGAATACTCAATCATCACCAATGGAGAAGCGTCAGTGACCTGCATTAAGCCGTACTGTTCATCCGCCTGAATCTCGTTCAGCAATTCAATCCATGTAGCCGATGCAATAGTCAGGTTCAAGAACCCTTTTATCACATTAAACGCTGCTACAGCCGGATCGTTTGCTTTCAGATATTCACCGATTTCCTGCGCCGTCTGTTCCGGTCCTTTTCTTGACATTTTCAGAAAAGGGAACACGACCAGTGTCAAATGTCCTTCAAATTCTTTCTTTGTTTTTTGCATTTGCACCATCTTTTCAGGGACTTCCTGACCGTAGAGTGCTTTCAGTCCACTAATAACGGACGCTACAAGTTTATCTTCTATCTTCATAATCAAGTTATTTCTTGCGCTGCAAAGAT
>OIEZ01000150.1_pt1 | contig 11233 bp, 13 predicted proteins | sample 1581941 | NCBI WGS metagenome assembly OIEZ01 (sample SAMN04414078, study PRJEB24778) | human gut metagenome | material: faecal | host: Homo sapiens | reverse complement strand
CGATGAAGCCATGGATGCCGCTTCCTGTATCGGTTGCGGTGCTTGTGTAGCCGCTTGTAAGAATGGTTCCGCCATGTTGTTCGTTTCTGCTAAGGTAAGCCAGTTGAACCTGCTTCCTCAAGGCAAACCGGAAGCATTGCGCCGTGCCAAAGCCATGTTGAGCAAAATGGACGAACTCGGTTTCGGTAACTGTACAAACACCCGTGCTTGTGAGGCCGAATGTCCGAAGAATGTCTCTATCAGCAACATCGCACGTCTGAACCGCGACTTCATTACCGCAAAATTGAAAGACTAACCGTACTTTCTGCATTTGATTAATATCACAAGAACTCTTCTATCGGGAAAACCGGTAGAGGAGTTTTTTTTATGATAAGAAATTATGGAAACTGCTTGATATCCCAAGCAGGTTAAACAGACAAAACATAGAATCCTGGGCTGCAGATAAAGATGGCTTCTCAACCTCTTTCCTCAAATTACGGGGAGACAACCCAAAATTCTTCTTGCAGAAATTAGAGAAATGAGATAAAGATTCAAAGCCATATTTATAACAAATTTCAGAGATTGTAAAGTTTGTATGCCGAAGTTCATAAAGAATGCCTTCTTTTCTGCGTTCCTGCATCCACTCGTATACAGGCTGATGGAATACAGAAGTAAAGATACGGCGGAAAGTCGTCACTGTATATCCCCCTAATTCGGCAAATTCTTCAACCGTCTTGACCTTATCATGATTCTTAAGTACGAAATACTGAAAACTATCCGTGTATTTCGATAACGTATGCACCAGCATGGAAAGCTCATAATCCGAATAGTAACGCCACAGGATAAACGCCAGTTCTTTCTGCTTAAATTGCAATAGCTCCCTACAAATCTTCCCCTCAGCCAGATAAGACTTCGAAGCTTCCAAGAAAAAATTCAGTTCAGAGCATATTTTCAACGGAAAAAAGATAAGAGGTGGAACCACGTCTTTTACGATATGCTGAAAGCGTCCTTCACAAAAGATTCCGGCTGGGAAAAACGATAGCATACACACTCTACATCGGTCATGGCAAGCACTTCGTATTTTGAACCGACAGCCTGCAGAATAAACTCACCGGCATGCAACGTCACGCCTGCATATTCTTCACTGTTGACAAGAGCCTCACCTTTTAAAAGAAACATAATGATATTGTTATCGCACTTGGGCATAATAAAGTGAAACCCTCTACTATGAGAGGCGTATAAGATAAGATTGTCCACAGCCTTGGGGCATTTCAGGCAATCGGCGTTAACCGCTTCACAAGCGGAAGAGTCGTACATGACAGGATAGAATGTTTTGTTTGTTTGCTTTGGCAAAAATAAACATTAGCAGCCAAACAAAAAACATATTACCCCGAAAACTTTAAAAACGTTTTCGGGGAAGAATCAAAATATTATGAAATCAACAGGACTCTTATATCAAGCTCTTATAGCCCGGTGAATGTTCCGTCCTCATTGGTCCATATGCCAACATTCGGAGTAAACTTAATAGGAGTAGCATTGTTGGTCAGCGTCAATGTATACCGAATATTCTTGCCCATGCCCCAACTGCCTGTAAGGTTAACGACCTTGGTATCATTCCAGGTATACTCACTTGATTTATCTTTCGGTGCAGCAGTATAGGTAATCTCCAAAGTAACGCCTGTCAGGTCGTCTTGAGGCATCAGCATAAACAAGGCATTGCCGGAAGTCTCAAATGCTGTAAAAGCTTCAGGTTCAGCAGCAGTCGGAGTAACGGATACGGGAGTGCCGGTGTATTCGTATGTCACACCCGAAGCAGACTCTGCCAGGTTACTCCAAGCCCCTACGGTGCTGCTTCCGTCAAAAGTAAAAGTAGCCTTATCCTTTGCACCTTTAATCACCAATTTCGATACCGTATAAATAAAATCGACAACATCGCCCTTGATTGTAAAGTTCACCTGCGTCAGAAGATGCTGGAAAGGAAGAGAAATGGCTGACTCAGACTTTACCTGATTTATTACGTTGGCAGCAACCAGATCTTCCTGACTGTCAACCGCCTTCACCGCATACTCGAATTTCGGATAACCAGCAGCAGTAGTAATATCCAAAGTTTGCGCCGGTGAGGTAGCAAAATTGCAATTTACCTGAGGCAGGCCAGTAGTAGTCGCCCTTATACTTCCATTCCCCGCTTGATTTATCAACTTCTATATCATCCATAAACCCGTATTCAACTGTACAGCTCCTCCCATGTCATCTGTTGTTTTATAAGCGCTTACAGTAAACTTACTGAAATTCTCAGTAGTGGCAACCAATGTCTTTGTTCCGGTCTTCACCACTGTCCCGAATTTAATCCGGTTCACTGTATTTTCATTCTCAAGCCCTTCATTTTCAGAGCAACTTACCATTGCTGCGGCAGTTAAAGCCACCAATAAAATTTTTCTCATAACCATTTGTTTTTAGTTAATATATTAATTGCTTATCTTGTTTCTACACGATAATATCCACATTCGTTTCATCATCCCAATCACCTATGTCACCGCCGATACCGCTATTTCCACTTTCTTCCTTATCCACCTCTACCGTAATCTGTCCATCGGGAACAGGCACCTCAATATGTATTTCCCCGTCAGGAGCAGGCTGTATTTCTTCTTCCTCACCGGAGGTCGGAGGTGTTATCAGCTTTTTGATATCAACCAGAATCTCCTGCACCTGCTTATCCACCTTAATAATCCTGATGGTCAACACTACCGGACTATCGACCCGCGTATCCGCACTTTTCGGAAGCCTGAAATGCGAAAAATGCCCCTGCAACAGTCCGTTTTTACAATCATTCTCCACATAAACGGGCATTTCCGCAAGTGTACACAGCCTTTTACCGAGAAAGTAACCTCCATTCAACCCGCTGACGCAGCACACAACAGCCGATATATTTTCTACACCATCCACCTTCACGGCAAACGAATAACTGCTTACTACCCGTTCCGGTTTCAGTTTCATCACCATAGCCGCTTCGCTTTTTGCTATTTCCACATCATCCAACGCCACAACGTAGAAATCGTCCGGCGACCAAATCATATCCTCTCCGGCATCCATTCCAATACACCGTTCCGTATATGCCCTGATAGTACCATAGCACTCATCGCCTTCTATGCAGACACATTCCGTATTATAGTTGTAAACTATCATTGCATAATGGCCGGGCGGTACTTTCATTTCCCCGCCGGCAGCCGGCAAATAGCCGTCTACTTTCCACCCCTCGGCATCTTTCGGATAAAATATTACCCGCACGGTCTCCGGCAAATTCTCCGCAACTCCCGTCCAGTCCAGCGTTATCTGTACGCCACTGTCAGGATAATCGTCCAGCACCTCCCTGAAATTGCACCCTGACAGGATTATCAACAGACAGAACAGAGGCAACGGTACATTATATCTGATATTTTCCACCACATTCATCGTCCTGCCGTTATATGCCATACTAAAGAGACCGCTACCTTTGTAGGACCCACAAAATGAAAGTGTCCTCCATTAGTTCGGACTAATTCCCCTTTATAAGAGGTATATTTACAGTATTCCGTTGTCAAATAACCTATTCCCAAACTGCACTCGATTGCAAAGTGCCCGGTTATTCTGCGTGCATATCCGCAGGACAGACCCGAAGTCATATAATACTTACCGCGAATGCCACTCTCTTCTTTCAACTGAAAATCATATACTCCTCCCTCGGTATATACCCCCAGGAAATACCCTGTCAATCTGTTACACAGATTTCTGTTGCCCAGCCAACAGCGTACTTCCACACCTCCCGAAAGAAGCTGATAACAAAAGCTGTTCCGACTGTTCAACCACCAAGGACATTTATATTCAGTATTCAAAGACCACCTCTTTCCTATCGAGAACTCAACTTCCACATTCGGAGCCAACGCCAAATCATATATCATATTATTCTTCAGAGCCACCATAACCTTATGTGATGGTCCCAGCCTTTTTCTTTTCTCAGGGAACGCAGTCAGAACCAGTTCTCCGCTGCCAGCAGATACTACCGGTAGCGCCTTTTCCGGCATCCGTATTCCGGCAATAGAAAACTCCTTCGAATGTACCGTATAGCTGCCTATCCAGCGGAAAAACGAACTGCAACAGATATTTACAGGCCCTGCCTTCGTTCAGATAGCACAACAGATCCGTCAATTTGCCGAAATTCCCATAATGATACCGGATTAACATCAAAACCTCTTTCCTGTCCGGTACATTCTTATCAGCTAGTACCCACCGATATACTTCTCTCCATTCGTCCGGTTTTATAACCGGATTCTGCATTACACTGTTTACAACCATCAAAGTGTCAGCCCGTACAAATGCTCTTCCCACGGATAAAAACAAGAGTATTATAAGAGTTACTATATTGATACGGTCTACCATAGCTTTGCTTTGTACAAAGCCAAAAATAAACCATTAAAATTAAAGAAGATACGGAAAAGCCAACTCTTTTAGCAACGTGGAAGGTTCTGTGAAACGATTGGAAGCTTTTTGCAACTTATGCAACTTCCAATACAGACAAACAACCGGAATATTCTACGAAGAGCCTAAATAGCGAGCCTCTCTTATCCGGCAGTTATCATATAGTCAGCATATACACTTTATTTAAGTCAAGATGTCAAACGTGTCCGAAAACAGTAAATATTTATAAAAGAAAAACTAAAAGATTTTCAGAGAAAGAGTAAACATTTGGAAGACACGCAAAGAAGCTATACATTTGCCACGTGATTTTTTTCATAGTATTAGATTTAAGGTTAACAAAGGTTGGAGTACAGCGGTACTCCTTTTTTTATGCCAATAAGCAATATACTCCTCCAACCAATGCCTTTACCACCCCTTTCATCTCCAGTTCGAAAAGCAAGGCGCTCATACGGTTTACGGGTATGTCCGCCTCCACTACCAGCGCATTGATATGCAAGTCTCCCTGATGAGTCAGTATACGCACCACCAGCTCCTCCTCATCCGTCAGTTCCAGAAACAGATTGCGCTGGATACCGGCTGCTTTGGCAGCAGGCTCTGCACTCGCCCACCCCATTGTTTTTACGAACTCTTCGGCACTCTGTACAAGCGCAGCCTTATTATCCCGTATCAACCGGTTGCAGCCGATAGAAGCGGCATCCGTCACCCGCCCGGGCACGGCAAAGCAATCACGGTGATAGCCGTCGGCCAAATCCGCTGTAATCAAAGAACCGCCTTTAGCGGCAGATTCCACAACAATCGTCGCATCGCACATACCTGCCACAATACGGTTACGGCTGACAAAGTTATGCCTGTCCGGAGTAGTTTCGGATAAGAACTCGGTAAGCAAACCGCCGTTGACCAGCATATCGACAGCCGTCTTACGATGTACAGAAGGATAGATACGGTCCAAACCGTGAGCCAGAACGGCAACAGTAGACATATTATCGGCCAGGGCGGCACGATGTGCATGAATATCAATGCCGTAGGCGAGGCCGCTCACTATCAGGGCATCAGGGAGAAGCACGGACAAATCATGCACGAAATCCGCACAAAACCGTTTGCCGTACTCCGTTGCACGGCGCGTACCTACCATATTGATAACATGTAAACGGTTAAAATCAGTGTTTCTTGAAAACAGGACAATCGGAGCATCCTCACATTCCCGCAGACGGGAAGGATAGGCCTCATCCCGCAAAGTAAGACAAGTCAGGCGGTTCTTTTCCACAAACTCCATTTCACGTTCGGCACGAAGAAAAGCGGCAGGACAGTCAAGAGCCGTAATTATCGAGGAATTCACGCCAAGCAGACGTTCCGGCAATTCCTTACGATACCCGAAAACGTCAACGGCGCTACCTATGGCATCTATCAGACGCTTTGCCCCGATATGTCCTATACCGGGACAGAGCGTAAGAGCTATACTGCAAAGACGTTCGTCATTATTCATGGTCGAGGTAGGGGGCAAAGACGTTATCGAATAACTCGCTGTCGCTTAAACGTCCGTTTACCACACATACCGTTTCAACCACTGCCTTGATGGCCACTTTATTGTCACTTGCCCTGAAAATATCCTGGTAGAACACATACTTGATGCCTTCTTTCTTCATTGCCAGCTTCGATACGACTCATCACCGCTTTTCAACGGTGTCTTGAAAGCCATATTGATGCGTGCTACCACTGGATCTACCCCCTGTTCGTGGAGTGCGGCAAAGCTGACACCCGTACTCAACAGGAACTCGTGCCGCGTATGCTCCAGATAATGCTGGTAGTTGGCATTGTTGACAATACCCTGAAGGTCGCATTCATAGTCGCGGACCTTCATTTTCAGTTCATAAATATAATTCATTATAATACCTGCAATTTAACAATTTACCATTTGATAATTAACCGCGTTTATTCTCGATATCCAAACCTTTGAACCGCTTGAGCTCCTCTACGGAAACCAGTTTGTAGAGTTTGTCGCTGGGACGTATCTTATCCGCTTTCATCGAGAAATGCTGCCCTTTTTTCACCGTCTGCACGGGTTTCAGATCCACGCGCGCTTCTTCCAATGTAGTGAATACGGCTCCCGTTGTCGGTCCCGTTATCAGCAGCTTGTCGCCGACATTGATTTCGGCGGCTTCCACCAAGAACTCCGCCACGCCGATATTCGAGAAGTAACGGATACCCTTGCCGACATAAATCTTACGTTCGGTAGCGGCAGAACCGTAGTTCCGGGTCCATTCGCCCAAGCGCTGCCCCAGATAATAGCCGTCCCAGAAACCACGGTTAAACACGGTTTTCAGGCGCTCGTCCCAGGCAGCTATCTTTTCGTCGGTAAACGTGCCTTCCACATAGGAGCGAATGGCCTCCTTATAACATTCCACCACCGTACGCACATACTCGGGACCGCGGGCGCGTCCTTCAATCTTGAACACACGCACGCCTGCATCCAGCATTTTGTTCATGAAATGAATGGTTTTCAGTCTTTGGGCGACATAATGTACTGGTTGTCTATATCCAGTTCCACATCCGTTTCCTTGTCGCGCACCGTATACGAGCGGCGGCATACCTGCATACAGGCTCCCCTGTTGGCCGAATGGTTCATCTCGTGCAGCGAAAGATAGCACTTGCCCGATACCGCCATGCACAAAGCGCCGTGGCAGAACATCTCGATACGTATCCGCTCACCGCTCGGTCCGCAGATATTCTCTTCACAGATATGACGGTAGATTTCCGCCACCTGCTCCAGATTCAGTTCGCGCGCCAGCACCACCACATCGGCAAATTGGGCATAGAAACGCAAAGCCTCCACATTCGAAATATTCAGTTGCGTGGACAGATGCACCTCCTGTCCTATCTGCCGGGCGTAACTCATCACAGCCACATCGGCTGCAATCACCGCCGAGATACCTGCCGCTTTTGCCGCATCCACAATGGTTCGCATCAGGGAGATATCGTTATCGTAGATAATGGTATTTACCGTAAGGTAACTTTTCATACCATGCTCATCGCAGGTTTGGGCAATCTCCCGCAAATCGTCAATGGTAAAGGTATTGGCGGAACGGGCACGCATATTCAGGTTTTCGATACCGAAGTAAATAGAGTCCGCACCCGCTGGATAGCTGCGGCAAGAGACTCGCGCGAGCCTACCGGAGCCATGATTTCAAAATCGTTCAAAGTAGTAGAATTCATCCAATATGAAATTTAATGATGCAATTATTTATTACCGTGCGCATCCAATTCCCGTTGAATCAGTGTCACAAGTTCCATGCCAAGCTGTTGGCCTGCCGTCATCCCTTCCATTGTAATAGCAGGAGTAACCGCTCCCAGCTTCTTGCCCGCCGGAGATTCGTAGAAGGCTACAATCTTCTTCAGGTCGTCCAATGTCAGGTGTTTCTGATAGATGGGCACATACACCTTCACCAGATTATCGCTGAAAAACTTCTTTGCCTTTTCCGTTACTGCGTTCCACGTAGCCTCCGATACAGAAGGAGACTGCTGCTTCATCATGCCGATTATCTGCGGAACCATCGTATCCACAGTGGCCAGACCGCCGGAAAGCAACAGCATTTTATGCAACGTTTCCTGATATTCCTTATTCTGCCCTTGTGCAGAAACAGGGGAAATGCCGATGAGCAGTGTCATCACGCACAATGCGACTGAAAGCAAACTCTTTTTCATAATTATTTCTGTTGTTAAGTGAATGAATAGTGCAAATATACAGATTTAAGGAAGAAACTGTATATTCTTTCAAGGATTTCACGCCTGCATAGCAAATGAAACAGGCTTTTCCGTACTTTTGCAAACAAATCCCGTCAGATTATGAAGATTAAAGATATAGACCTCGGCAAGCACCCCATATTGCTTGCCCCCATGGAAGATGTGACCGACCCTGCTTTCCGACTGATGTGCAAAGGTTTCGGAGCGGATATGGTGTACACCGAGTTTGTGTCGAGCGACGCATTGATACGTTCCGTCAGCAAGACCGAACAGAAGCTGAACATCAGTGACGAAGAACGCCCCGTAGCCATACAGATATACGGCAAGGATACGGACACTATGGTAGAAGCGGCGCGTATCGTGGAGCAGGCACATCCGGACATACTGGACATCAATTTCGGCTGCCCCGTAAAACGCGTGGCCGGTAAAGGAGCCGGTGCGGGAATGTTGCAGAATATCCCCAAGATGCTGGAGATAACCCGTGCCGTGGCAGATGCCGTAAAGATACCCGTAACCGTAAAAACCCGTCTCGGCTGGGATGCCGGCAGCAAGATTATCGTGGACTTGGCAGAGCAACTGCAGGACTGCGGCATTGCCGCCCTTACCATCCACGGCCGCACCCGCGCCCAAATGTATACGGGTGAAGCGGACTGGACACTGATTGGTGAAGTCAAGAACAATCCCCGCATGCACATCCCCATCATCGGCAACGGTGACGTCACCACCCTCAAGGGCCAAAGAGTGCTTCGACCGCTACGGGGTGGACGCCGTTATGATAGGCCGCGCCAGCTTCGGCCGCCCTTGGATATTCAAGGAAGTGAAACATTATCTGGAGACGGGTGAAGAGATACCGCCCCTCAGTTCCGAATGGAAACTGAATGTACTCCGGCAGGAAGTGGAAGACAGCGTAAAACTGCTGGACGAACGGAGAGGTATCCTGCATGTACGCCGCCACTTGGCAGCAAGTCCGCTGTTCAAGGGTATCCCTAACTTCCGAGAAACGCGCATCGCCATGTTGCGGGCAGAGACAAAAGAGGAATTGTACCGTATCTTCGACGAAATAGAAAAACTGATATAGTTTAAATTATCTTACAACCCCAACCAAAAGAGCGCCCTGCTTTTCTATGGGTCGGCAATCATCCGCCGAGCGAACCTCATTCAGTCAGGGAGTGAAAGACAATGAGTCAGGGACTGGCATCATTTGAACATCGGTTGCGCAAACCACCGCTTGAACATCCACGTTGCCACCACATAGAGCACAATGGCAGAGAAAAAGCCCACAATGGCATCAATCAGATAATGCGCCTGTATGTACACCGTAGCCCCGCACAGCAGCAGATAAAAAGGAAGCAGGCAGGCAAACAAACGCCTGCTGCCCCGCCATGCCATAATCATCAGGATGGTGGACATGCCGACATGCGAACTGGGGAATGCTGCCGTCGGACGCTCGCCCACCTGCTGCGAGCTTTCCACCAGATTATAAAAGAATCCGTGTTCATATCCCGGACCGGGCAGCAGCTCCTGGTTGTGGTTGAAGTAATCTCCGATAGCCGGGAATATCCCCTGCGCCACGTTATCCCCACCGATAGCCGGAAAATAGAACTGCGGCCCTGCCACCGGCACGAAGATATATATCAGGTAGTAGATGAAGAAAGCGGTGACTATCACGAACGACACTTTCTCAAAAAGGTCGAAGCGGTAGAGAAAATACCACACCACTACCAGAAGTATCATCGGATAGTAGAAGAAATAACCCATATTGAACGGTTCGCTCACCCACATCTGCGGAAAACGCAGACAGAACCATACGGCAGGCTGTCCGCCGAATATCCATTGCTCGACCGAAGCGAAAACATGGTCCAGGGTTGGGGAAGATACGGTTGAACTCGAATGTGTCGGGATACCAGTAGGAGAGCAACGACATCTGGATAACGATGCGGATGAAAGCCGAAAACTTGCAGGGCGCAAGCCGGTAAAGATACATCAGCAAAAACGTCATGCCTGCAATCACAGCGCGGTCTGCAAGCATCTGCACCGGATGATCCATTTCTTGGAAAGAAACAGTATGAGTATGGAAGTCAGCAGATTATATATCAGCGTAATCTTCTCTACCGCAAAAAGCCCTTTACGGGTTTCTACTCTCTTGAATAAGTCTAAAGCCATCCTTTATCTTTATACCAGGCAATCGTTTCCTTCACTCCCCGTTCCAGGTCGTATTCGGGACTGTAGCCCAATTCCTCGACAGTCGGAGTTATATCGCATTGCCAGTTGCGTTGTTTCATTATTCTATACTTGTCCGAATTGAGCGTACTGGTGGTATTCCGGCGTTTTGCCCAATATTCGGCGAGCAAAGATACAACTTTCAATATAATTAACGGACATCTCAGACGAATTACAAACGGATTCCCCAGTTCTTTCCGTATCAGGTCGGAAAAAGCACGGCTCCGGTACACCTTGCCGTCTGCCAGAAAATAGGTGCGGCGGGATATTTGTTTCTCTATCCCCAGGAAAACAGCCTGCACGATATCCTTGACGTAAACAAACGTCAAATCCTGCCGGCGGAAACCCACGGAGAAGTCCGTGTGCCGACGGATAGACTTTGCCATCAGGAAGTAATCCTTCTCGCGCGGTCCGTACACACCCGTAGGACGATAGATGACATAAGGGAAATCCGGTATACTTTGCAGATACCTCTCCGCTTTCAGTTTGCTAAGGCCATAGGCGGTATTGGGCACAGGGATATCCTTTTCCGTAATCGGAGTATAGGTCTTTTCACGTATCGGACCGAATACGCTCAAGGTACTGATAAAGACAAACTGTCTGGGAATCATGTCCAACTCCCGCAACGTGTCTACAAAACATTTGGTCTGCCGGTAGTTCACACGTTCGAAGTCGTTCTTATCTACACATTTTGTAGCTCCGGCACAGTGGATAATGTAATCGAACTTACCATACAGTTCCTTATGACTGGAAAGTTGCGCACAAAGCTCACCGGGATGCGCAAAGTCGAGTTCAAGAAAATGTATCTTCCTGTCCTGCAAATACTCCCGCTGCTGGACGAACG
>OIEZ01000148.1_pt1 | contig 11426 bp, 4 predicted proteins | sample 1581941 | NCBI WGS metagenome assembly OIEZ01 (sample SAMN04414078, study PRJEB24778) | human gut metagenome | material: faecal | host: Homo sapiens | reverse complement strand
AAAAAATCACAGCTATGTTAAAACGACTAAAATCAGTCAGTATGTTGCTGTTCCTAATGGGTGCCTCTACAGGAGCAGCATACGCGGTCGCCAATCCCGGCGTTGCCGATGTGAAAATCACACAACAGACAGGGACGTGCACGGGTATCGTCAAGGATGCTACGGGAGAAGGCGTTATCGGCGCATCTGTAGTAGTGAAAGGAACTACGAATGGTACTATCACAGGGCTTGACGGTGACTTCTCTTTAAGTAATGTAAAGGAAGGGGATATCATTGTTATTTCTTTCGTAGGTTATGCTACTCAAGAAATAAAATGGACCGGGAAACCTCTAGATGTTCTTTTGAAAGATGATACTCAATTACTGGGTGAAGTAGTAGTTACCGCTTTAGGAATGAAGCGTGAAGAAAAAGCTTTGGGTTATGCAGTAACCGAATTAAAAAGTGAGGAGTTGTATACCAATACGGTCAATCCGGTTGCATCATTGCAAGGAAAAGTAGCTGGTGTAGAAATATCGAATTCAGACGGTGGTATCTTTGGCTCTGCTAAAATCCAAATTCGTGGTGCGTCAACCTTAGGAAGCAATAACCAGCCTATATACGTTGTCGATGGTGTCATTCTTGATAATTCCACTCAAGGACGTGATATGGATGGTGAAGAAATTGATGCGATTGACTATGGTAATGAATTGAAAAACTTGAACCCGGATGACTTTGAAACTGTATCTGTACTGAAAGGTGCCGCAGCCACAGCGCTCTATGGCTCTAGAGGTTTGAACGGCGCCGTGGTCATTACCACCAAAGGTGGAGGAAAGTTCAAAGGATTCGGTGTAGATGTCACTCAAACATTAGGTATCGACCACGCCTACAAACAACCCGGAATTCAAACTGTATATGGACCGGGAGCCCGTCCAGGTAGAATCGGATATGGAGAAAATGGCAATACTTGGATTCCTACTTATTATACCAACGCAAAGGGAGAACCTTCATTAATCGGAGCATCTACTTTAGGATGGGGGCTCCCCTACGACAGTTCGGTAATGATTGAAGACTATGATGGACGCAAAGTACCTTATTCTCCAATCAAAAATAACATGTTAGATATGTATCAATTAGGTTTTAACACTAATACTAATGTATCAGTACGTGGCGGTAATGAAAAAACATCATTCTATAGTTCTGTTTCTTACAAGAAAGTGAATGCCACCACTCCTAATAATACATTTGAACGTTACGCTTTCTTGGTAAAAGGTAGCCATAAAATCAGTGATAGAGTAGATGTTGCCGCCTCCGTCAGTTTCGCCAACTCCAAGCCACGCAATGCTGCTCGTGCCGTAGGTGAATATTTCTACCAGGGATTAACCCCATTATATGACGCTAAGTACTATCGTGATAAATATTTAAGTGAACAAGGCGGTATTGCACGTTCTGGAGATACTTATGCCAATGTACCCGAATCCAGCAAAAGTTATTGGTTTAATATTGACAATATGGACTACAACCGTAAAGAAACCGTAGTACGTCCTATTTTAGAAGTCAATGTAAAAATAGCCGATTGGGTCCGTTTCAAAGGAGAAGGCAATATGAACTATGTATACATTCGTGAAGAAAATAAAGAACTTGGAACCGGAGTTGCTTACGAAGGAGGTAACTATAAATTAGCACAACAAACTAAAGAACAAACCACCTTTGCAGGAACTTTTACTTTTGATAAAGCAATAAAAGATTTCAATCTGGGTGGCTTTATTCGTGGTGAATATTACAACAACTATCAGACTGCTTATTCTGTAGAAACTGATGGTTTGATTGTACCTGGGCAATTTTTCATAGGCAACAGTAAACGACAGGTCAAAGCAAGTGGAAAAATAGAAGGAACTAAACGGATGTTATCTGCGGTATTTGCTTTCAATGCTTCTTGGAAAAATCAATTATATTTAGATGTAACCGGGCGTAATGACTGGTCTTCAGCATTAGTTTATGCTAATAAGAACGGTAATTACTCATACTTCTATCCTTCAGTTTCCGGTTCTTGGCTGATCAGTGAAACATTCAAAGACAAAATGCCCTCATGGATTTCGTTTGCAAAAATTCGTGGTTCATGGGCACAAGTAGGTAATGATACAGGCGCTTACACTATTAATTCCGGTTACAATGTAGGTAATTTGCAGTTAATAGATGGTAGTTATGTATATACAAATTCATTCTCAAGCACAGCCATTTCACCCAACTTAAAACCAGAACGGAAAAATGCTTGGGAAGTTGGTCTGGATTTACGTTTCCTAGACAATCGTATCAACCTAGACGCAACTTACTATAAAGAAAATACAAGAGATCAGATTATGAACATCTCTACACCATCCATTTCTGGTGTTAGCAATCAATTAATTAACGCCGGTAATATTCAAAACAGTGGTGTGGAAATAGCTTTAAATACGATTCCTTTCCGTAATAAAGATTGGGAGTGGAACTTAGATTTCACCTTTACAAAGAATAATAACAAGATTATCGAATTACACCCTGACGCTGCCGAATATATTGGCTTACGTGGTTCTACAGGATGGGGTAACATGCGTATCCAATCGGCAGCCAGAGTTGGCGGACCTTATGGCGTATTGATTTCCGATATAACTCCTAAAAGAGATGACAACGGCAATATCATTCTGAAATGGAGCGATTCTGACCGCTCTGCCTATGCTGATAGAAGCTTGAAAAATGAAGTGATCGGTGATATGAATCCAGACTTCTTAGGTTCTGTCTCGACCGGATTGACTTGGAAAAACTTAAGTTTCAGAATGGCCTTGGATATGCGTTTTGGTGGTAAAGTAGCTGTTTATGGTAATCGCTATGGCACAGCTTACGGATGGACAGAATCTTCTTTAAAATTCCGGGATGAGGCTCATGGCGGTATGACATGGACCAGCCAATATTTAAATGCGGATGGAAGTCAATCAGGAAGTTACGGTGTTACTTATCATGATGGTATGATCCCTCAAGGAATATTTGCTTCGGGCACTCAAGTTACAGGTATAGATGGTAAAACTCATGATGTAAGTGGTATGTCCTATCAACAAGCTTATGAAAATGGAATCCTTGAACCAATGCATGCTGCATCGTATTATAATTATGCCAACCAATGGTCAACAGGTGTAACCAATGACGGATGGATACATGATTTGAAATATATTGCTTTGCGTGAAATTACCGTTGGGTATACATTCCCATCAAATATTGCAGGCAAAATTGGAGCAAAAAGATTGGGAGTAAGTTTCTCTGCACGTAATCTAGGATATCTATATAATTCACTGCCTAACGATGTAAATCCTGAAGGTGTGCGTGGTAATTTGAGTGGTGAATTCCGTATCCGTAGTTTCGACCCATATACAGCTAATTACACAATGACTATAAATGTAGGATTCTAAACTTATAAAAAATTGAAGATTATGAAATTAAAATATATAATGGCAAGCTTTTTAATTGGCAGCTGTGCTTTTATAAGCAGCTGCAAAGATGATTTTGCCGATATCAATACCAATCCGACTATCGTTTCAAAACCAGATCCCCGCTATTTGTTTACTCAAGCATTAGCAAATTTTGATGGTCATGACTATTTTGCCTGGTATTACGATTACAATAATATGCTGAGATGGTCTCAAACAGTAGCTTCAACAGGAGGTAATGAAAACCTGATGACTACCATGTCCAATTCAGGCAAAATGGGATCGCAAGTTTACAATGTAATGAACCAAGTAAATGAACTGACTTATATTGTAAATACAACCTTAGAGGGAGAAGAACAAGCAAAATATACTTATCTAAAAGCACTTTGTCAACCTTTAATGATTTACTTGGCTATGTGGGATACTGATATGTATGGCTCCATGGCATACACAGAAGCCTATCAAGCACGTTACGGAGGAACGCTCACTCCAAAATATGACACACAAGCCGAATTATTTGATTTGTGGGAAAAACAATTGAAAGAAACTGTTGAAACATTAGCCAATGATGTTACTATTGATGGAAATAAAGTAACACAGCAGTCTTTAGGCTCACAGGATATCATCTACCAAGGCGATTATACCAAATGGTTGAAATTTGCCAACTCTCTTCGTCTAAAGCTAGCAGTTCGTTTAATCAACGAAGATAAGGATCGGGCATTGAATATTGTAAGAGATGCTGCCAAGTATCCTATTATGGATGGTTTGGAAGATGACTTCTTCTATAATAAAAGTGCTACAGACCGTCATATGCCTGGTGGAAATTCTATGGATAACCGTGGTGCAGGATCAATGCAATTAATCAACTTCATGCTTGAACATTTTGATCCACGTATCCGTGTCTTTTTTGAAAAGAATGATTATAATTCAATTGTCGTACAAGCATTCTATGACAAAGGACAAAGGCTACCTTCATTTGTAGAAGAAAATGTCATATCAGAAGAAGTTAACGGCAAAAAGGTTTTCAAAGGTTGGAAAGCTCCTGGTGAACCTTGGGTACGTTATTACGGTTTACCGACAGAAGTAGAAGCCGGCTTAGCCGACCAGCACCCGGAATATGCTGATTATTTTGACAAGGCTGGCAAGCTGTGGAAAGTTTCAGATAAAGATGGCAATGGAGAAACAACTTATTATCCATATTCTCCATTAAATCAATATATGTTTGACAAAAAAGTCATTATAGACTATCCGGTTGCTCCAAGTGCGCCAAAAGTTCAGATTACAGATTTATACGCATGGTATGGATTGTATCTATCCACAGCAGAAGTAAACTTGTATCTGGCAGAACTTAAGTTATTAAGCCAAGGACAAGATATAGGTTTCTCAGGAAACGCAGAATCCTATCTGAAAAAGGGAGTAGAATATTCAATGCGTGCTTATGACAAGTTGGCAGGTTTAAATCATATTCCCTATTATGACAATACATTTGGACAAGACAAATTTGATGTAACCATTAAGTTGCAGGAAAATGAAGTCACTAGATTACTAAATGATCCTATTTTGACTTTAGATGGATCTACGACAGAGAATCTGGAAAAAGTATACTTGCAACAGTATATTCACTTCATTTTCTTCCCGGCTGATCAATATATCATGATGCGTCGTTCCGGATGTCCAATGAAAGAAAGTGATTTATATCCCATGCTGAACTTAAATCCTAAAGTCAGCAACTATCCATTACCTCGTAGATTTCAAGTGACACAACCAACTGTAGATGATAAAATGGGAGATATCAAGAGAAAAGCATATCAAGACCAAGGATATTCCTATGGTCCGGAGCCTACAATATTAAATACAGAACGGGTTTGGTACGATAAAAAAGCTCCTCAATTTGGAGAAGGACCTAATTTGAATTAGTAAAAAAACAGTCTGAAATATGACGATAGTCCAAGTTTATTAATTAAAAAGGAAGAGGTTATGTGATATATTCTCTTCCTTTTTATTATACCCCAAAATCATTTGATATGCTGATACCGGCAAAGCATATTATTTATTGCTGCAAACTTTTAAAAAAAACTCATTTTGTTTATCATGATGAACAATTTATTACTATTTTTGTAATGTGTGATAAACAAAAAGAAGAAATGGAACGATTATTTGAATCCTTTATCAAGAAACTGGCTATAACAAATACTTCTTTTGTACGTAGCCTGATGAATGAGATAGAATGGGAAGCTCGTCTTATCGGTATAAAGGGGGCCCGGGGAGTTGGAAAAACAACTTTATTGTTGCAGTATATCAAACTGAACCTTCCAATGGATAAAACCGTACTTTATGCCAGTGTGGATAATATCTGGTTCAGTGAACATAAACTTTATGATTTAGCTTCCGATTTTGTAAAGCGGGGAGGAAAATATCTGTTTCTGGATGAAGTACACAAATACCCCAACTGGTCTCAAGAACTGAAAAATATTTATGATGACTTACCTGAACTTCATGTAGTCTTTACAGGTTCGTCCTTGCTTGAAATCTTAAATGCCAAATCGGATTTAAGCCGGCGGGCTATTGTTTATGAAATGCAAGGTTTTTCTTTTCGCGAGTATTTAAACTGGAATGAAAAACTATCATTGCCGATATTGACTTTAAATAATATATTGGACAATCATCTGGCATTATCTGTCGGGATAGTAGACAAAGTTAAAGTTCTGAAACATTTTTCTGATTATTTGAAACATGGGTATTATCCTTATTACAATGAATTACCCTCTCTTTATTATTCAAGAATAAATGAAGTGGTCAATCTGATTGTGGAATTGGAGATTCCACAGTTAAGAGGGGTTGATATTTCATATACAACTAAAATTAAGCAGTTACTATATATCATTGCAGAGTCGGCGCCTTTTATTCCTAATGTCAGCAAACTAAGTGAACGGATAGGAATCTCGCGTAATTCATTGCTGGCCTATCTGGATGCCCTCCATGACAGCTGTCTGACTATGAATCTCCAAAAAGAAGGCTCCGGCATAAGCCGCTTGCAAAAACCTGATAAACTGTTTTTGGAGAATCCTAATTTAATGTATGCATTGTCTGCCAGTCAGATTGATATTGGAAATGTCAGGGAAACTTTTTTTGCCAACCAATTGCGTTATTGCCACAAAATAAACGTTTCTAAAGAGAGTGATTTCTTTATTGATGGACGCTATACTTTTGAAGTCGGTGGTAGACATAAAGGTAAACAACAAATAAATGGACTTTCTGATGCATATATTGTCGCTGATGATATAGAGTATGGAATAAATAATAAAATACCATTATGGTTGTTCGGCTTTCTATATTAGCACTCTTTTCGGTAGAAAATAGATAGAAAATTGTATTTAAAAGTCCTTCTATAGACTTTTAAATACAATTTTTCTTTTTGAGGCATAAAAATAAAACGCACTGATATTCAGATATATAGCTGTAAGAGTAGTTCTGAAGGAACTAATGAAACGGAATTACTTGATTTTCAATAAACTTAAAAAATCACAGCTATGTTAAAACGACTAAAATCAGTCAGTATGTTGCTGTTCCTAATGGGTGCCTCTACAGGAGCAGCATACGCGGTCGCCAATCCCGGCGTTGCCGATGTGAAAATCACACAACAAAATGGAGCTTGTACAGGAGTTGTAGTAGACGCTACAGGTGAAACCGTTATCGGTGCGTCTGTAGTAGTGAAAGGTACGACTAATGGTACGATAACCGGACTTGATGGCGACTTCTCTTTATCCAATGTGAAAAAAGGGGATATCATTCAAATTTCATTTGTAGGTTATCAAACAGTAGAGATTCCTTGGGATGGACAACCCATGAATGTAACTTTACAGGATGACACACAAACATTGGGCGAAGTTGTAGTGACTGCTCTTGGTATCAAACGTGAGAAAAAAGCACTGGGTTATGCCATGCAGGAGGTAAAAGGTGACGCGTTACTTGAAGCTCGTGAAACGAACCTCGCAAATGCTTTGACAGGTAAAGTTTCAGGTGTCCAGATTATCCGTTCAAGTAATGGTCCTGGCGGTTCTTCCAAAATCCAGCTTCGTGGTGCGAATTCTGTAACAGGTTTGAACCAGCCGTTAATTGTTGTCGATGGTGTGCCAATGGATAACTTTACAGGAGCAAGTAATAATGATATTGATAACCCGACATTGGATATGGGTAATGGACTTTCAGATATTAATGCTGAAGATATTGAGTCCATGTCTGTGTTGAAAGGTGCGTCAGCTGCTGCACTTTATGGTTCTCGTGCCGGTAATGGTGTTATTTTGATTACAACTAAAAAAGGAACAAAGCGTGAAGGTTTGGGTATCACCATCTCTGGTTCAGTTTCCGCTGAGACAACATTTATGCTCCCTAAACGCCAAAAAGCCTTTGGACAAGGTGAGAATGGCGTGTTCGACTCAACTAACAGCTATAGCTGGGGACCTGAAGTAACAGGGCAAAGCTATACAAAATGGGATGGTACAACTGCAAATATGCAAATCTTTGATAACGTAAAAAATTTCTTTGATACAGGTGTGAACTTATCAGAAAGCATATCATTCCAGCAGCAGTATGATAAAACATCCATTTACACTTCATTGAATCGTATGGATGACTCCAGCATGATACCGGGTGCTAACTTAAGCCGTACAAACTTAACTTTGCGTGCATCTTCTACTTTTGGTAAAGATGATCGTTGGAGTATTGATGCAAAAGTACAATACATCAATACCCTCGCAGAAAACCGCCCTATCAGTGGTGCACGTGGGAATAATGCATTTTATACTATTTTCAATATGCCTACGACTATTGACATCCGTGACTTTTCCAGCCCTGTCAAAGACGAATTCGGCGAAATGATCTGGTGGAGTAAAGGGGGTATCAACCCTTATTGGTCTAAAGATTATAATCCCAATAAAGATAGCCGCAATCGTTTCCTGATGAACGGATCATTGAAGTACAAATTTACAGATTGGCTGGATGCTGAAATCAAAGCCGGTAGTGATATGTATTTCACTGAGGGTGAAGAGAAATTGTATGCAGGAAGTCCTACTAATAATAAGAACAGCCGTTACAGCACTAGTGAGAAAAAGTTCTTCGAAAATAATTTCAGCTTTTTGATCAGTGGCCATAAGGATGAATTGTTTGGAAAATTTGGTGGTAATTTCTCTTTTGGTGGTAACTTAATGGAAAGAAAATCTACAGGTTTGGATAATTCTATGGGAAAATTGACTGCGCCCGATTTATTCTCTTTAGCCAATGGTGACAAAAAAGATTTGTCAATAACCGAAACCTATATTCATAAAAAAATCAATTCTTTGTATGGAACTCTTGGGATCAACTATAATGGTTGGGCATTCTTGGATGCAACTTTCCGTAATGACTGGTCATCAGCTTTGAATAAAGAAAACCGTTCATTCTTCTATCCGTCTGTTTCATTGTCATGGGTGATCAGTGATATGGTGGGTAAAGTAGGCAAAGGCATGCCCGAATGGTTTACTTATGCTAAAGCACGTGCATCTTTTGCACAAGTAGGTAACGATATGGATGCATATCAGTTATATAATACATATAGTATTGGTTCAGACCCTAATGGCAATACAACTGCCGGACAAGGAAAAACCAAATACGATGCAGATGTACGCAGCGAGTTGATTACTTCTTGGGAAGCCGGTGCTGAATTGAAATTCTTCAATAACCGTTTAGGAGTTGACTTTGCATGGTACAAGACAAACGCAAAACGCCAGTTAATGAATATTCCTTTAAATAACCTTTCCGGTTATGATAACATGAAAGTAAATGCAGGTAACATTCAAAATACCGGTATTGAAATCATGTTGAATGCACGCCCTATCGAAACAGCTCAATTTAGTTGGGATACTCAGTTGAACTTCTCTCAGAACAAGAGTAAGATTATTGAATTATTACCGGGAAAACCAGGTATGCAGTATGCTTTAGGAGGTTCTGACGCATTACAGGTTTATGCAGTTGCGGGAGGTGCTTATGGTGAAATCTGGGGTACCAAATATCAACGAGTAGAAGAAGGAGAATTTAAAGGACAATTATTACTCAATGAATCAGGACTGCCACAGGCCACTAGTGACAAGCATAAGATTGGTGAACAACAGCCTGACTTCCTATTAGGATGGACAAATACATTTAATTATAAAAACTTCACACTTAGTTTCCTGATTGACGGACGTTTTGGTGGCGATATTTTCTCATTCACCAATATGAACTTGCAACGTAGTGGTATTGCCGAATGTACTGCTCCAGGCGGTAAACGTGAGGATATCGTTGTAGCGGGAGTTATCAAAGATGGTAACGGTTATAAGGTAAATGATCAAAGTGTTTCTTTAGAACGTTATTACAAAGCTTTGGCTACAGGTCGCGCCGGCATTTCGGAAGCTTATATTTATGATGCAACCAACATCCGTTTGCGTAACATCGCCTTGAGTTATCGTTTCCCGTCATCTATGTTGAAAAAGACTCCGTTCCAACAGGTTAAGCTTGGTTTCACCGTGAATAATGTATGGATGATTTCAAGCCATTTGGACGGTATTGATCCGGAATCAGTATATGCTACAAGCACTAATGCAACAGGTTTGGAGAACTCGTCAGCTCCGACATCACGTTCTTACCTGTTTAATGTAACTCTTGGTTTCTAATCATAAAAAAGAAAAAGAACAATGAAAACAATGAATAAATTATTTTTGGGGCTTGGCTTTTGCGCCGGATTAGTTTCCTGCTCTGACTTTGATGAAGTCAATACCAATCCCACAGCCGCCGGTGAGGAATATGTAAAACCTCAATATGCATTGAATAATTCTATAGGACAGGCACAGATGAATCCCGGTACCGCAGAGCGTATAGTAGTCTATAACTGGGCTAGTGCTGCCAGAATTTGTGGAGAAATGAGTTTTCTGAACGTAGGCCGCTATAGTGATGATTACACATCTTCTTATTATTATCCTGATCTCAGTGCCAGTATTAAAAATGCTACGTTGGCTATTACAGCAGTAGAGAACCAGCTCGAAGCGGCCACTACCACTGCACATGAAAAAGAATTTTTCCCGAACGTAAAGCAATTTGCCCGTATCTGGCGTGCCTATCTTATCAGTGAGTTTGTCGATAATTTCGGACCTTATCCTATTGAAAGTTTCCTAGGGGAAAATCCTGTTTTCAACTCAGAGAAAGATGATTATGAATTCATTTTAAAGGAGTTGAAAGAAGCCGCAGCAGCTATCAACACCTCTGTCCTGCCTGTTGAGGCAGAAGGCAAATGCGACCCGTTTGACAATGTAAAATATGATCCTGTGAAGTGGCAGAAATATGCAAATTCACTCCGTATGCGTCTGGCCATGCGTTTATCAAACATCGACAAGGCAACTGCACAGGCCGAATTTGAGGATGCGGCCAAAGGTAACAAGATTTTAACGGCTGATGATATGTTTGCAGTAAAAGAAAATGATGGATGGGATGTCTTTTCCGGAGTATATACCCGTTCATTTGACGATCAGGTTCTTTCTTCAACAGTTGCCAATCTTCTGACTAATTTAGGTGGTGTTAAAGTAACAGAACAACGTTCCGATTTGGCTAGTTATGTTAAACCAGCTAATTATTTAGGTATTAAATATGACAGACATTATGTTGCTAATACAGATAATCCTACTAAACAATATTGGCTGGATGGTATGCCGGAAAATCTTGACCCGCGTGCATTAAAGATATTCTGTCTGCCTGATGATGAAAATGCTGAGAACTACATAGATAAATATAATGACAGGACAGCTAAAGATTTCGTTCTTTACACAGTAGACGAAAACGGAAATCCGATTCCTAACAAGCAATACTTCGGTAAATTTTTACCGATAAATTAAAATTAAACATAGAATCGGCATAATCCGGTTCAAAATTATATTCAAGAGATCATTGAAATACTGTCAAGAATAAATCGTCAAGGAGTAAGAAAAG
>OIEZ01000146.1_pt1 | contig 11716 bp, 18 predicted proteins | sample 1581941 | NCBI WGS metagenome assembly OIEZ01 (sample SAMN04414078, study PRJEB24778) | human gut metagenome | material: faecal | host: Homo sapiens | reverse complement strand
ATACTTTACTGCGTAAAAATCGACGCGGTAGTTTGGCGATATATGGGAGATGGCGGTAGAATGACCCGTTTTCAATCCCAACGTAAGCAAAAAAATACGATGAATCTGAGTACTAAACAAAAACAGCACCTGAAAGGTCTGGCACATCCGCTCAAGCCGGTAGTTATGCTTGGCAACAATGGTTTGACCGAAGGGGTACTGGCCGAGATCGAACAAGCGTTAGGGCACCATGAACTCATCAAGGTGAAGATCGCCTCAGAAGATCGCGAAACTAAAGCCTTGATCGTGGAAGCCATCGTGCGCGAAACCGGCGCCTGTAACGTACAGGTCATCGGTAAAACGCTGGTTCTGTACCGCCCAACGCCAGAGCGTAAAATCTCGCTGCCACGCTAAGAATATCCTGAATCTCGACACAACTTTGTGTAAAACGAGGGATTTCTGCGGCCAGGCGAGCAAAATGCCATGCTCCTGACGTTGATAAAAGGCCGCTATGCGGCCTTTTTCCTTTCTTTACAATCTATAAACATCGTAGCGGGAAATACGCCTTACAGGTATTCAACCTTAGTAATTTCGTATTCCACTTCACCACCCGGGGTACGGATAGTCACGACGTCATCCTGCTCTTTGCCGATCAGACCACGGGCGATCGGCGAGTTCACGGAGATCAGATTCTGCTTAAAATCAGCTTCATCATCACCCACGATGCGGTAGGTCTGTTCCTCATCGGTATCGAGGTTGAGCACGCTGACGGTTGAGCCAAAAATTACCCGGCCATTGTTCGGCATTTTGGTGATATCGATCACCTGGGCATTGGACAGCTTCGCTTCAATATCTTTGATACGCCCTTCGCAGAAGCCCTGCTGCTCACGCGCAGCATGATACTCAGCATTCTCTTTCAGATCGCCGTGTTCACGAGCGTCAGCAATAGCGGCAATGATTTCAGGACGACGCACAGACTTCAGATAATCCAGTTCTTCGCGCAGTTTCTCAGCGCCACGTAAGGTCATCGGAATCGCTTGCATTAGTTATACCTCTTTATCATTCCTTCAGGGAACGGAGAGCTCCGCCCCGCCACCTGCCCTGCCCACAGGCAGGACACGAGCAAAAAGAAACCGACCCGGGAAACACTCCCCAGGTCAGCAGCAATTTTTCATTTGATAGGTATTTTACCCCGAAGTTCATTATGGGTCATCGTTTACTTTACTGGGCGTTGCACCGTAGTATGACGGCCTGGCTTCAGGTTGTTAGCGCGAGATTATGCGATTTCCCAGATTTATCATCGGATTGACTGCCGGTATAGCGCTTAGCGCTCAGGCGGCGAATATTGACGAGTACATCAACCAGCTTCCCGCCGGTGCGAACCTTGCCTTTATGGCGCAAAAGGTCGGCGCATCGACGCCGAAATCGACTATCACAGCCAGCAAATGGCGCTCCCGGCCAGTACGCAAAAGGTTATCACCGCGCTGGCGGCTCTGCTGCAGCTGGGGCCCGATTTCCGCTTTACCACCACGCTGGAAACCAAAGGCTCACTTGACGGCGGCGTGCTGAAAGGCGATCTGATTGCGCGCTTCGGCGGCGATCCGACGCTCAAACGGCAGGATATTCGCAATATGGTGGCGACGCTGAAAAAAGCTGGCGTGCAGCGTATCGAAGGCAATGTGCTCATCGATACCTCGGTCTTCGCCAGCCATGACAAAGCGCCGGGCTGGCCGTGGAACGACCTGACGCAGTGCTTCAGCGCCCCGCCGGCGGCCGCAATTGTCGACCGTAACTGCTTCTCTGTCTCGCTGTATAGCGCGCAGAAACCGGGCGATCTCGCCTTCATTCGCGTTGCGTCCTATTATCCGGTCACCATGTTCAGCCAGGTGCGAACGCTGGCGCGCGGCTCAGCAGAAGCACAGTACTGCGAGCTCGACGTAGTGCCAGGCGATCTCAATCGCTATACCCTCACTGGCTGCCTGCCGCAGCGTAGCGAGCCGCTGCCGCTGGCCTTCGCCATTCAGGATGGCGCCAGCTACGCCGGGGCGATCCTCAAAGCGGAGCTGACCCAGGCGGGGATCACCTATAGCGGCACGCTGCTGCGCCAGACGCTGGCCAATGACCCCGGAACGGTATTAGCCACCACCCAGTCGGCTCCACTGCACGATCTGCTGCGGATCATGCTGAAGAAGTCAGATAACATGATTGCCGACACCGTCTTTCGTACCATCGGCCACGCCCGCTTCGGCGTACCAGGCACCTGGCGGGCAGGATCCGATGCCGTACGCCAGATCCTGCGTCAACAGGCTGGGGTCGATCTCGGCAACACGATCATCGCCGACGGCTCTCGGCTTGTCGCGCCACAACCTGATCGCCCCGGCGACCATGATGCAGGTGCTGCAGTATATCGCCCAGCACGATACCGAGCTCAACTTCATCTCCATGCTGCCGCTGGCGGGCCACGACGGGTCGCTGCAATACCGCGCCGGCCTCCACCAGGCGGGCGTGGATGGCAAAGTCTCGGCGAAAACAGGTTCGTTGCAGGGGGTTTATAACCTTGCAGGCTTTATCACTACCGCCAGCGGACAAAAGGTGGCCTTCGTGCAATATCTCTCCGGTTACGCCGTGGAACCCGCCGACCAGCGTAATCGCCGCATCCCGCTGGTCCGCTTTGAAAGCCGCTTGTATAAAGATTTGTACCAGAACAACTAAAACAAAAGGGCCGCATCAGATGCGGCCCTTTTTGATCCAGCGAAGTCAGGATTAGCGTTTGTAGATGAATTCGACGCCTTCTTCGTCGTCTTCGTCCCAGTCGTCATCCCAGTCTTCGTCATCTTCCACTTCGGCTTCGGCCTCTTCAAGCTGCTGACGGTGATAGTCGTCCCACATAAACTCGACTTTCTCCGGCTTCTGCTCTTCTTCCGCCTGCACGATGGGGTTTTCGATGATGAAGGTCATCACGTCCCAGCACAGATCTTTCACGCCCTGCTGGCTGGCGGCGGAGATCAGGTAGAATTTCTCTTCCCAACCCAGCGCTTCAGCAATCGCCTTCGCTTTAGCTTCGGCTTCCGCTTTGTCCATCAGGTCAATCTTGTTAAAGACTAACCAGCGCGGTTTGGAGGCCAGCTTCTCGCTGTATTTCTCCAGCTCGCCGATGATGATGCGCGCGTTCTCAACCGGATCGGAACCGTCGATAGGCTCGATGTCGATCAGGTGCAGCAATACGCGGCAGCGCTCAAGGTGCTTGAGGAAACGAATACCGAGGCCTGCGCCTTCCGCTGCGCCTTCAATCAGCCCCGGGATATCGGCGACCACAAAGCTCTTCTCGTTGTCCATACGCACCACGCCCAGGCTTGGAACCAGGGTGGTAAACGGATAGTCAGCCACTTTCGGCTTGGCGGCGGAGACCGCGCGGATGAAGGTGGATTTGCCGGCGTTCGGCATCCCCAGCATCCCGACATCGGCCAGCAGCATCAGCTCCAGCTGCAGGTCGCGTTTATCACCCGGGGTACCCATGGTCTTCTGACGCGGGGTGCGGTTAACGGATGATTTGAAACGGGTGTTGCCCAGACCGTGCCAGCCACCTTTCGCCACCATCAGACGCTGACCGTGTTTGGTCATGTCGCCCATGGTCTCGCCGGTGCCCTGGTCGATAACCCGGGTCCCGACCGGCACTTTCACCGTCACGTCTTTACCGCGCTTACCGGTACAGTCGCGGCTCTGGCCATTCTGCCCGCGTTCGGCGCGGAACGATTTTTCAAAACGGTAGTCGATCAGGGTGTTCAGGTTCTCGTCCGCTTCCAGCCAGACATCGCCGCCGTCACCGCCATCGCCGCCGTCCGGACCGCCTTTCGGAATATACTTTTCGCGGCGGAAGCTTACGCAACCATTGCCGCCGTCACCTGCTACGACCAGGATCGTTGCTTCATCTACAAACTTCATTTTACTCTCCGTAAATCATTCGCCTGAGCGGGGCAGCGGTACTACCGCCTCTCGCTTACGCCAACGCCCCCAAAGACGATGGCCGATGGCGGAATACATCGCGCCCGCAACCACGACAAACGCACCGAGATAACCAATCAGGTTTAACATCGGTCTGGCGAAAACATCGGGCCAGGCCATTGATAATAAATCAGAAAACAGTAGCGTAAACAGTGGCGTCAAGGTGATTAACGCGCTGACCTGCGCCGCCTGCCAGCGCGCCATGGCTTCCGCCAGCGCCCCATAGCCGACCAGGGTATTTAGCCCGCAAAAAATCAGGCATGCCAGTTGCCAGTCGCTTAGCTGGGATATCACCCCGGGCTTAGCGAGCGGCAGTAATGCAATCGTACATAAAGTGTACAGCAAAAATAGTATCTGCTGTGATGCCAGACGGCGCAATAACACCTTTTGCGCGACGCCATAGCTTACCCACACCGTTGCAGCAGCAACGCCGAAAATTACCCCCCATGTGTAATCCGTCAGGCGGGTAAAGATTTCAATCAGGCTGGTGTTGAAAACATCACCAGCCCGCTGAGCAACATCAACGCGCCCACCACCTGGGTACCGCGCATGCGCTCTTTCAGAATCACGACGCTTGCCACCATCATGCCCACCGGCGATAGCTGGCCGATGACCTGAGAAGCAGTGGGGCTGAGATATTGCAGGGAAGAACTGAACAGAATGAAGTTACCGAACAGGCCACCGGTGGCAATGGCTAACAAAACCAGCCAGCGCGGCTTGCGAAAAATCCGCAGCGGCGGCAGTTTGCCTTTGATCGCGAGGATCGCGCCAAGGCCAATACTGGCCATCAGGAAGCGATAAAACACCACCGTTGGCGGCGCCATCACCTCAAGAACCTGCTTCATTGCAATCGGCAACGCTCCCCAACACATCGCGGTGGTAAGCGCCAGAATAATGCCAATCCCAGCCTGCTGCTTCATGCCTGTTTCCCTGCAAAATTTTCCAGTAGACGAATGTAAAAAGCCCCGCAACGTGTTGCGGGGCTTTCATCCGTTACCGGGACGCGAAAAACTTATTCAGCAACGATGCTGATGAATTTACGGTTTTTCGGGCCTTTAACTTCGAACTTGACTTTACCGTCAGTCAAAGCGAACAGAGTGTGGTCACGGCCGCAACCAACGTTGGTGCCAGCGTGGAATTTGGTACCACGTTGACGAACGATGATGCTACCTGCCAGAACTGCTTCACCGCCGAAACGTTTTACGCCCAGACGTTTAGCTTCTGAATCGCGACCGTTACGAGTCGAGCCGCCAGCCTTTTTATGTGCCATTTAAATCTACTCCTCAGGTCTTAGGCGCTGATGCCAGTGATTTTCACATCAGTGAACCACTGACGATGGCCCTGCTGCTTACGATAGTGTTTACGACGACGAAACTTAACGATTTTAACTTTCTCGCCACGACCGTGAGCAACAACTTCAGCTTTGATTACGCCGCCCTCAACGAAAGGAACGCCGATCTTGATTTCTTCACCGTTTGCGATCATCAGCACTTCAGCGAATTCAACAGCTTCGCCAGTTGCGATGTCCAGCTTTTCCAGGCGAACGGTCTGACCTTCGCTTACTCGGTGTTGTTTACCACCACTTTGGAAAACCGCGTACATATAAAACTCCGCTTCCGCGCACCTCTTTATGTGATTCAGAGTGCGCTATAAATATTCACAATAGGGCGCGAATATTACGCAAAACGCGAGCCTTTGACAAGAGCGATTAGCGATCAATGCAGAAAAAAAAAACACAACTTTCACGACAACGTTTATCTACGGCAATTTTTCAGTACAAATCATATCTTCTTTTAATTCTGTCTTAATCCTTCTGTGATCCCACCTGGATTCATGGTAACAGGACATTTGGCCCGGCTTTTGCGATGAATTTAGAAAAAATCAATGAGTTAACCGCGCAAGATATGGCGGGTGTCAATGCGACGATTCTTGAGCAACTCAACTCCGATGTTCAGCTTATCAATCAGTTAGGCTATTACATCGTCAGCGGCGGCGGCAAACGCATTCGCCCGATGATTGCTGTGCTTGCCGCGCGCGCGGTGGGCTATCAAGGGAGCGCGCATGTCACTATGCTGCGCTGATTGAATTTATTCATACCGCCACGCTACTGCATGACGACGTCGTCGATGAGTCTGACATGCGTCGCGGCAAAGCCACGGCCAATGCGGCGTTCGGCAATGCCGCCAGCGTGCTGGTTGGCGATTTCATCTATACCCGCGCCTTCCAGATGATGACCCAGCTAGGCTCACTGAAGATCCTCGAGGTCATGTCGGAGGCGGTGAACGTCATTGCCGAAGGCGAAGTGCTGCAGTTGATGAACGTCAACGATCCGGATATCACGGAAGAGAACTATATGCGCGTCATCTACAGCAAGACGGCGCGCCTGTTTGAGGCGGCCTCGCAGTGTGCGGGAATGCTGGCCGACTGCTCCGCGGAAGAAGAGCGCGCGTTGCAGGATTATGGTCGCTATCTCGGCACCGCTTTCCAGCTGATCGACGATTTACTCGAACTACAGCTCCGACGGAGACGACTCGGTAAAACGGTACGGTGATGACCTGAACGAAGGCAAACCGACGCTACCGCTGCTGCATGCTATGCATCATGGCACCCCCGATCAGGCGGCGATGATCCGCGGGGCGATCGAGCAGGGCAATGGTCGCCATCTGCTGGATGCTGTTCTGGAAACCATGGCCACCTGCGGTTCGCTGGAATGGACGCAGAAGCGCGCTGAAGAAGAAGCCGATAAAGCGATTGCAGCCCTGCAGATCCTCCCGGACACGCCGTGGCGCGAAGCTTTGATTGGACTGGCACATATTGCGGTCCAGCGCGATCATTAATCCCCCTCCTTTCCCGCGCGATGCGCGGGAAAGTTCCAGTAAAATGCCACTTCTCTCCCTAAACTTCCGAATATCTTGATAGATTCTGAATATTCGGGCGCCTTAACAGAACTTGTTAGAACCCTACATAGTACGCGGGTATAGTGTCCCCATCGCCCATGTGGACGATCTGGACCTTTAACACCAGGAGAATTTATGGATAAGTTCATCGACTGGCATCCCGCCGATATTGTTGCTGGGTTACGTAAACGGGGAACATCGCTGGCGGCAGAGTCGCGACGGCACGGCCTGAGTTCTTCAACGCTGGCGAACGCCCTGACCCGCCCCTGGCCGAAAGGCGAATTAATCATCGCCACGGCGCTGGATACACAGCCATGGGTCATCTGGCCGTCACGCTACCATGATCCGGTAACGCATGAGTTTATCGACAGAACGCAGATGATGCGTCAAAAGAAGACAGACAGGTGATGTGATAATCGACAGGGTCCCGAAGCAACGCCCCGGGGCCCTGTCAGGACACGGTTACTCGCCCTTCACGCGCTGAATATTGGCACCCAACGCCTGCAGTTTATCCTCGATACGCTCATAGCCACGATCGATGTGGTAGATGCGATCAACGATGGTGGTCCCTTCAGCGATGCAGCCTGCCAGCACGAGGCTCGCCGACGCACGCAAATCGGTCGCCATCACCTGCGCGCCCGAAAGCTGCTTCACGCCATGACAGATCGCGGTATTGCTCTCGATCTCCGCGTGAGCACCCATACGGATCAGTTCCGGAATGTGCATAAAGCGGTTTTCAAAGATCGTTTCGGTGATCACGCCGGTCCCTTCCGCGACCAGGTTGAGCAGCGTGAACTGGGCCTGCATATCGGTCGGGAAGCCCGGGTGCGGCGCGGTACGCACGTTGACCGCTTTCGGACGGTTGCCGTGCATATCGAGGCTAATCCAGTCTTCTCCCGTTTCGATGTCAGCCCCGGCGTCACGCAGTTTCGCCAGAACGGCATCCAGAGTATCCGGCTGCGCGTTACGGCAGAGGATCTTGCCGCCGGAAATCGCCGCGGCCACCAGGAAGGTGCCGGTTTCGATACGGTCCGGCAGTACACGGTATACGCCGCCACCCAGACGCTGCACGCCTTCGATGGTAATGCGATCGGTGCCCTGGCCTTTGATTTCGCGCCCAGCGCGTTAAGGAAGTTGGCGGTATCGACAATTTCCGGCTCGCGCGCGGCGTTTTCGATAATCGTCGTCCCCTCCGCGAGGGTCGCTGCGCTCATGATAGTTACGGTAGCGCCGACGCTCACCTTATCCATCACGATATGCGCGCCTTTCAGGCGACCGTTGACCGAGGCTTTGACATAACCTTCTTCCAGTTTGATCTCGGCGCCCAGCTGTTCCAGACCGCTAATGTGCAGGTCGACCGGACGCGCGCCGATGGCGCAGCCGCCTGGCAGAGAAACTTGTCCCTGACCAAAACGCGCCACCAGCGGGCCCAGCGCCCAGATGGAGGCACGCATGGTTTTCACCAGGTCGTACGGAGCACAGAATACATCAACCGGGCCGGCGTCAATCCATACCGAACCATTGCGCTCAACCTTCGCGCCCAGCTGGCTCAGCAGCTTCATGGTGGTATCGATATCTTTCAGCTTAGGTACGTTCTGGATCTCTACCGGCTCTTCGGCAAGCAGCGCGGAAAAGAGGATTGGCAGGGCGGCGTTCTTTGCACCAGAAATGGTGACTTCGCCCTGAAGGCGAGTCGGCCCCTGAACACGGAATTTATCCATTGATTCTGTTCTCTATTAAAAATTCACATACGCTGCAGGGGACCCCCCACAGCTTAGAAGCCATTTAGTTTGCGGTCTCGCGCCCACTCCTGCGGAGTGAAGGCCTTGATCGACAGCGCATGGATACGGTTGTCAGCAATATATTCCATCAGCGGCGCGTAGACGCTCTGCTGCTTTTTAACCCGACTCATGCCATCGAACATCTCACCCACAGCAATAACCTGAAAGTGGCTGCCATCGCCAGAGACGTGGACTTCCTGGAGGGGGAGTGCGTTCATCAGCACGGTCTGAATTTCATGATTTTCCATGGGCTCAAATTTATCTGATAGTGAAAACAGCCCAACATCTTAGAGGAAAGTGGCGCGGTCTTAAACAAGCAAAAAGCCCCGACGAAAAGATTGCCGGGGCTTTTCGGAATAGCTTCAACGCTAAGGCACTGAAAAGATTATGGGATCATATCGACAGGCAGGTTGTAAAGACCGATCAGCGTTTGCAGATTTTCGCTCTTGCCGATCAGCCGCGCTTCCCGGCCCTGGCGGCGAATCAGCGCCACAAAATGCATTAACAGCGCCAGGCCCGCCGTGTCCACGCGCGTGGTCTGGCTGAGATCGATGATCGCTGTCCCCGCCGTCGCCTGGGCGCGTGCCTCCCAGAGCGGGACCAGCAGATCCTGGTCCAGCTCTCCGTGCAGCGCCAGCGTCTCGCCATCACGAGTCCAGCTCAGCTGCCCGGTCATTATTTTTTCTGTTCCAGCGTGATCGGCTGAGCGGAGATCGCTTTCAGCTGCGCGGTCAGGCCGTCAACGCCCTTGGTGCGCAGCAGATCGCTCCACTCATTCTGTTTGGTAGTGATCATACTGACGCCTTCGGCGATCATATCGTAGGCCTGCCAGTTACCGGTCTGGGTATTTTTACGCCACTGGAAGTCCAGACGCACCGGCGGACGACCGTTCGGGTCGATGATAGTGACGCGGATCGGAACGATGGTTGCGCTGCCCAGCGGCTGCTCCGGCGCAATCTGGTAAGTCTGCCCGTGGTACATCGCCAGCGCCTGGCCGTAGGCCTGCTTCAGATATTCACGGAAGGCGGCAAAGTAGGCCTCACGCTGCGCGGGGGTCGCTTCTTTGTAATAGCGGCCCAGCACCAGCGCGCCAGCATATTTCACCTGCACATACGGCAACAGCTCCTGGTCGACGATGTCGCGCAGATAGTTAGGGTTGGCTTTGATCTTCGGCTGTTCATTCTTCAGGCGATCGAAGGTTTTCTGCGCCGCTTCATTCATCAGCTTATACGGGTTGGACTGGTCTGCCGCCTGGACAGCGGTCAGCGGGGCAATCACCAGCATGGCGACCATGAGTAAGCGTTTAAACATATCGTGTTTCTCCTGAAATTAATGCGTCGTGCCGGCTGCCGGCGTCGCGTCAGTATGACCTTCTGCCTCGGCCTTATCATTGCCAGAATTCTGATTGTCGCCGCCCTTGCTGTTATAAAGGAACTGACCAATCAGATCTTCCAGCACCATAGCGGACTTGGTGTCCTGGATAGTACCGCCGTCTTTAAGAATAGTCGTCCCGAGGTCCGGGTCTTCAAAACCGACGTTCAGCCGCCAGACTACTGGTTCGCCCGAGCAGACCCGAGGTGGCGGATCGCCAACGAACTGGTATCCGGGATATGGTTGTAGCGCTCATCGATATCGAGCTCCACGCGTGGCAGATAGGTTTTCGGGTCGAGAGTGATGTCCCGCTACCCGTCCCACAACCACACCGCCGATGCGTACCGGCGAACGCGCCTTCAGGCCGCCGATGTTATCGAAGGTCGCGTAAAGGCGGTAAGTCGGCTCAGTACGTAGCGAGGTGACGTTCGCCGCCTTCAGGCAGACAAACAGCGCCGCCAGCAGCGCCACCAGTAAGAACACCCCTACCCAGATTTCATTTTTTTTCGTTTGCATGAACTCAATTCCCAAACATCAGCGCAGTCAGCACAAAATCCAGCCCCAGAACCGCCAGCGACGCATGCACCACGGTGCGTGTTGTCGCCCGGCTAATCCCGGCGGAAGTGGGGATAGCGTCATAACCGTTAAATAACGCAATCCAGGTTACCGTAATGGCGAATACCAGACTCTTAATCAGGCAGTTCACCAGGTCCATTCGCCAGTCGACGGCATTTTGCATCGCGGTCCAGAAAAAACCACCGTCAATGCCTTTCCAGCTTACGCCTACCAGCGCACCACCCCAGATCCCTACCGCGACAAAGATAATCGTCAACAGCGGCAGCGAAATGACGCCAGCCCAGAAGCGTGGAGAAATCACGCGACGCAGCGGGTCCACCGCCATCATCTCCATACTGGAGAGCTGTTCCGTGGCCGCATCAGGCCAATCTCGGCGGTCAGCGCCGACCCGGCGCGACCGGCAAACAGCAGCGCGGCGACCACCGGCCCCAGCTCGCGCAGCAGCGACAGCGCCACCAGCATGCCAAGACTGGTCTCTGCGCTGTAGGTGGTTAAGACCAGATACCCCTGCAGCCCGAGCACCATACCGATAAACAAGCCCGATACAATGATAATCAGCATCGACAGAACGCCAACGTTATAGAGCTGACGAACCAGCAGCGGCGCATGCTTGCGAAACTCTGGTTTGCCCACAACGGCGTTGAAAAGCATTAATCCGGCGCGTCCAAACGTCGCGGTGGTTTTAATCCCGCGATGCCCTAGCGCGGCCAGCGCATTAAACAGCATGAGTCGCTCAACTCCCTATGCCTAATAAATCATGGTGATAGTCGCCAGCCGGATAACGGAACGGCACCGGGCCGTCGGCAATACCATCAATAAACTGACGAACCCGAGGATCGGTATTCTCCCGCAGCGACTGGGCGCTACCGTGGGCGACAATCTTTTTATCTGCCACGATATACGCGTAGTCCGCAATGCTAAGCACCTCAGGCACATCGTGCGAAACCACGATGCAAGTGACACCCAGCGTGTTGTTGAGTTCAGAAATCAGCTTCACCAGCACGCCCATGGTGATGGGATCCTGCCCGACAAACGGTTCGTCGAACATAATCAGATCCGGCTCAAGGGCAATCGCTCTCGCCAGGGCGGCGCGGCGCGCCATCCCGCCGG
>OIEZ01000145.1_pt1 | contig 11769 bp, 13 predicted proteins | sample 1581941 | NCBI WGS metagenome assembly OIEZ01 (sample SAMN04414078, study PRJEB24778) | human gut metagenome | material: faecal | host: Homo sapiens | reverse complement strand
CGAACTGATGTACGTCGCATGGGAGCCGCCGGCACCGCGCAGCGTGGCGATGGTCGTCCCGCAGGAGAGCGACATTCGCCAGCTCAGCGATCTGCGCGGTAAACGCATCGCCCTCAATAAGGGGTCGAATGTCCACTGGCTGCTGCTGCAGATCCTCGAGGACGCCGGGCTGGGGCTGAACGACGTGCGGGTGGTCTATACCCCGCCGAAATACCCGCTGACCGCCAGCGACTATCTGGCGGTGGACGCCTGGATGATGTGGGATCCGCTGCTCAGCGACGCCGAACACACCGGCGAGCTGCGGGTGGTCGCCAGCGGCGAAGGACGGGTTAACAACCATCAGTTTTATCTCTCGCGACGGGACTATCTCGCTCAGCACGGCGATATCATGCGCCGCCTGCTGACGGAGCTGACCCACACCGGGCAGTTTATCGACTCGCATCGTGGCGAAGCGGCCCGCTTACTCTCGGCAGAGCTGGGGATTGACGCCCGGTCGCTGAGCATGGCCCTCGCCCGCCGCAGCCATCGCCCGCGGCCGATGGATCTGTCGGTGATCCGCGCCCAGCAGACCATCGCCGATCGCTTTTACGCCCTCGGGCTTATCGCCAAACCGGTCCCGGTGCGCGAAGCGGTGTGGTACGGCGAACCCGCGCCGGGCGTCATCAGCCCGCTGATGGCGGTCAGTTAGCGAAATTTGCGCGTTATCTTCCTGATTGTTCAGGCGCAGATAGCCTCGATCCGATGGCGATGTTACCCTAAAGACGCTGAGAATAAGGGGGTATCTGTGGCTGTTCATCTGTTAATCGTCGACGCGTTAAATCTGATCCGCCGCATCCATGCGGTGCAGGGTTCGCCCTGCGTCGATACCTGCCTGCATGCGCTGGAGCAGCTGATCGTCCACAGTCAGCCCACCCACGCGGTGGCGGTGTTCGATGATGAGGATCGCGCCCACGGCTGGCGCCACCAGCGCCTGCCAGAGTACAAAGCCGGCCGCGCGCCGATGCCGGAGACGCTGGTGGCCGAGATGCCAGCGCTGCGGGCGGCCTTCGAACAGCGGGGGATCCGCTGCTGGGCCTCGCCGGGCAGCGAAGCGGACGACCTCGCCGCCACCCTGGCGGTAAAGGTGGCCCAGGCGGGCCATCAGGCCACCATTGTCTCCACCGACAAAGGCTACTGTCAGCTGCTGTCGCCCACCATCCGCATCCGCGACTACTTTCAGAAGCGCTGGCTGGATGCGCCCTTCATCGCCAGCGAGTTCGGCGTCACCCCAGAGCAGCTAGCGGATTACTGGGGGCTGGCGGGGATCAGCAGCTCGAAGGTGCCGGGCGTGGCGGGCATTGGCCCGAAAAGCGCCGCCCAGCTGCTGAACGAGTTTCAGGACCTGGAGGGGCTGTATGCCCGCCTGGCAGAGGTCCCGGAAAAGTGGCGCAAAAAGCTGGCAGCGCATCAGGAGATGGCCTTCACCTGCCGGGAAGTGGCCCGCCTGGAGACCGACCTACAGCTGGATGGCAATCTGCAGCAGCTGCGGCTCGACCCGCTGACCCGCTGACCCTACCCGAGCGTGGTGCCGACGCGGCGGCACCGCCTGCTTCCCCCGGGTCGGCCCCTCACCAGGCCGCCTGATATAACTCGACGATATCGGCCAAGCTCGCCTCGCGCGGGTTGCCGCCGGTACACACATCCGCCAGCGCCGCCTGGGCCAGCGCCGGAATATCCTCTTTCCTGACGTTCACCTCGCGCAGATGGCCGGGAATACCGACATCGCGGTTTAGCTGGCAGACCGCCTCCACTGCCGCCTGCGCGCGGCAGTCAGGCTTAACGCTTCCACCCTGACGCCCATCGCCCGGGCGATATCGCGATATTTTTCCCCCCGTCGCCTCAGCATTAAAGCGCATCACGTGCGGCAAAAGAATGGCATTCGCCACGCCGTGCGGCGTGTTGTAAAAAGCGCCGAGCGGATGCGCCATGCCGTGCACCAGGCCAAGCCCGACGTTGGAAAATCCCATTCCCGCCACATACTGGCCGAGCGCCATAGCTTCCCCCGCTCCGGCGTCGCCGCAACCGACGCCGCGTAGCGCGCCGGCGATGATCTCGATGGCCTTGAGGTGCAGCGCATCGGTCAATGCCCAGGCGCCGCGAGTGAGGTACCCTTCGATAGCGTGCGTCAGGGCGTCCACGCCGGTGGCCGCCTTCAGCGCCGGCGGCATGGCGTCCATCATATCGGCATCGATAAAGGCCACCTGCGGAATATCGTGCGGGTCGACGCAGACGAATTTGCGCCGCTGTTCTTCATCGGTGATGACATAGTTAATCGTCACCTCCGCCGCGGTACCCGCGGTGGTCGGCACCGCGAAGATCGGCACGCTGGGCTGACGGGTGGGCGAGAGCCCCTCGAGGCTACGGACATCGGCGAATTCCGGGTTACGCTGAATAATACCGATCGCCTTACAGGTATCCTGCGGCGAACCGCCGCCGATGGCGATCAGGTAATCCGCCCCGCTGCGCTGAAAGGCCTGCAGCCCCTGCTGGACCACGGCAATGGTCGGGTTAGGGATCACGTCGCTGAACATATCCCATGCCAGCCCGGCGACATCCAGTTTATCAGTGACTTTCGCCGCCACGCCGCACCGGGTGAGGGTGCTGTCGGTGACGATCAATGCTTTGCGATAGCCGCGCCGCGCCACTTCATCGGTTAATGCGTTTATCGCCCCCGGCCAAACCACGCCGTTTCGTTGAGGATCATTCGGTTTGCCATCGCGTCTCTCCTGTTAGGGTTGCGGCATCACTCTTCAATGCGTAATCCGTAGGTTTTAAACTTCTCCAGCACGATGGCGATCGCCTCGTCATCCAGCACGGGGACCGGGTCGGTAATCGCCAGGGTGCTGAGATAGAGCTGGGCCAGGACTTCCACTTCATGCGCCAGCCAGAGCGCTTTCTCCAGGCTGGCCTCGCAGGCGATCAGGCCATGATGCTGCAGCAGCGTGGCTTTGCGGTGCTTCAGCGCCACCGCGACATGCTCAGACAGCTCGCGGGTGCCGAAGGTGGCATAGGGCGCGCAGGGGATCGAATTCCCGCCGCGGCGGCGATCATATAGTGGATGGCCGGAATTGGTCTGTTGAGGATCGACACCGCCGTACAATGGACTGCGTGATTGTGAACTACCGCCTGGGCATCGGGCCGCGTCTGGTAGGCCGCCTGATGGAAACGCCATTCGCTGGAGGGCAGTTTTCCCTGCTCATGCTGGCCGTCGGCATCAATAAAGACGATCTTGTCTTCCGTCAGCTTTTCATACGGGATACCGGTGGGGGTGATCAGCATTCCTCCCTGATAGCGCACGCTGACATTGCCGGCGGTCCCCTGATTTAACCCCAGGCGGGTCATTTCCAGGCAGGTATCGATAATCTGCCGGGCCAGTCTGTTTCTTTCCATTGCGTTCCTCTTGTGGTGACTCATCATCCGTCAACGGCAGGGCAACAGAAATATCGTCGGCTACCGTGGGATAAGGTGAATAATGGTCTTCATCATCAACCTGAATAATCGAAGGGGAATTTTCATGACTATATTTTGTGAGCCGCGTCAATTATTCCAGCATAAATAAAGGAATTATGCCGGTTAAGAGAGTGTTTAAAATGCCCGTTCTTAATAATATTTCATCAAGCGGGCATTTTATTTCTTTGTAACATTTGCCCGTTTTCCACGATATACATTCATTCGGTCATTAGCGTTGTGGTTTTGTGAATTTATTTTCTCAAACGGTCAGCGTTTTTGAAAAATTAAAGTGACAATTATCACATAAAATGGCCCGCAGATCGTTAAGTGTGACCATCATCATATTAACAGGCGGTTTTTATTTGAAAATGAAGTCATGAGTTCCGCCGTGACTTTCATTTCACTCACCGGCGCGTCACCTGAGCTCACTTAATTTTGCGGTCTGCTGCAGCACCAGACTGCGCCCTGAATGCTGTTGTAAATGCTTCTGAACTGATGAGGACGCTATGGGAAACACAACGATACCAACGCAAAGTTACCGCGCCATGGAGAGCGGGCAGAGTAAGAGCTACATTATTCCTTTTGCTCTGCTGTGCTCCTCTTTTTTCTGTGGGCGGTGGCTAATAATCTGAATGATATTTTATTACCGCAATTTCAACAGGCCTTTACCCTGACTAATTTCCAGGCCGGATTAATTCAGTCAGCCTTTTACTTTGGCTATTTTATTATTCCCATCCCCGCCGGGATGCTGATGAAAAAATTCAGCTATAAAGCAGGTATTCTTACGGGTCTGTTTTTATATGCCTGCGGCGCCGCGCTGTTCTGGCCTGCCGCCGAAGTGATGAACTACACTTTATTCCTGATTGGATTATTTATTATCGCCGCCGGGCTTGGCTGCCTGGAAACGGCGGCCAACCCGTTTGTGACCGTTCTCGGTCCGGAAAGCGGCGGTCACTTCCGCCTTAATCTGGCCCAGACCTTTAACTCATTTGGCGCCATTATTGCCGTGGTATTTGGCCAGAGTCTTATTTTGTCTAACGTCCCGCATCAGCCGCAGGATGTGCTGGATAAAATGACGCCAGAACAGCTCAGCGCCTGGAAGCACAGCCTGGTCCTGTCGGTACAAACCCCCTATATGATTATCGTGGCCATCGTGCTGCTGGTCGCCCTGCTGATCGTCTGTACCCGTTTCCCGTCGCTGCAAAGCGATGACCACAGCGACAGCGCGCAGAGCACGTTTCTCGCCTCGCTGTCGCGCCTGATGCGCATCCGCCACTGGCGCTGGGCGGTACTGGCTCAGTTCTGCTATGTCGGTGCGCAAACCGCATGCTGGAGCTATCTGATTCGCTACGCTGTCGAAGAGATCCCGGGCATGACGGCCGGTTTCGCCGCCAACTACCTGACCGCCACCATGGTCTGCTTCTTTATTGGCCGTTTTACCGGCACCTGGCTTATCCGCCGCTTTGCGCCGCATAACGTGCTCGCTATCTATGCGTTTATCGCCATGCTGCTCTGTTTGCTCTCCGCCTTCAGCGGCGGCCACGTCGGTCTGCTGGCCCTGACCCTGTGCAGCGCCTTTATGTCCATTCAGTACCCGACCATCTTCTCGTTGGGGATTAAGCACCTGGGCCAGGACACCAAATATGGCTCGTCATTTATCGTCATGACCATCATCGGCGGCGGGATCGTCACCCCAGTGATGGGCTTTGTCAGCGACGCCGCCGGCAATATCCCGACCGCCGAACTGGTTCCGGCGCTGTGCTTCGCCATCATCTTTATTTTTGCCCGTTTCCGCTCGCAAGCGGCGACGAACTAAACCTGTTATCCGCATAACCTGAGGGATCTGTAATGAAAAAAATCAGCTTACCGAAGATCGGTATCCGCCCGGTAATCGATGGTCGTCGCATGGGGTCCGCGAGTCGCTGGAAGCGCAAACCATGAACATGGCGAAAGCCACCGCCGCGCTTATCAGCGAGAAACTGCGCCACGCCTGCGGCACCCGGGTGGAGTGCGTGATTGCCGATACCTGCATCGCCGGCATGGCCGAGTCGGCGCCTGTGAAGAGAAATTCAGCAGCCAGAACGTCGGCGTCACCATCACCGTCACCCCCTGCTGGTGCTACGGCAGCGAAACCATCGACATGGATCCGCTGCGCCCGAGGCCATCTGGGGCTTCAACGGCACCGAGCGTCCGGGAGCGGTCTATCTGGCCGCGGCGCTGGCGGCCCACAGCCAGAAAGGGATCCCGGCGTTCTCCATCTACGGGCATGATGTGCAGGATGCCGATGACACCTCGATCCCGGCGGATGTCGAAGAAAAACTGTTGCGCTTCGCGCGCGCCGGCCTGGCCGTCGCCAGTATGAAAGGGAAAAGCTATCTGTCGCTGGGCGGCGTCTCAATGGGCATCGCCGGCTCCATCGTCGACCACAATTTCTTTGAATCCTGGCTCGGCATGAAGGTGCAGGCTGTCGACATGACGGAGCTGCGCCGGCGAATCGATCATAAATCTATGATGAAACCGAGCTGGAAATGGCGCTGGCGTGGGCGGATAAACACTTCCGCTACGGCGAAGATCAGAACGCCGAGCAGTATAAGCGCAATGAGGCGCAGAGCCGCGCGGTGCTGAAAGAGAGCCTGCTGATGGCGATGTGCATCCGCGACATGATGCAGGGCAACGCGAAGCTGGCGGAAAAAGGGCTGGTGGAGGAGTCGCTGGGCTACAACGCCATCGCCGCCGGCTTCCAGGGCCAGCGTCACTGGACCGATCAATACCCCAATGGCGATACCGCCGAAGCGCTGCTCAATAGCTCCTTTGACTGGAACGGCGTGCGCGAGCCGTTCGTCGTCGCCACCGAAAACGACAGCCTCAACGGCGTGGCCATGCTGATGGGTCATCAGCTCACCGGCACCGCCCAGGTGTTTGCCGACGTGCGCACCTACTGGTCGCCGGACGCCGTTGAGCGGGTCACCGGGCAGCCGCTCACCGGGCGGGCGGAGCACGGCATCATTCACCTGATTAACTCCGGCTCTGCGGCGCTGGACGGCTCCTGCCAGCAACGCGACGCGCAGGGCAACCCGACGATGAAACCTCACTGGGAGATTGAACAGAACGAGGCGGATGCCTGCCTCGCGGCGACCGAATGGTGCCCGGCGATCCACGAATACTTCCGCGGCGGCGGCTTCTCTTCCCGCTTCCTGACCGAAGGCGGCGTGCCGTTCACCATGACCCGGGTGAACATCATCAAAGGCCTGGGGCCGGTGCTGCAAATTGCCGAAGCTGGAGCGTGGCGCTGCCCAAAGCGATGCACGACCAGCTCGACGCCCGCACCAACTCCACCTGGCCCACCACCTGGTTTGCCCCACGCCTGACCGGCAAGGGTCCGTTCAGCGATGTGTACTCGGTGATGGCTAACTGGGGCGCCAACCACGGCGTGCTGACCATCGGCCACGTTGGCGCGGATTTCATTACCCTCGCCGCCATGCTGCGCATTCCGGTCTGCATGCACAACGTGGAAGCGGCGAAAATCTACCGCCCCTCCGCCTGGGCTGCGCATGGCATGGATATCGAGGGCCAGGACTACCGCGCCTGCCAGAACTACGGGCCGCTGTATAAGCGTTAACAGGTTGGTTTCGCCCGGTGGCGCAGGCTTACCGGGCCTACAGCGCGCGCTGTTTGTAGGCCGGATAAGCACCGCGCCATTCGGCAATGTTGTTTCGGGAGTCACTATGAAGCAAGACGTAATCCTGGTCCTCGACTGCGGCGCCACGAACGTGCGGGCGATGGCCGTTGACCGACAGGGGAACATTATCGCCCGCGCCGCAACGGCGAACGCCAGCGACATTGCGGCGGAAAAAAGCGACTGGCACCAGTGGTCGCTGGAGGCCATTATGCAGCGCTTTGCCGACTGCTGTCGGCAGATCCATGACCAGCTGGCCTCCTGCACGGTGCGCGGCATCACCGTCACGACCTTTGGCGTCGATGGCGCGCTGGTGGATGAGCAGGGTGCGCTGCTGTATCCGATAATCAGCTGGAAATGCCCGCGCACCGCGGCGGTAATGGACACCATCAGCCGGTATATGTCCGCGCGCCAGCTGCAGCAAATCGCCGCGTCGGCGCCTTTGCATTCAACACCCTGTATAAGCTGATCTGGCTGAAAGAGAACCACCCGCAGCTGCTGGCGCAGGCCCATGCCTGGCTGTTTATTTCGTCGCTGATCAACCATCGGCTGACCGGGGAGTTCACCACCGACCTCACCATGGCGGGCACCAGCCAGATGCTCGATCTCCGGCAGCGCGATTTCAGCGCGCCAATCCTGCAGGCGACCGGCCTGCCGCGCCGCCTGTTCCCGCGGCTGGTTGAAGCAGGCCAGCCGATCGCGCCTGCTGCCGGAGGCCGCTGCGCTGCTGGGCCTTCCCGTCGGGATCCCGGTTATCTCGGCCGGGCATGACACCCAGTTCGCTCTGTTTGGCGCCGGCGCGGGCAGGATGAGCCGGTGCTCTCCTCCGGGACCTGGGAGATCCTGATGGTGCGCAGCGCCCAGGTCGACACTTCGCTGCTCTGCGACTACAGCGGCTCCACCTGCGAGCTGGACAGCCAGCCGGGCCGCTATAACCCGGGAATGCAGTGGCTGGCCTCCGGCGTGCTCGAATGGGTGCGCAAGCTGTTGTGGAGCGCTGACACGCCGTGGCAGACGCTGATTGCCGAAGCGCAGGCGATCCCGCCCGGCGCCCAGGGCGTCAGGATGCAGTGCGACCTGCTCGCCAGCCAGCACGCCGGCTGGCAGGGCGTCACGCTCAACACCACCCGCGGCCATTTTTACCGCGCCGCGCTGGAGGGGTTAAGCGACCAGCTGGCGCAGCATCTGCAAACCCTGGAAAACATCGGCCGCTTCAGGGCGAAAGAGCTGCTGCTGGTGGGCGGCGGCAGCCGCAACGCGCTGTGGAACCAGATCAAGGCCGACCGGCTTGGAATACCGATCAAAGTTCTCGATGATGCCGAAACCACGGTGGCCGGCGCGGCGATGTTTGGCTGGTATGGCGTGGGCGAGTTCTCTTCGCCGGAACAGGCCAGAGCGCAGGTCGCGTACCGCTACCGCTATTTTTGGCCGCAAACTGAACCTGAATTAACAGAGGAAGCCTGAGATGCTCAAAACCATTTCCCCGCTGATATCGCCGGAGCTGCTGAAAGTGCTGGCCGAAATGGGCCATGGGGATGAAATCATTTTTTCCGATGCCCATTTCCCGGCGCACAGCATGGGGCCACAGGTGATCCGCGCTGATGGCCTGCGGGTCAGCGATCTGCTGCAGGCGATTATCCCGCTGTTCGAGTTAGACAGCTACGCGCCGCCGCTGGTGATGATGGCCGCCGTCGAAGGCGATGCGCTGGACCCGACGGTGGAACAGCGCTATCGGCAGGCGCTCTCGGCGCAGGCCCCCTGCCCGGATATCGTGCGGATTGACCGCTTTGCCTTCTACGACCGGGCGCAAAAAGCCTTTGCGATCGTTATCACAGGAGAGTGCGCTAAGTACGGAAATATCCTTTTAAAAAAAGGAGTCACGCCGTAATCTCATGCCGGAGCGTCTGCCTGATGCAGACGCTCAATCAATGATGGGATGAGAATAAATGAAAGCAGCCCGCCAGCAGGCGATCGTCGATCTCCTGATCACCCACAGCAGCCTGACCACCGAAACCTTGTCAAAACAGCTCAACGTCAGCAGGGAAACCATTCGCCGCGATCTGAGCGAGCTGCAGGCGCAGGGCAAAGTGCTGCGCAACCACGGCCGGGCCAAAGTGATCCATCAGCGCAGCCAGGACAGCGGCGACCCTTTTCACATGCGGCTGAAAAGCCATTACGCGCATAAAGCCGATATCGCCCGCGAAGCGCTGGCCTGGATTGACGAAGGGATGGTGATCGCCCTCGATGCCAGCTCCACTTGCTGGTATCTCGCCCGCCAGCTGCCGGACCGCCCGCTGCACGTCTTTACCAACAGCCAGCCCATCTGCCAGGAGCTGGCCAAACGCGACCAAATCACGCTCACCTGCTCCGGCGGCACTCTGCAGCGGAAATATGGCTGCTACGTGAACCCGGCGCTGATTTCCCAACTGAAATCGCTGGAGATCGATCTGTTTATTTTTTCCTGCGAAGGCATCGACCCGCAGGGCGCGCTATGGGACTCCAATGCGTTCAATGCCGACTTTAAATCGATCCTGCTTAAGCGCGCGGCGCAGTCGCTACTGCTGATCGACAAAAGCAAGTTCAACCGCTCCGGCGAAGCGAGGATTGGTCATCTTGATGAGGTGACGCATATTGTGTCGGATGCGCCGCAGCCTTAAGCATGCGGCGAAGGCCAGAGGACATGCGCGTCTCTGGCCTCAAGGTGAGTGATTAACGCTCGTCGCGACGTCCGCCAACGGCGGCCCACAGGCGACGCACGTGGACGGTCACCTCTTCACGATCGTGATACAGCTGACGCGCCTGGATCTGGGCGTTGATGCCGTGCTCGTCCAGTTGGGCCTGAATATAGGCCAGATTCTGCGACACCTCTTCATAGCGCTTTTTCATCGGCAGCTTGAGGTTGAAGATGGTCTCCCGGCACCAGCCGTTGACCAGCCACTGCGCCATCAGCGCCGCCACCTTCGCCGGTTTCTCCACCATATCGCAGACCATCCACGAGATGTTGTTGCGGTTCGGACGATAGCGGAAACCGTCTTCGCGCAGCCAGGTCACCTGGCCGGTATCCATCAGGCTCTGGGCCATCGGGCCGTTATCGACCGAAGAGACCCACATGTTGCGCTTCACCAGCTGATAGGTCCAGCCGCCCGGGCAGGCGCCGAGATCGACGGCATACATGCCGTTCGCCAGGCGCTCGTCCCACTCGTCCGCCGGAATAAAGACGTGGAACGCCTCTTCCAGCTTGAGGGTGGAACGGCTCGGGGCATCGGACGGAAACTTCAGCCGCGGAATGCCCATATAGAACGGTGAGTTGTTGTTGCTGTACGAGTAGCCGGTATAGCAGCAGCCGGGTGCGATAAAGAACACATGCACCACCGGTCGCTTTGGCGTTTCATAGTTGGTCAGCACGCCCGCCTCGCGCAGCGCCGCGCGTAACGGCACCGTGAACTTGCGGCAGAACTTCATCAGCTCTTTGCTTTCGTTGGTATCCGCCACTTCCACACGCAGCTCGCCACCCTTCTCCACCACGCCCTGCAGCATGCCGACGATCGGAGTAATGCGATCCTCCGGCGGCAGGTCGCGCAGCAGTTCGCCGACCACGAACATCTGACGGGCGAAAATCAGCGAGCTGAACGGCAGATCGCGTACCAGCTTCTCACCGTCGTCTTGCTGATAACCTTCAAAAATCACATAACCAGAGTCTTTCTTTGACCCGGGCAAAACCAAACACCTCAAGGCGGGCGGCCTTATCGGTAATTTCTGCTGCGCACTCTTTCTCAAACCCAGGGCGACAATAGAGGACAACCTTATTCATGAACAACGCCCTTACGTTTCAGACGAATTGCACCAATTAACATTAAAACCCAACCGGCGAGGAAGCTTACGCCGCCCACCGGGGTCACGAACGCCCACAGACGTAAATGAGACAGCGCCAGACAATAGAGGCTGCCGCTGAACAGCACGGTCCCTAACGCCAGAAACACGCTGCTCCAGTAGAACCAGATACTGATCCGACGCTGCATCGCCACCGCCAGACCAAAAATCGCCAGGGTATGGAAGGCCTGATACTCCAGGCCGGTATGGATCCAGGCCATCTCCGCCGCGCCGAGCGATTGACTTAAGACATGCGCGCCGAAGGCACCCAGAGCCACAAAGATAAAGCCGCTAATCGCGGCGAATATCAGCATAAAACGGCTGGTCATGTTGTTACCCTACAAGTAATTATTGTTCATAACGAAAGCGGAATTTTTCTTGCTCACTTGCCGCTTTCGCCAGGATCCATTGCCGGAAAGCGGCTATTTTACCCAGTTTCTGCCTGACTGTCATGGCAAACAAGGTAAAACGCATTCTTACTGACCAGAACATCATTAAACGGACACACCAGACGACCGGCTTCAATTTCGGACTGCGCCATCACGTTGTTGGCCAGCGCCACACCCTGCCCGTGAATGGCCGCCTGCAGCACCATCGCGCTATGGCTGAAAATCGGCCCCTGTTGCACATTAATATGGCTTAGACCAAGCTGGCGGGTATAAGTTTGCCAGTGCGCGGGCACGGCGATCGTGAAGCAGCGTATGTTGCGCCAGATCGGCAGGCGTTTCAATGCT
>OIEZ01000144.1_pt1 | contig 11784 bp, 9 predicted proteins | sample 1581941 | NCBI WGS metagenome assembly OIEZ01 (sample SAMN04414078, study PRJEB24778) | human gut metagenome | material: faecal | host: Homo sapiens | reverse complement strand
CTCGTTTTTTGTGAAACTCGTTATGGTACTTGGATGGATAAATCAGGGCGTACGGATATTCTCATGAAGCGTAGTACGGATAAGGGAGCTACCTGGACAGAAAAGAACATAACAGAACAAGTTACTTCTTCAAAACTCTCTTATATGGATCCGACAGTTGTGGTTGATCAGACTACCGGAAAAATTTTCCTTTTCACCTCTTTATGGGATGCAGTTGGTAAACCTTCTGCCCAACAAGGCTATAACAACAGAGCAATCATGTATACCTCTGAAGATGATGGTATAACCTGGACAAGGAAAGATCTCACGGATGAAGTTCATATCGGCATATATAGTGGTTTTACAAGAATGATTGGTAGTTTTGGTCCTGGTTCCGGTGTACAAATGACCAATGAAATGTATAAGGACCGTTTGATTGTTCCTATGCGTTCATTTAAGGTTGATTCGGATAAGGGAACCGTTTCCAATGGTGGAAATACCGCTATGTATTCAGACGATCATGGTGTTACCTGGAAAACGGGTCAACCTAATAAATCGGGTGAATGGACGGTTACTGAGGCTCCTGATGGTGCATTGATTGGTAATATCCGATATAAGGGATATAGGCAAAACTATTACAGTACAGATGGTGGTGCTAAGTGGCCAGGAGTTTCGGATTATCCGGCATCACAATTGCCAACTCCGGAAAAAGGTTGTGCAGGAAGTGTTATAGTGAAAGATAATTGGTTGTACTATTGTGGAGCGAAAGGAATCTCTGAAAACAAGCTCGCATGATGACCGTGGTATAACTATATCTTGCCAAAGCAAAATTCTTTGACGGACATTCACATACATTTAATGCTGCAGATCATATGGTACTTTATGATAAAAGCAGCGGGATATACTTGTATGGCATTATTACCAGATGGTGATTTAGTTATTATTGCAGAACTTGGTGACTTGTCCGGATTTACAAAAGCTTCACCTAGACCGGAAGGATGGATAAGATTGCAATTGTTTATATTATCTTCTAAATAACCTGTTTTTAATATGAGAAAATACATTTAAAGAACTGTCAGAAAGTAATTCTCATGGCAGTGGTAATGTTTTGTACTTTGAGCAGCTTATATGCTCAAGTAGGACAGACAGTGACAGGTGTTGTAAAAGACACTGAAGGAGAACCGCTGATTGGCGTTTCTGTATTGGAAATTGGTACATCTAATGGCGCCATTACTAATTTGGATGGGCAATATACGTTAACTCTGACAAAAAACAAATCGGTATTGGCCTTCTCTTACATAGGCTATACTAAGCAGGAGATTTCCGTCAGCGGACGTAAAAGTATTATTGTTGTGATGAAAGAAGATGCAGTAGGCTTACAAGAAGTTATCGTTACGGGTTACGGGAAAACTGTAACTAAAGATAAGTTGACAGCTGCTATTTCTAAAGTTTCTTCCGAAGTATTGGAGAGGGGAGTACGTGCCAATCCGTTGACGGCTTTGGCCGGTACTGTTACTGGTGTACGTGTTACGCAGACTTCCGGTCAGCCGGGGTCAGGACCTTCTATTCAAGTTCGTGCCGGTGCTTCTTTGGACGGTAAAGGTAGTCCGTTATATATTATTGACGGTGTGCAAAAGGATGATATGAACGATATTAACAGTAATGATATTGAGTCTATCGAAATTTTGAAAGACGCTGCTGCAACAGCACTTTATGGTGCTCGTGCCAACAATGGTGTAGTGTTAGTAACTACTAAGAGCGGTCATGTCGGTAAAACTACCATTACTTTGAATGTAAATGTAGGTAAAGGTTTTGCTCGTGACAACTACAATTTCCTGAATGCCCGTGATTATCTATATTGGGAACGTATGGCTGCAAATCGTAGTGGGGATGACCTGAACCTTGTTAATGGTTGGGGTACGGGGAATGATATTACAGCCGATGGAAATCAGACAGCCAGTGGTATTTACAGTACGACTATTCTGACCGATAAGAATAAATATTTGCTGGATTACGGTTGGCAGTCTATGAAAAGACCCGGTTACCGATAACTATCTGTTGTTCAAGGAAACTAATATGCGTGATTTGAATATGCAGGACGCTTGGACGCAAGATTATAATATTTCTTTCTCGGGTGGTAATGAAAAAGGAAAGTACTATTCAAGTATTGGATATTATGATGAAACAGGCTTTCCATTGGAATCTGGTTATGAGCGTTTATCTTTTAATTTGAATGGTGAATACAAAATTAAGAATTGGTTGAAAGCTTCCGGTTTTGTAAACTTTTCTCGTTCCGAAACAAATCCTAACTATATGAGTGATGCAAATTTTTGGAGCGTAGTACCTGCCGTTCCACCTACTTTCAAAGGTGCCAACATGGATGGAACGGTCATTAAATTGATCAATAATACTCAGAATGCCAACTGGAATGAGATGAAGAACTATTACTATCGTAGGAATACAGCCTACAAGACAACTTTGGGTACTTCATTCCAAATAGACCTTATGAAAGGATTGAGCTTGAAGTTGAGTGGTATGTGGTATCTTCATATGGTTGAAAAAGAATCTTTCAACAAGGAACTTCCGAATGGTCCGGGTAAAGTGGATTCTAATCGAAAGGCTTCTGCCGACTATGCACGTCGCCTAGATCAGACTTATAATGCTATATTTAACTATAATACTTCTTTTGGCGATCATAGCATCAGTGCCGTAGGTGGTTTTGAGATGATAGATAAGTATAATTTCGGTCTTAAAGCATCCGGTCAAGGAGCTACTTCTGATGATTTTATCGGATTGCAGTTCACAGAACCTTTAGATGCCAATGGAAAGTCCACTCGTAATATGTCTACTACTCATACGCAGGAACGTATTATGTCTGGTTTCATCAATGCATCCTATGACTATAAAAGTAAGTATTTGTTCTCTTTCTCTGGACGTTATGACGGTTATTCTAAGTTGGTAGACAATCGTTGGGGATTCTTTCCTGGTGTGAGTGCTGCATGGAATGTGTATCGTGAAGAATTCATGGAAAAGTATCTGGATATATTTTCTAATATGAAATTACGTATGGGATATGGACAGAATGGTAATGTAAATGGTATCGGGCTGTATGAGTTGCAAGGGAGCTATGCTAATGCCGGTAATTATAATGGTGTGTATGGTTTGTTGATAGATGACATTGCTTACCCTGGATTGCGTTGGGAAAAAACAACTTCGTTTGATGCAGCAATTGAATTAGGTTTATTCAATAAGGTCGATTTTAGTGTAGGTTACTTCAATAAGAAAACTACCGATTTGATAGCTGATGTGCCTTTGTCTGCTTCATCTGGTGTGGGTTCTATGAAAACCAACAACGGTGCGGTACGCAGCCAGGGTATGGAATTGGAAGTGAATTATCGTATTTTTGATCGTAAAGATTTAAGTGGAATGTAGGTGCTAATGTTACGTTTGTTAAGTCTAAAGTGCTGAAATTACCTGATAATGGTAATGAAAACAATCGTCAGGGCGGTACAGAGGTCTATAAAGGTAAGGGCAGTAATGAAACAGTGTGGAGAGGCGGTATACAAGAAGGACAATCTTATGGTGACATTTATGGTTTTAAAATGACACATGTTGTTCGTGATGAAGCAGACCTTACAAATTATGCTTATTACGTAGACAAAGTTCCTTCTCAACCAGTATACGGTCCGGCGGCCTATGCTCAATTAACTGTTGAGCAACAGAAGAATGCCCAGAAACTGGCTCCCGGTGATGCTGTATGGTACGATGTAAATGGTGACGGTATCATTGATACGCACGACCAGGTAAAGCTTGGTAACTCCATACCTAAATGGATGGGTGGTTTTAATACTTCTGCTTCTTGGAAAGGACTGACTCTCTTTGCTCGTTTCGACTATGCATTAGGATATAAGAAGTGGAATAGCGGTTATCAATATTTCATGGGAATAACATCCGGTTTCTTTAATGTTCCGGAACTCGCCAAGAAAACATGGACAGAAGATAATCCTACAGCAGGATTGCCGGTATTAATGACTAATGATACTAATTTTAAGAAAAACTATACTCGTAATACTTCTTTGTTCTGGGAAAATGCTGCTTATCTGTGTGCTCGTGAAATCTCTTTGAGTTATGACTTACCTTCACAGTGGACAAAGAAAGCTATGATGGAGAAGGTAACGGTAACGCTCACCGGGCAGAATCTGTTTTATGTAACGAGCAACAATCTCTATACTCCCGAATATGATTCTAAAAATAATACCAAGGATGACGGTAAGGGCGGATATGCTTTGCCTAAGACTGTATTGATGGGAATAAAGGTTGTGTTCTAACTTTACTAATATTAAAATCATAAAGAAAGATAGTATTATGAAAAAGATAAAATACATATTCTTGATATTGTTGATAGGAGCCATACAGTCATGTGATTACTTGGACTTAAGTCCGGTAGATTCCTATGGTATCAGTAATTATTGGAGTACAAAAGATCAGGTGGAACGCTATGTCCGTGGCTTACATTATCGTCTTCGTGAGCGTCAGGAGATATTTTTCAAAATGGGGGAACTCCGAGGGGGAACATTTGTAGGATCGAGCTCCTCTCTTTTTAACCAATCTATCAGCGATGTTGCGGCAGTGAATAATAACCTGACTGTAACCAATTCTGTTATTACCAACTGGGGCAATTTCTATATGGATATTATGCAGATTAACCATGCTATACCAGTCTGTTCCAGGTACAGATGCTCTGAATGAAACAGAAAAAAACTACTATATGGGCATACTGCACGGGTTGAGAAGTTTTTATTATTTCCATTTATTCCGTACTTATGGTGGGGTACCGTTGATAGAGACAGCCCGTGTGATGGATGGTAGTTTTACTCCTGCCGATTTGAATCAGCCCCGTGCTACAGAAGAGGAAATTTACGCTTTTTTGGTGAAGGATATAAAGACATCGGACGATTATTTTGAAAAAGATGACTATACGATTAATTCTACGGACAAGAGTTCTTATTGGAGTAAAGCGGCAACCAAAATGCTTAAAGCAGAGATTCTGCTATGGGGATGTAAAGTAAGACCGACTGGCGGTGCTAATGTTTTCTCTAAGGATGTGTCTGCCGATTTGACTGCTGCCAAGCAAGCATTACAAGACGTTATAGATTCGGAGAAGTATGGCTTTGCCTCTACAACAAGCTTTGCGGATGTATTTGATGTCGCTAAAAGGATAATAAGGAAATGATATTTGTAGTCCGTTACCTATTGAACGAAAAAGAAAATTTCTTTAGTAAATTCTTATATCCTACAAACACCAATTTGGTAGGTTTCCAAGATGCTGACGGTAATGTGTATGCTGGAGATAATGTGAACCCTTTGAATCTGAATGGCACCGCTTCTAATTTTCAGTATACCAAGCTCTCTTTGATGAGTTCAGTAAAGATGATATTCGCCGTAGTACTACATTTTTTTGATGTGTATAAAATAGAAGGCGGAGATGCAGCTATTCTTTTGACTAAGTTTATGGGTGAAATGGATAATGATACCCGCCGTTTCAACTAATGATTGGCCTATCTATCGCTATGCAGATTTACAATTACTGTTGGCTGAGATAGTGACTATGCAAGGTGGCGATCCTACTACTTATATCAATAGTATTCGTCAACGTGCTTATGGCGATGCTTATGCTAACCATAATATCCGCAGTCAGGAGAAACGGCTGAAGATGCCATCCTGGAAGAACGTACGAAAGAATTTGTAGGTGAAGGTAAGCATTGGTATGACATTCGCCGTATGAAAGACGGTGATTTGGCTAAGGCTCTTCAAATCAACGTTACGGGCGACTTGGTAGAGAAACATTTTGTTGTGGCCTATTGATGCAGCAGTGATGTCTAAAGATCCTCAGGTAGAACAAACACCGGGCTATTAAACCGCTTGTCGGGTGAAAAGTGAGTTTATTATAATTCATTAGAAATACTAAATCATAAAAAGATGAAAAAACAATATACATTTCTGGTCTTAGGACTCTGCGCAGGGCTTTTTACAACTGCATGCAGTGACGATGACTATACAAATGACTTTACACGTCCGGCAGGAGGAAATCAGATTTTCTTTAATTGTCAGTCACAGCTGGATGAAAACAATAAGGTAATTTGGGCGGCAGACAGCAAGATTGGTCTCTTTTGTGAACAAACAGAAACCGTTAATTTGGCTGTTGGTCTTGCGGCTCCTTTTGTAGGGAAGACTGAAGGTTTGTTCTACACACAGGTAGTGTGGAATAAAGAGGCGGGTGAGCATACTTTCTATGTATATACACCGTATAACAAGAATAATACTTCCGCAAAAGCTATTGCCGGAACATTAAGTAATTCACAATTGCAGTCGGGTGTTACTAATACTCATTTGATGAATAGTGCTTTGACTTATGCCACGACTACTTCTGCCGAAGTAGAAATAGCTGTACCTATGACTTTCAAGCATGCATTAGGATATATGGATATCAGTTGTAAAACAGCAGCCAAGTATGCTGGTTGGAAAGTAAAGTCCATTGAATTCTCTACAGAAGAGGGGGCTCCTTTGGCAGGTGAGTATAAGTTCGACTTGACAACAGGTCAGTTTGCTATTGCCGAAGGTTCTTCTAAAGTACAGGTGAAAGTGGATAATGCTCCGGAATTAGTGCTGAATGAAGCCTTTCATGGATATATGTCTATAAATCCTTTGGAACTTGTCGGCAAAACAATGTAAGGTAACGATAGTGATAGAAAAAGCTGGAGAAGATAATGATTTAAGCTTGGAAGGTAATCTTTCTTCTGTGAAGATTCTCGCAGGTGAATTTAATACACTGGAAGTAGATATGGATGCACTAACTGAGACAGAATTGGGTGATGCTTCTATTGACTTGAGTGCAAATGAAACCGCAAACTGCTACATAGTAGGAAAGGCTGGACAAGAATATCGTTTTAATGCTACGGTTATGGGTAATGGGGCAGTAACTCCGGAAACTACAAATTATGATAGTAGTTTGGGTGTTGCTCCAGGTATAACTCCTTCTCCGTTGGTACCCGTTTCTGCTTCAATTTTATTGGCAAAGTGAAAGAAGTTTGCTTTCTGGTGTAAAATTGAAGAATAACTACATTTATTTTACTTTAAATGGCTCTGATAATACTCCATTAGTACCAGGTAATGCTGTAATTGCAGCATATAATGATGCAGGAACTATTGTTTGGAGTTGGCATATTTGGATTACAGATGTGGATTTAAATTCCAAGGTAGAAACGTATACAATTCATAGTGATTTTAATAGCTATGATAAATTGATTAATCCTATGATGATGGATAGAAATCTGGGTGCACTTTCTGCTACATGCTGGTCTACAAATAATGATAACAGCGCGCAAGGTATGCGTTATCAATGGGGACGCAAGGATCCATTTCCAGAAAGGGACAATAGTGCTATGGCTTCAACCACCTTTATGACAACTTACGATAAAGAGAATAATATGATACCATCCTTTATTGGGTTTGTTGAGGGAAATAATAGCAGTTGGTCATATACAGGAACTCCAATCGAATTGGTTGATATTGCTAAATACCCCATGTGCTATATCGGTACAGGAGCTGAAAACTGGCTTAAGGATGGTGGTAATGATTTGTGGGGTAATCCTGCTTTGACATCAAAAGATGCACCTACAAATGATACAGGGCATAAAACTATTTATGATCCATGTCCACCGGGCTATCGTGTACCCCATACTTATGTATGGACTGGATTTGTTAGTGTTCCAGGAGGAGGTAAATATTCTACAGGTGCTGTAGAAGTGAATCTTGCATCTGGTACAATGACAGAAGTTATAGCTAATGGCGGTGGAACTTTTAGTGTCGGTTCTACTCCTATCTATCCGAATACAGGCTATTTAAATAATGCATCTTCAGGACCGATAATAAAGAACCCTGCTAATAGAGGACAGTCTTGGAGTAATGGCATAATAACTTCAAAAAATGGTTCTTCTTTAATGTACGATACGGCGAATTTCTTCCCATTAAGATCACAGGCTAAAACATATGGTTATCCTGTTCGTTGCATGAAAGATACCAAATAGCTATTAGTCTTTAGAAAGATGAGTCTGCCTCAACACTCAGGAATTGCTGTAATAAAATCTTTTCATTAGCTTTGCCAATAGCTTTTGAATAAGACATGGCAAAAAGAGTCTTGAGGCAGCTTTTCTTTTATCCTATAAGGAAAAAATAGTTTCACCGGTAAAAACTAATGGTTTAATTTGTTGGTACTAAAAGTTTCACTTGTTGGAACTGACAGTTTCAGTTTGAGAAACAAAGAAGACATAACATTGCATTTATATTTATATCATAAGCGTCGGTATTATGCCGAATAATAAAAGAACATATTGACCATGAAAAAACTTCGATTCTTATTCCTGCTTTATAGTATTACATTGTTTGGAAATCTGCAAGCTGCCGATACCGTGTTCGTGAAGGAAGCACAGATTCCGGTTCTTTTTGGAACGACAGGATAACATTATTTTCTATATACGTTTGGAAGCTAATACAGCACAGATATTCAATGACGTAGTTTTAAAGTTTACGGGAAATACTCCTATACAGGATATTCAGTCTGTAAAACTCTATTATAGTGGAACGGAAGCTTTGCAAGATTACGGTAAAAAACGTTTTGCTCCTGTATCCTATCTGTCTTTTACTTCACCGGGAAAGACTCTGGCAGCTAATCCATCTTATTCTATTTTAAAATCGAAAGTAACGAAACCTGTAAAGAATGAAATAAAACTGGTAGGAAATCAAAGACTGTTTCCCGGCGTAAATTTCTTTTGGGTTAGCTTGCAAATGAAATCTTCAGCTTCTTTGACTACTAAGATTTCTGCAGAAGTAGTATCTGTAAATCTGGATAATAATAAAGCTTCTCTACAAGTGGTATCGCCAAAAGGTATTAAGCATCGTGTAGGTGTTGGAGTACGTCATGCTGGTGATGATGCATCGACAGCTTATCGCATTCCGGGATTGGTAACTACCAATAAAGGAACCCTGCTGGGAGTATATGACGTCCGGTATAACAATAGCGCAGACTTGCAGGAACATGTAGATGTAGGTTTGAGTCGCAGTACAGATGGCGGGCAAACATGGGAGAAGATGCGTCTGCCCCTTGCTTTTGGTGAATATGACGGACTACCTGCTGCACAGAATGGGGTGGGTGATCCCTCTATTTTGGTAGATACCAAGACTAATACCATATGGATTGTAGCTGCATGGACTCATGGAATGGGTAATCAGCGTGCATGGTGGAGTTCGCATCCGGGAATGGATTTCAACCATACCGCCCAATTAGTAGTGACTAAAAGTATGGACGATGGTAAAACATGGTCTGCTCCAATCAATATAACCGAACAAGTAAAAGACCCTTCTTGGTATTTCTTGCTACAAGGTCCTGGAAGGGGTATTACGATGGATGATGGTACATTGGTTTTTCCTACTCAGTTTATAGATTCTACTCGTGTACCCAATGCAGGAATCATGTATAGTAAAGACGGTGGGGAAACTTGGAAAATGCATAATTATGCTCGTACCAATACAACGGAAGCACAAGTTGCTGAAGTTGAATCGGGAGTACTGATGCTAAACATGCGCGATAACCGTAAAGGAAGCCGTGCCGTAGCAATGACAAAAGATTTAGGGCAGACTTGGATGGAACATGTATCTTCACGTAGTGCGCTTCAGGAATCCGTTTGCATGGCAAGCCTCATCAGTGTGAAAGCTAAAGACAACATATTGGATAAAGACATATTGATATTTTCCAATCCTAATACGACGAAAGGACGTCACAGCACTACCATTAAAGTTAGTTTGGATGGCGGTGTAACTTGGCTGCCGCAACATCAGTTATTGTTGGATGAAGACAATAACTGGGGATATTCGTGCCTGACAATGATTGACAAAGAAACCGTTGGCATATTGTACGAGAGTAGTGTTGCTCAGATGACTTTTCAGGCAGTGAAGCTGAAGGATATTGTGAAATAAGTGTGAGGTCGTTGTAAAACTTTAAATTTATGAAGAGATGAAAAAGAGAAATATAATAATAGGTTTGCTTCTATGCTGGTGTGCCTTGATTACAGCCCAAGTGACGGAATGGTCACCTAATGAGCATAAAGAGATTCGCTCTGACCGTGACGACGGACGCTTCCTTAGTTCTTATGGTGTGGTGCATTCCATGTTGTCTGATATAGAACCGGAGTGTGCTTTTTGTCCGGACATGAGTAAAAGGGAATTTGCCAAATGGCAGAAGAAAGTTCGTAAGTCTATGCAGGAGATTATGAATTTTCCGAAACAACAGGATAACCCTCCGGTTCCCAAGTGTATTCATACAGTACAGCGTAACGGCTATCGGCTTGAAAAGTGGGAGTATTATCCTTTATCCGAATGCGTATCCACATTTCTGGTACTAATACCGGATAGTTTGGTGAAACCGTCGCCTGCCATTTTATGTATTCCGGGTTCGGGCGGCTCTAAAGAAGGATTAGCCGGCGAACCAGGGGTGGCAGCTAAGTTCAATGACGATTATCGTAACCCTAAAGTGACTATGGCACAAAATTTAGTCAAAGCCGGATATATTGCAGTGGCTGTAGATAATCCGGCAGCTGGTGAGGCGGCTGATTTGGAACAGTATGCCCGAGGCAGAAACTATAACTATGACTTGTTTTCCCGTTTCTTGCTGGAAATGGGATGGAGTTACTTGGGATATACGGCTTATCTGGATATGCAGGTACTTGAGTGGATGAAGTCACGGCCTTATATCCGTAAAGACCGTATTGTGGTCAGTGGATTTTCTTTGGGTACGGAACCATTAATGGTTTTGGGGGTACTGGATCCCTCTATATACGCTTTTGTCTACAATGATTTTCTGTGTCAAACTCAGGAAAGAGCTTTGGTGATGACCGCTTCCGATAAGAATGGAACCCGTATCTTTCCCAACTCAATCCGGCACTTGATTCCTAATTTCTGGCGCAAGTTTAACTTTCCGGATATTGTAGCCTCGTTGGCTCCGCGTCCTATCATCCTGACGGAAGGCGGATTAGACCGCGACTTCAATATAATTCGTAAGGCTTACGAAATATCTGGTTATCCATCTAATGTGGAAGTTTACCATTATCCTAAATTTGCAGATCCGCAAAAGCGCAAAAAGATTGATAAACTGCCCGAAGGATTAAGTAGGGATGAGTATTTTAATATGGTGAATGTAGATGCGCCTGACCATTATTTTAAATCGGAGCTAGTCATTCCCTGGCTGAAAAAACATTTGAAAGAATAACTGAAATTACTAATTATATTTTAGTCATGAAGAAAATACTATTAGTTATTTATTCATTGCAGTGCTGATAGTTTACAGTAACTGCCAATGCTCAGCTGAATAAATTTTCAACGTTTTTATTTGCAACCGGAAAAATGAACATTGATTATACGAATGACGGGTTGCATTTACTTGGAAAAGGTTATTTTGAAATGGGTAGAGAACGTAAAACATTATATTATACAGAAATGAAAAAAGTATTATTTTTATTCTTAAGCTTGTTTTGCTATACTTGCCTTTGGGCACAAAAGAAAGTGAAAGTGACTTATATGGAAAATGGTATTACTTATGGTGCAAGAATAGAAAATCGGGAGGCAGAGTCGTATTCTACCCGTTTGCAAGTATCAGACTTGTATACCGATAATATGGTGTTGCAACGTGATGTTCCATTGAAGATACACGGGAAAGCGAATGTCGGTGAGCTGGTTTCAGTAAGTATCGCCCAG
>OIEZ01000140.1_pt1 | contig 11909 bp, 20 predicted proteins | sample 1581941 | NCBI WGS metagenome assembly OIEZ01 (sample SAMN04414078, study PRJEB24778) | human gut metagenome | material: faecal | host: Homo sapiens | reverse complement strand
AAGAAGATCGAACACCCGTCCCCTGCTCAACAATGCGCCCGGCCTGCATCACCGCCACCTTGTGACAGATTTTCTGGATCACTGACATTTCATGAGTAATCAGCACAATGGTGATGCCATAGCGGCGATTAATCTCCTGCAGCAGCAGTAAGATCTGGTACCGTGGGTGTGGGGGTCGAGCGCCGAGGTGGCTTCATCGCACAGCAGCACCGACGGGTTGGTGGCCAGCGCCCGGGCGATACCGACCCGCTGCTTTTGCCCTCCCGACAGCTCATTAGGGTAGCTGTGCATTTTGTCGCTCAGGTCGACAAACGCCAGCAGCTCCGCAACCCGCGCCTGGATAAAGGCCTTGTCGCGGCCCTGCAAAATAAGCGGGATAGCGATGTTATGAAATACCGTTTTCGAATTCAGCAGATTAAAATTCTGAAAGATCATGCCGATATCTTTTTTGATCGCCTACAGGCGCTGGCCGCTGCAGTCCTGTAGCGGCTCACCGTTCAACACCACCTCGCCCTCGCCCGGCGTTTCCAGCCGATTAATCAGCCGCAATAAGGTGCTTTTTCCTGCGCCGCTGTAGCCAATAATGCCGAAAATATCGCCCCGGTCGATACTGAGATTAATATCCTGCAGGGCCAGAACTGGATGCCCTTTTCTGGAAAAGGTTTTACTGACATGGCGAAATTCTATCATCGCGTTATTCATTTTTAAATAATCAGGCAGCAGGTAACCATCATACTGCGGATGGCTGAGAATATATTTTTTGAAATCGGCAGAGTGGTAGCCATCGATAATATCTTTGGCAAACTGCGCCTTCTGATTTTTACCGGCGACGGTCACAACATTAATAAAATGGCTGGTGGCTGCCTCCAGCTTTAATGCCGAGGTCAGGGACATACCGCTGGAGACGGCGAAATTGCCCTGAATCAGCCATAGTCGACGTCCGGCAGAGCGCGAACCTGCTGGGCATTATCCATCTCTTTAAGGACAATTTTGTACGGATTGTCAACGATATTGCGCTGCGAAAAAGTGGCGGGGTCGCTGTCCGGTTTGACCTTCACCCAGCCCAGACTCTGTAACACCAGCACCGCGCGATATTCGTTCGACGGCTGGTTCGGTACCGACACGACGGTCCCTGCCGCCGGAGTGCCCAGGGTGGTCAGTTTACCGCCGTACAGCCCCATCGGCGGCGTGGGGACTTGCACAATGCCCACGTTATCGATCCCCAGCCGCTCATTAATTGCTTTCAGATATACCGGATGCTGCATAATATTCGCTTCGATATCGCCGCGGGCTACCGCGTCATTGACCTGAATACCGTCGCTAAAATCTTTATATTCGATTTTATACCCTTTACTCAATAAATAGGGGGCGACCCCTTTTTCAAATTGCTCTTTATACGGCCCGGGATTGAAGCCGATACGAATAATTTGATCTGCGGTGGCGTAAAAAGAGGTAGCGGATAACAGGGCGAGCGTCATCCCGAGCGCAACTGACTTGTTCATAAGGTATTTTCCTGGAAGGTTGGCGATATTGAGCGATTAAATCACAGCCGACTGTGGGTTGTAAGCCAGAACGCCGGATTTCCTTTTGCTAATTCCTCATTAACTTTTGCTATATCGACATATCCTAAAAACAAGAATCCTTTGCGTTTTTTGTTATTTAGCCAGGCGCAATAAATCCCTTAAAGATGGCTAATTATTCGTGACTTAAACCGGGAATGTTATGCCTGATTTTACTGCTTCGCCGCTGGTGGACGCGCTGGAAGAGAATCTGTTCAGCTTGCTGGAAAAACTGGCCGCGGAGGTCAACACCGAAGCGCTGCCGCTGATCGATCTTTCCAGCGGCAGTCCGGATCAACCCACTCCGCCGGAAGTGATTGACTCGCTGCAGAGCGCCATTCATCGTCGTGAAAACCATGGCTACCCGTCGTTCTGGGGCAAACCGCAGGTCCGCGAGGCGATCGCCCAGTTCTATCGCCGGCAATATGATGTGGAACTCGATCCGCACAGCGAAGTCGCCGTGTTTCAGGGTTCGCATATTGGCATTGGCGGCATCCCGCGGGCGCTGCTCAGCCCCGGTCAATATCTGATCTCCACCGATCCCTGCTATCCGATTTACCGCCTCGGCGGCGCTGCAGTCCCAGGCAACGTTTTATGGCCTGCCGCTCAGGGCGGAGAACCATTTCCTGCCGGATTTTAACGACCTCCCCCGGGGGGTGGCTGACAAGGCCGGGCTGGTGGTGCTTAACTACCCGCATAATCCAACCGGCGCCCTCGCCACGCCGGCGCTGTTCGCCAGCGCTCTGCAATTTGCCCGTCGTCACCAGGTGCCGATCCTCCATGATTTTGCCTATGCGGCCATCGGCAGCGCAGCCAGCGATGCGCCGCTGAGCCTCTTCTCCCAGCCCGACGCGAAAGCATGGGGAGTGGAAACCTATACTTTTTCCAAGACCTTTAATATGGCCGGCTGGCGCTTCGGCTTCGCGGTCGGCAACGCCTCGATTATCCGGGCGTTAAAAGCTGCACACCCATAGCTACAGCACGGTGTTTGGCGCGATTCAGGATGCGGCGATCGCCGCGCTCAACCTGCCGGCCGAACGGATTGCGCAGCTGACGGCGGTCTATCATCAACGTCGGGAGTGGGTTCTGCGTCGACTGGCTGCGCTGCGCTGGCCGGCGCGTGCCGCACAAGGCACTTTCTTCCTCTGGCTCGGCGTGCCGCCCGGCTACCGTTCGCAGGAGTTTGCCCGCCTGCTGCTGCAGGAAGCGCATATTCTGGTGGCACCGGGCACTGGTTTGGCGAAGGGGTGAAGGGTTTATTCGCATCAGCCTCACGGCAGGCGACGACGCGCTGAGCAACGCGCTGGACCGTCTCGCCCGGCTGGCGCTGTTTTAGTCCGCCGCCGGGGGAAGTGAAAACACGTAACCCAGGCCGCCGGGGGTTACTCCGCTGAGGAGTCCATCACCGACAGCACAATTTTGCCCTGCAGACGACCTTGCACCGCTCGCTCGTGCGCCATCTGCGCCTGCGCAAGGGGGAAATTCTTGGTATCGCTGGGCTGGCCGGCGCGGGCAAAACTGAGCTGTGCAAAGCGCTGTTTGGCGCCAGCAAAAGCCGGGTACAGCGCGGCGAGCTGAACGGCCAGCCGTGGCGGCCGCGCGATCCTGCCGACTCGGTGGGGCGCGGCCTGGCGCTGGTCCCGGAGGAGCGGCGCAAAGAGGGCATTTTCATCGAAGAGCCGATCGCGATGAACCTGGCGGTCAGCGCCGATAACCACTTTTCGCGCTGGAGCCTGTTCGGCCATCGGCAGGCCTGGCGCTGGGCGGAGGAGGTGATTGCCCGCCTCGGCGTGCGCGCCACCGGTCCCGGTCAGACGCTGCGCCGTCTTTCCGGCGGCAATCAGCAGAAAGTGGCCATTGGCAAATGGCTGCGCAGTCATGCCAATGTTTGATTTTGACGAACCGACCAAAGGGGTCGATGTGAAAGCGAAAACCGATCTGTTCATGCTGATCGATGGTCTGGCGCGGGAAGGCAAAGGGGTGATTTATGCCTCGGGTGAATTCGCCGAGCTGGTCGGTTTATGCGACCGCATCTGCGTACTGTGGGACGGACGGATCGTGGCGGAGATCCCCGGCGCGGAAGCCCGGGAAGAGACACTGCTTTATTATTCAACCGGAGGAGCGGCAGCGTGAGCAAGGCCCTGGCAGTGAACGCGACGGTATCGGGCCGTCAGCGATTTTTTGATTTTCTCTATAAGTGGGGCATGTTGCTGACCGTGGTGCTACTGGTGGCGGTCTTTGGCCTCGCCTCGGACAATTTCCTTGACCCGTTCAACATCATCAACATTCTGCGCTCGATTGCCATCGTGACGGTGATTGCCATTGGGGTGTCGATTTCCCTCACCATCGGCGGCTTCGATCTGTCCGTCGGATCGACGGCATCGCTGGCCAACGCCCTGGTGATCTCCCTGTTCGTCTGGCATGGCCTGGGGACCACCGAAGCAATCCTGATCACCCTCGTGCTCTGCACTCTGGTAGGGCTGTTTAACGCCTTTCTGATCGTGGTGCTGCGCATCCCCGACATGCTCGCCACCCTGGCCAGCCTGTTTGTGATTCAGGGGGTGGCGATGACCTACAGCTACGGCGGGTCGATTACCGAAAACATGGTGCTGCCGAGCGGCGAGATGGCGGAAGGCACCATCCCGGCGGCGTTTGGCGCGCTGGGCCAGGTGCCGACTATCGTCATCATCATGCTGGTGGTGACGCTGGTCGCCCAGCTGGCGCTGTCGTTCACCACCCACGGCCGGCGGATGTACGCCATCGGCGGCAACCCGGAGGCGGCGCGGCTCTCCGGCCTGCGGATCACGCGTTATAAAGTGGCGGCGTATGTGATTGCTTCGCTGCTGGCTGGGCTGGGCGGCATTCTGCTGGCCGGTGCGAATCATCTGGCGGCGCTGTTCCTCGGTATCGAACTGATTTCGCTACCGCTGTTCGGCCTGGTCGCTACGCCTTCCGCCAGAAGCGTTCGCTGGAAGCGAGCATCAAATACACTATCCTCTCCGCTGCAGCCTCGTCTTTCCTGCTGTTCGGTATGGCGCTGGTGTATGCGAACTCCGGCAACCTGTCCTTCCTCGGCGCTGGGTAAAGCCTGGCGGACAATACGCTGCACGAGCCGCTGCTGCTGGCGGGCCTCGGTCTGATGATCGTCGGTCTTGGCTTTAAGCTGTCGCTGGTGCCGTTCCACCTGTGGACGCCGGACGTTTACCAGGGGGCGCCTGCGCCGGTCTCCACCTTCCTGGCGACCGCCAGCAAGATCGCCATCTTCGGCGTGGTGATGCGTCTGTTCCTGTACATGCCGGTGGGCAACAGCGAAGCGGTGCGCGTGGTACTTGGGCTGATCGCCTTCGCCTCTATCATCTTCGGTAACCTGATGGCGCTGAGCCAGACCAATATCAAACGTCTGCTCGGTTACTCTTCTATTTCCCACCTCGGCTATCTGCTGGTGGCGCTGATCGCCCTGCAAAGCGGCGAAATGTCGATGGAAGCCGTTGGCGTCTACCTGGCCGGTTACCTGTTCAGCAGCCTGGGCGCGTTCGGCGTGGTCAGCCTGATGTCCAGCCCGTACCGCGGTCCGGATGCGGACTCGCTGTTCTCCTACCGCGGCCTGTTCTGGCACCGTCCGATTCTGTCGGCGGTCATGACGGTGATGATGCTGTCGCTGGCCGGTATTCCGATGACCCTCGGCTTTATCGGTAAGTTCTACGTGCTGGCCGTCGGTGTGCATGCGCACCTGTGGTGGCTGGTTGCCGCAGTGGTTGTCGGTTCGGCGATTGGTCTCTACTACTATCTGCGCGTGGCAGTGAGCCTGTACCTGAGCGCACCGGAGCAACTGAACCGCGATGCGCCGTCGAACTGGCAGTACAGCGCCGGCGGTATCGTGGTGCTGATCTCCGCCCTGCTGGTGCTGGTGCTCGGTATCTGGCCGCAGCCGCTGATTAGCATCGTGCAGCTGGCGACGCCGCTGATGTAAGTTGATTGACTCAATAAAAAACCGCCGGGATGGCGGTTTTTTTTATGCCCGGATTTTACGCCATCTTGTAGACCATAAAGTCTTCCGCCAGTAGCGTATTGGCGAAAATCTCCCGGCATTCCGCCAGCATCTTCAGGCAGCCTTCGGCATCGTAGCGCGAGCTAAAGTGGGTAGCGATTAGCGTGCCGACCCCCGCTTCTTTGGCAAGCGCCGCGGTCTGCTGGCTCGAGGAGTGGCCGCGGCTATTGGCTTTCTCCGCCATCGCCTGCTCAAGGGTGGTTTCGTGGACCATCACATCCGCCCCGCGAGCCATCTCCAGCGCCTGCGGGCAGGGGGCGGTATCGCCGAAGATGGCCAGCGTTTTACCCGGGGTCGCTGGCCCCAGATAGCGGCTGCCGTCGATGACCCGGCCATCTTCCAGCGTGACGCGCTGTCCGCGCTTGAGTTGATGGAACAGCGGCCCGGGAGGCACGCCATCGGCAATCAGCTGGGCGGCGTCGAGGGTGCCGGGCTTGTCATGCTGCTCAATGCGATACCCGTAGCACTCCACCGGATGGCTGAGCGGGTACGCGGTGACCCGATAGCCCTCTTCGTCGAACACCAGACCAGGGCCGACTTCGATGATGGTGAGCGGATAGTCGGTCCACGAACCGCTCAGACGCAGCGCGGTCTCAACAAACTCTTTGAGCCCTTTTGGCCCGTAGAGGGTGAGGGGCAGAGAGTTCCCCTGCATCGAGCGGCTGCACAGCAGGCCGGGCAGGCCGAACAGGTGGTCGCCGTGCAGGTGAGTGATGAAAATTTTATTCAGTTTGCCGGGGTGATAGGGCGTGCGAAGAAACTGATGCTGGGTCCCTTCGCCGCAGTCAAACAACCACATTTCGGCGCGGGTTGGCTGTTGCAAATTGAGTATTATCGACGTCATATTACGCGTGCGGGTCGGCACCCCGGCGGATGTCCCCAAAAAAGTTAATTCCATCGTCCAGTGTCCTCAGGGCGAGTCGCAAAGTATCAGTATATCAATAAGGAGCTACAGATGATGACCTGGCAGGATCTCCACCATAGTGAACTCACCGTTCCCCAGCTATATGCGCTGCTGAAATTGCGCAGTGAAGTCTTTGTCGTGGAGCAGCAGTGCGTCTATCAGGATGTCGACGGCGATGATTTGGTCGGTGAAAATCGCCATCTGCTCGGCTGGCGCGATGGCGAACTGCTGGCCTACGCGCGGATCCTCAAAAGCGAAGAGACGTACGATCCGGTGGTGATTGGCCGGGTCATCGTTAGCCCCGCCGCCCGCGGTGAGAAGCTCGGCTATCAGCTGATGGAGCAGGCGCTGGCCAGTTGTCAGCAGTACTGGCCGCAAAGGCAATTTACCTCGGGGCGCAGGCGCACCTGCAATCCTTTTACGCCCACTTCGGGTTTACGCCGGTGACCGAGGTCTATGATGAGGATGGCATTCCGCACATCGGCATGGCGCGGGAAAGCCGCGCTGTTTGACCCCTCACCACTCATATTCCAACCCTGTTCCGGGCCGGCGAGCAGGTGAGATAAAACCCGCTCCCTCGTCATGGGTACTGCTATTCCGCCGACGAACCCCTTATAATGTGGGGTTTTACTACCGTGGAGGTTTGCGTGCTGTCTGTTTCCACTGCGCTGGCCCGTTTACTTGACGGCCTGAGTGAGCCCTTTCCTGACTCACCCGGCACGCGAATTATCGATATTGCCTTTCCGCTGAATGATGCCTTCCGATCCGCTGCTATGGTGCGGCCAGCAGCCGCAGTGGCCGCAGTTCTACTGGCAACAGCGCAATGGCGACGAGGAGATGGCGGCGCTGGGGGCGGTAAAAGCTTTCCCTCGCTCGACGCGGCGAACCGCTTTTACACCAGGCCGGACGGCAGGATCTGCGCATCTGCGGCCTGAATGCGTTTGAACCGCAGCAGGGCCGGCTGGTGCTGCCGCGTCTGGAGTGGCGTCGGTGCGGCGGCAGGGCCGTGATGCGGCTGGTGCTGCACAGCGACCGCTCCCTTCGCGACGATGCCGTGACGGCGCGTGATTTTCTCGCCAGCCTGACCACCCGCCCAGGCGATCCCTGGCGTATCCCCGCCGCTGCTGAGCGAGCGCCACTCCTCCGACTATCCTCAATGGCAGGCAATGATAGACCAGGCGACGCAGGCCATCGCCGCCGGCGACATGGATAAAGTGGTGCTGGCGCGGGCAACCGACCTGCAGTTTGCCGCCCCGCTGGACGCGGTGAGCATCATGGCGGCCAGCCGCCGCAGCAATCTTAACTGTTTCATTTCCTGATGGCGTTTAATCCCCGGCAGGCGTTTTTTCGGCTCCACGCCGGAGCGGCTGTGGCGCCGGCGCGGCGCGCTGCTGCGCACCGAAGCGCTGGCGGGGACCGTCGCGAACCATCAGGATGACGCGAAGGCGCAGCAGTTGGCCGACTGGTTGATGAAAGACGACAAAAATCAGCGGGAAAACATGCTGGTGGTGGAGGATATCTGCCAGCGCCTGCAGAGTGAGGCCTCGACGCTGGACGTTCTGCCGCCGCAGGTGGTGAGACTGCGTAAGGTGCAGCATCTCAGGCGCTGCATCTGGACCGAGCTGGCGGCGCCTGACGACAGCCGCTGTCTGCTGCAGCTGCAGCCCACCGCCGCAGTGGCCGGCCTGCCGCGTCGGGCGGCGCTGGCATTCATTCAGCGCCATGAACCCTTTGCCCGCGAATGGTATGCCGGGTCCGCCGGCTATCTGTCGCTGGCGCAAAGCGAGTTTTGCGTGGCGCTGCGTTCGGCGAAAGTGGACCACGACACCCTGCGGTTGTATGCCGGAGCGGGGATCGTCAGCGGCTCCGATGCGCAGCAGGAGTGGCAGGAGATTGACAACAAAGCGGCCGGGCTGCGCTCGCTGCTGTGTCCATAAGGCGGGAATGACGATGCATATCAAAACGTCGTCACTTTGCCTTATCTATACTTAGCATCAATATTTGATACCGGACAATTTCATGTCAGTAAGCGCATTTAACCGACGCTGGGCGGCGGTGATCCTGGAAGCTTTAACGCGCCATGGCGTGCAGCATATCTGCATCGCGCCGGGTTCGCGCTCGACACCCTTAACCCTGGCGGCGGCGGAAAACCGCGCCTTTATACATCATACCCATTTCGACGAACGCGGCCTCGGCCACCTGGCGCTCGGCCTGGCGAAGGCCAGCCGGCAGCCGGTGGCGGTGATAGTCACCTCCGGGACCGCCACCGCAAACCTCTATCCGGCGCTGATTGAGGCGGGTCTCACCGGGGAAAAGCTGATTCTCCTGACCGCCGACCGTCCGCCGGAGCTGATCGACTGCGGCGCCAATCAGGCGATTCGTCAGCCGGGGATGTTCGCCTCCCATCCGTCGCAGACGATTTCTCTGCCGCGTCCCTCGCAGGATATTTCCGCCCCGCTGGCTGGTCTCGACCATCGACCAGGCGCTGGGCGAGCTGCACGCCGGCGGGGTGCATATCAACTGCCCGTTCGCCGAACCGCTGTATGGCGATATGGATGAGACCGGCGTGGAGTGGCAGCAGCAGCTCGGCAACTGGTGGCAGAGCGATAAACCCTGGCTGCGTCAGGCGCTGCAGTTAGAGAGCGAGAAGCAGCGCGACTGGTTCTTCTGGCGGCAAAAACGCGGCGTCGTCGTGGCGGGGAGAATGAGCGCCGCGGAAGGGAAAAAGTGGCTGAGTGGGCGCAAACTCTCGGCTGGCCGCTGATCGGCGATGTCCTGTCGCAGACCGGGCAGCCGCTGCCGTGCGCCGACCTGTGGCTGGGCAACGGTAAAGCGGTCAGCGAACTGGCGCAGGCGCAGATCGTGGTGCAGCTCGGCAGCAGCCTGACCGGCAAGCGGGTTCTGCAGTGGCAGGCCACCTGCGAGCCTGATGAATACTGGCTGGTGGATAATCTGCCCGGTCGTCTCGATCCGGCACAGCACCGCGGCCGCCGTCTGCTTGCCAGCGTTGACCGCTGGCTTGAGCTGCACCCGGCGGAGAAACGCCAGCCGTGGGCGACGGCCATTCCTGACCTGGCCCGTCAGGCGTGGGAGGCGGCGGTCGCCAGCAACGAACCCTTTGGCGAAGCGCAGCTGGCGCAGCGAATTCGCCGCTATCTGCCGGAACAGGGGCAACTGTTTGTCGGCAACAGCCTGGTGGTGCGCCTGATCGACGCCCTGGCGCAGCTACCGGCCGGGTATCCGGTTTACAGCAACCGCGGCGCAGCGGCATTGATGGCTTGATCGCCACCGCCGCCGGCGTGCAGCGCGCCAGCGCCAGGCCAACCCTGGCCATCGTCGGCGATCTTTCGGCGCTGTACGATCTCAACTCGCTGGCTCTACTGCGCCAGGCGTCGGCGCCGCTGGTGCTGATCGTGGTGAACAACAACGGCGGGCAGATTTTCTCCATGCTGCCGACGCCGCAGGACGAGCGGCGCCAGTTCTACTTAATGCCGCAGGATGTTGATTTCAGCCACGCGGCGGCGATGTTCGGTCTGGCCTATCATCGCCCGGCTGACTGGCAGGCGCTGGATGAGGCGCTGGCCGGCGCTGGTGCAGGGCAGGGGCGACGGTGATTGAGCTGGCGGTCAATGAGACCGACGGCACACAGACCCTCCAGCAGCTGCTGGCGCAGGTAAGCCGCCTGTGACTCTCAGCGTGACTGTCGAACATGGGCCAGCCGGGTTATCCCTGGCTGGTCTTTCTGCACGGTTTTTCCGGCGACCGCAACGAGGTGGCGGGAAGTCGGCGACGCGTTTCGCGCCTGGCCGCGGCTGTATCTCGATCTGCCGGGCCACGGCGGCTCCGCGAATATCGCAGTGCAGGACTTTGCCGGGGTCAATATTCTGCTGCAGGCTACGCTTAATAGTTACAACATCCTTAACTACTGGCTGATTGGCTACTCACTGGGCGGCCGGGTGGCGATGAACTTCGCCTGTCAGCCGCGTGCGGGCCTGCGCGGCCTGATCGTTGAAGGCGGCCATCCTGGCCTGCAGGATGCAGAAGCGCGGCAGGCGCGGCGCAGCAATGACCGCGCCTGGGCAGAACGTTTTCGCCGCGATCCGTTGGCGCAGGTCTTTGCCGACTGGTATCAGCAGCCGGTTTTTGCCTCACTGGATGCCGCGCAGCGCGAGTCATTGGTCGCCTTACGTAGCCGCAATAACGGCGCCACGCTGGCGGCGATGCTGCAGGCAACCGTCCCTTGCCGGGCAGGCCGATCTGCGCGCGCCTCTGCAGGCGCGCGATTTTCCTTTTCACTACCTGTGTGGCGAACGCGACGCGAAGTTTCGCGCCATCGCGCAAGCGCTCGCTGCCGATACCCATATCATTCACCATGCCGGACACAACGCGCACCGGGACAACCCCGCCGCGGTGATTGCTTGTCTGGCGCAGATTCTGGCAAGTTAACTGAAGGACATTCTATGATCTCTCTTGATGAAGCAATGCTCTATGCCCCTGTGGAATGGCACGATTGTTCCGAAGGCTATACCGATATTCGCTATCACAAATCGGCCGACGGCATTGCCAAAATCACCATCAACCGCCCACAGGTACGCAACGCCTTCCGCCCGCTGACCGTCAAAGAGATGATTCAGGCGCTGGCGGATGCCCGCTATGACGACAATATCGGGGTGATTGTCCTGACCGGTGAAGGTGAGAAAGCCTTCTGCGCCGGCGGCGACCAGAAAGTTCGCGGCGACTACGGCGGCTATCAGGACGACTCCGGCGTTCACCACCTTAACGTGCTCGACTTCCAGCGCCAGATCCGCACCTGCCCGAAACCGGTGGTGGCGATGGTAGCCGGCTACTCTATCGGCGGCGGCCACGTGCTGCATATGATGTGCGATCTGACCATCGCGGCGGACAATGCCATCTTCGGCCAGACCGGGCCAAAAGTCGGCTCCTTTGATGGCGGCTGGGGCGCTCCTATATGGCGCGTATCGTCGGGCAGAAAAAGGCGCGCGAAATCTGGTTCCTGTGCCGTCAGTATGACGCCCAGCAGGCGCTGGACATGGGGCTGGTGAATACCGTAGTTCCGCTGGCGGAGCTGGAAAAAGAGACCGTGCGCTGGTGCCGTGAAATGCTGCCAAAACAGCCCAATGGCGCTGCGCTGCCTGAAAGCGGCGCTGAACGCCGACTGCGACGGCCAGGCCGGTCTGCAGGAGCTGGCGGGCAACGCCACCATGCTGTTCTACATGACGGAAGAAGGGCAGGAAGGCCGCAATGCCTTCAACCAGAAACGTCAGCCGGACTTCAGCAAATTTAAACGGAATCCATAATGCGCGTTTCGCAGGTTTACCGCTGGCAGATCCCGATGGACGCGGGCGTGGTTCTGCGCGAACGGCGGTTAAAACCCGCG
>OIEZ01000139.1_pt1 | contig 12004 bp, 7 predicted proteins | sample 1581941 | NCBI WGS metagenome assembly OIEZ01 (sample SAMN04414078, study PRJEB24778) | human gut metagenome | material: faecal | host: Homo sapiens | reverse complement strand
CAGCTTTCAAGCAGCTTTCATCAAAGGCCTTGTTGTGCGCTACCAATGGTAAACCTTCAATGCGTGGAGCTATTTCCTGCCACACAACGGGAAAGATAGGAGCATCCTGGGTATCTGCCAACGTCAAGCCATGCACGCGGGTATTCCAATAAGTATAATACTCCGGCTCGGGACGGATAAGGCTATAATAATGGTCCACAATTTCTCCATCGCGTACGATAACCACTCCTACACTACAAACACTGGTACGCTGTTCATTGGCCGTTTCAAAATCTATAGCGGCAAAGTTCTCCATGAAGCGATTCTTTTACGATATTTCCAAAATATTTTAAAAAAGTTTCAATCAACTGTAAACCAAAATATTAAACAGCCGTTATAAGGTTTTCCGAGCACAGGGAAAGTACCGAAAGCGCTTTTAAAGCACCCGTCCGTTCCGGCATGTTGTAACTTCGCACTGTGATCACAAAGATATATGATTTTGAAGTAACAACCATCTACAAAACAAAAAAAATTATGGCATTCCGTTATGTAGTTAAAAAGAGAGTTTTCGGTTTCGATGAAAGTAAGTCGGAAAAGTATGTAGCCGCTTCGTTCTCCATTGGAGAAATCAGCTACGACAGATTGTGCGACCAGGTTACGAAGGAGGGTATGGCTCCGCGCGGCGTTGTAAAAATGGTTATGGACGGACTGATTGATGCGCTCAGCACTTACGTCAGTCTCGGAGCGACCGTGAAATTAGGAGATTTCGGCACTATCCGTCCGGGACTGAACTGCAAAAGCCAGAGCGAGGCAAAAGATGTAACCGCCGACAGCATCTACCGGCAGAAACTGATCCTCACTCCGGGAAAAAGGCTGAAAGATATGGTAAAGAGCGCCGGAATAACGCGTATCTCGACCAACGGCGAGGAGATTGCTACAAGTGGCGGCAATAACGGCGGCAGTGGCAATGGCGGAGAGGAAGAAAATCCGCTGGGATAAAACCTGCAGGCTGACTTAAAAAACAACCTGTCTATAACTGAGGCTGCATCGTATGAACAGAGTATCATACGGTACGGCCTTTTTATATGAATAGATTTTACTATCTTTGCCTACTGCAACCAGTAAAGCTTTAAAATATGGAACATCCTCTTTCTCAATTCAGATATTGTCCGAAATGCGGTTCGGAGCATTTCGAAATTCATAATGAAAATCAAAACAATGCAAGGATTGCGGTTTTGTCTACTATTTCAACTCCTCCGCCGCTACCGTCGCCCTGATATTGAACGGACGGAACGAATTACTAGTGTGCCGCCGCGCCAAAGAACCGGCCAAAGGGACACTCGATTTACCGGGCGGCTTCATAGACATGGCGGAAACCGGTGAAGAAGGCGTTGCGCGCGAAGTGAAAGAAGAAACGGGAATGACAGTGACACAAGCCGAATACCTGTTTCATTACCGAACATCTATATCTATTCGGGATTTCCCGTGCATACGCTGGACCTGTTTTTCCGCTGTACGGTAGCCGATACCCTGCATTTCGAAGCAATGGACGATGCGGCGGAAGTCTTCTTCCTTCCGCTGAAGGACATCCACCCGGAAGATTTCGGGCTGGGCTCCATCCGCAAAGGTCTGCAAATGTTCCTGGCGGGTATATCCTAAAAAAGCCAAACAAGTGGAACATATTCAAACCAAAACCCGTATTTTTGTAAAAAGCCCTATTCTATAACCACCGAAGATGAAACATAAAATTTATCGCATAGTATGACACCGCGCTTGCTGCGCACCTTTGCTCGCCACGGCACAGACGGGCGGGAAAATCACTTCGCCGCAACGGCTGTATGAGGAAGGAGAAGTCTGTTCCGGCAAAAGGCATTTGCCGCAGCCATGCCTCCCCTACAGGCTTTTATAAAACAAACCGATGCGGAAGGCGCCCCGGTATCCGCTGCCGGCAACAAAGAAGAAGCCGAATACATGCTGGTATGCGCCGAATATGAACTGAGAAATCCCAATAGCATAGAGTTGTTGCGGGAGTATCTCGATACGTATCCCGACACTCCCCACGCCAACCGTATCTGCGCACTCATAGCGTCCGCCTATTTCTTCGAGGGAAAATATGACGATGCACTCGCCATGTTCAATTCATCCCGGCTCGACCTCCTGAGCAATGAAGAACGGGATGACATGACCTACCGCCTGGCAACCTGCTACCTGAAAACCGGAAATGTGAAAGAAGCCGCCATCTGGTTCGAGACATTGCGAAGCACCGGTTCCAGATATACAGCAGACTGTACATACTACCTTGCATATATCCGCTACTCACAACAACGGTACGACGATGCCCTCAACGGACTTCCTCAGCCTGCAGGACAATGCCAAAATACGAGGCGCTCGTACCTTATTACATCGCGGAAATATATCTGATTAAAAAGAATTATGACAAAGCGGAAATTGTTGCGCAAAACTATCTCTCGGCTTACCCCAACCAGAAATATACGGGAGAGATGTACCGCATACAAGGTACAGCCGATTATCATTTCGGCAAGTACCATGAAGCAATAAAAGCTTTCGGCAGCTATCTGAAAGACAACGCGGAGCCTGCCCCAAGAAGAGATGCGCTTTATATGCTGGGAATGTCCTACTACCGGACGGGTGTCTACTCGCAAGTTCCGGTTACCCTGGGTGAGGTGACCGCAAACAAAGATGCGCTTACGCAAAACGCATATCTGCACATGGGATTGGCTTACTTGCAGCTTGCCGACAAGAACAAGGCGCGTATGGCATTTGAACAGGCCGCCGCATCCGATGCCGATTTGAAAATAAAGGAACAGGCATCCTACAATAACGCTCTCTGCATTCACGAAACATCCTACTCTGCTTTCGGCGAGTCGGTTACGGTATTCGAGAACTTCCTGAATGAGTTTCCCAACTCCGCATACGCCGATAAAGTAAGCAGCTACCTGGTAGAGGTGTATATGAACACGCGCAGCTACGACGCCGCACTCAAGTCCATTGAACGCATTACGCATCCCGGCAGGGCCATTTTGGAAGCCAAGCAGAAGATTCTGTTCCAGTTGGGTACCCAATCCTTTGCCAATACGCAGTTTGAGCAGGCAATCGGCTGCTTCAACCAAAGCATTGCCTTAGGCGGGTACAACCTGCAAACAAAGGCCGATGCCCTTTATTGGCGGGGTGAATCCTATTACCGGCTGAACCGCATGCAGGAAGCCGCCCGTAATTTTAACGATTATCTGTCCCTTACCCCACAGAAGAATACGGAAATGTATGCCCTTGCCTACTACAATCTGGCATACATAGCTTTCCATAAGAAAGATTATGCAACGGCGCAAGACCGTTTCCTGAAGTTCATCCAACTGAGAAAGGCTGGAGACGCAACCGTTCTTGCCGATGCGTACAACCGTGTCGGCGACTGCTACATGCAGGTCCGCCGCTTCGACGAAGCCAAACAGTACTATACCCGGGCAGAAAATCTGGGTACGCCCGCCGGTGACTACTCCTACTATCAGCTGGCTCTGGTTTCGGGTCTGCAAAAGGACTACGATGGAAAGATTACGCTGCTGAACCGGCTGGCCGACAAATATCCGAATTCGCCCTATGCCGTCAGTGCACTTTACGAAAAAGGCCGTTCGTATGTGCAGGGCCGCAATAACAGTCAGGCCATCGCAACCTTCCGGGAACTGCTGAACAAATATCCCGAAAGCCCCGTCAGTCGTAAGGCTGCCGCCGAAATCGGACTGCTGTACTATCAGAATGATGATTACAACCGCGCCATCGAAGCCTATAAATACGTTATCACCCAATATCCGGGCAGCGAAGAAGCACGTCTTGCCATGCGCGATTTGAAATCCATTTATGTGGAAGCCAACCGCGTGGATGAGTTTGCTGCGCTTGCCGCCCAAATGCCGGGTGCTATCCGCTTTGAACCCAATGAGCAGGATTCGCTGACCTATATTGCCGCGGAAAAGGTGTATATGAAAGGGGAAATCATCCCTGCAAGGGAAAGCTTCACCCGTTACCTGCAAAGCTATCCGAACGGAGCTTTCAGCCTGAACGCGCATTACTATCTGAGCCTCATCGGAAAAGAGCAGAAAGATGAAACCGGTGTATTGGAGCATACCGGCAAACTGTTGGAGTATCCGGACAGCCCGTATTCGGAAGAGGCCTTGCTGATGCACGGAGAAATCCTGTTCAACCGCAAGGAGTACAAACAGGCTCTGGCAGACTACAAGCAACTGCAAGCCCGCGCCACAACCGCCGAACGCCGGCAACTGGGCGTCACCGGCGTATTGCGATGCGGTGTGCTCTTGAAGGATGACATAGAAGTGATTCAGGCCGCAACCGCTTTACTGGTCGAAGCCAAACTGACTCCCGAACTGCAAAATGAAGCCTTATACTACCGTGCCAAAGCCTATCTGAACCAGAAAGCGGTGAAAAAGGCGGACAGACGACCTGAAGCTTCTGGCAAAGACACCCGACATTATACGGTGCGGAAGCCAAGTATCTGTCGGCACAGTTGATGTACAATGCCGGTGAGTATGCCGCAGCCGAAAAGGAAATACTGAACTTCATCGACCAGAGCACCCCGCACGCCTACTGGCTGGCACGCAGCTTTATCCTTCTGTCCGATGTATATGTCGCTATGGATAAGAAACTGGATGCACGCCAATATCTGCTGAGCTTGCAACAAAACTATCATGCCGATGATGATATCGAGCGTATGATTCAAGAAAGACTGGAAAAGCTGAAAATAAAAGAATGCAATGAATATGAGAAAAATACAATATATCCTCAGCGGAATAACGCTGATAACCCTACCTCTGGGCATCCATGCCCAGCAACAGGCCAAAGACTCCACCGTAAACCGTACGGTTGTTGTGGAACAGGAATATACCCCCGATATTCCGGATGCATCCAAAATAAACGTGCTCCCCCAAGTGGAAGCGCCGACTGCCAATAAAAAGGCTGTGGAATACGATGTAACTCTCGTGCCTGCCAACACCATACCTGCAACTGTCATGCAGGCATATACCGGCAAGGAGACGCAAGCCAAAACACATCCCGGATATATCCGTTTGGGTTATGGCAACTACGGCAATCTGGACGCACGCGCCGGCTATCTGTTCACATTGTCCGGCCGCGACCGCCTCAACCTGAATTTCCGGATGAACGGCATGGACGGCAAACTCGATTTACCCGACAATGACGGCAAATGGAATTCCTACTACTATCGCACTCATGCCAATATGGATTATGTGCACCGCTTCAGGAAAGCAGACCTGAACGTTGCGGGCAACTTCGGATTGAGCAACTTCAATTTCCTGCCCGATGCAGCCGTCAGAAAACAGAAGTTCATTTCCGGTGACATTCATTTCGGAGTGAAATCCACGGATACGGAACTGCCCCTCCGGTTCAATGCCGAAACAAACCTGATGCTTTACGAACGTCAATACGATTCCGGTTTCTTGAACAGCCGGGAATACATCGTCCGCACCAAAGCACTGGTCACAGGCGGCATATCAGACGAACAGACCGTAGGCATCGGCTTTGCAATGGACAATGTGCTGTACAAGAACAATCATTTTGAGAACTACACCTCTCTCGGTCTGAACCCGCATTACCGCTTGGAAAACGATGATTGGAAAATACGTATCGGCGCCCTGGTGGACATGGGCTTCGGTTTCGGAAAGAAATTCCGGGCAGCCCCCGATGTAGCAGTGGAATACAACTTCTCGGACAGTTATATCCTCTATGCACAGGCCAAAGGCGGGAGACTGCAAAATGACTTCCGCCGTTTAGAGGCATTCTGCCCGTACGGACAGGTTTCTTCACAACCGGATGCCACTTACGAACAAATAAATGCCGCCATCGGCTTCAAAGCCAGTCCGGCAATCGGCTTATGGCTGAATCTGTACGGCGGATATCAGAACTTAAAGGATGATTTGTTTTTCCAACCGGCAGATTTCGAATCCACTGCCAATGAGTACAGTCCGATGCTTTCCATCGACCAATGGAACACAAGCAACATCTATGCCGGCGCCGAGATACGCTACGGCTATAAGAACATATTTTCATTCTCCGCTACCGGAGTTTACCGCAATTGGGATGCAAAGGACGACAGCCAGTTCAATGCCGGCGCCTATGCCCTCGTTTACAAACCGGCCTTTGAGGCTGATTTGCACATAGATGTGCATCCCGTATCCGCTTTACTGCTTAACCTCGGCTACAGGCATATTTCGCGCGAGAAGGTGGAGGGAAACAAAGTCGATGCGGTCAACAACCTCTATGCCGGCGGCAGCTACGAATTCTTTAAAGGCATATCCGTTTACGCCCGCATAGACAATTTATTAAACCAGGATTATCAATATTATTGGGGATACCCCACCGAAGGCATCAACTTTACCGGAGGTGTAAGTTTTAAATTCTAATAGCCAAAATCAAAGACATAACCAACAAAATAGGTCATTTTTGCTAAATTCTCCTTATATTATAAGGTGGAAAGTTTGTTTTTCCTACTTTTGCGGGCAAATTAGTGGCTGGAGTCACTATAAAACAGAAATTTATGCAGAAAAACCTTGTCATTGTCGAGTCTCCGGCAAAAGCTAAGACTATCGAGAAATTCCTCGGGAAAGACTATAAAGTCCTTTCCAGTTACGGTCATATACGCGATTTGAAGAAAAAAGAGTTCAGTATTGATATTGATAAAGATTTCAAACCGCATTATGAAATTCCTGGAGATAAGAAAAAGGTTGTAGAAGAGTTGAAAGCCGAAGCCAAGGAAGCGGAAACCGTATGGTTGGCATCCGATGAGGACCGCGAGGGAGAAGCGATTGCATGGCATTTATACGAAGTGCTGAAACTGCAACCGGAGCATACCAAGCGTATCGTTTTCCACGAAATTACCCAAAGCGCCATTCTGAAAGCCATCGAGCAACCGCGCAATATCGACATCAATCTGGTAGATGCCCAACAGGCACGCCGTATCCTGGACCGTATCGTAGGTTTTGAACTTTCACCCGTATTGTGGAAAAAAGTGAAACCCGCACTCTCTGCCGGGCGTGTGCAATCGGTAGCTGTCCGCCTTATCGTAGAACGCGAGCGCGAGATACAGGCTTTCCAATCGGAAGCATCGTATCGGGTGACCGCCGTATTCCTCGTGCCCGATGCCGACGGCAAACCGGTTGAAATGAAAGCCGAGCTGTCGCGCCGTATCAAGACCAAAGCCGAAGCTCAAAAATTTCTGGAAAGCTGCCGGTCAGCCTCTTTCACCATCCATGACATTTCTACCCGGCCGCTGAAAAAAAGCCCTGCCGCTCCTTTCACTACATCTACCTTGCAGCAGGAAGCTGCCCGCAAATTAGGATTACAGTAGCACAGACCATGATGGTAGCCCAGCGGTTGTACGAATCGGGAAAGATAACCTATATGCGTACCGACTCCGTCAACCTGTCCGAACTGGCGGTCAACAGCAGCAAAGCGGTCATTGCCGACATGATGGGAGAGCGCTATGTATATCCGCGTCATTTCGCCACCAAAACCAAAGGCGCTCAGGAGGCTCACGAAGCCATTCGCCCTACGTATATGGAAAATGCCAAGATAGAAGGTATGCCGCAGGAAAGAAAACTGTACGACCTGATATGGAAGCGCACGATAGCCTCTCAAATGGCAGATGCGGAAGTTGAGAAAACGACCGTAAGCATCGGCATCAGCAACGAAGCGGATACGTTCAATGCAACCGGAGAGGTTGTAAAATTCGACGGTTTCCTCCACGTGTATCGCGAGTCTATCGACGAAGACACGGAGCAGGAGGATGAAACCCGTCTGCTGCCCCCTTTGAAGAAAGGACAGGTCTTGCATCACCAGAGCATTATTGCTACGGAACGCTTCACGCAACATCCGCCCCGTTACACCGAAGCCAGCCTTGTACGCAAATTGGAAGAACTGGGTATCGGCCGTCCTTCCACATACGCCCCTACCATTCAACCATACAGCAACGCGGCTATGTGGAGAAAGGCGAAAAGAGCGGGGAAGAGCGCTCTTACAACATACTTTCATTGCAGGACAGCAAGATTACGGACGTACGCAAACGGAAATTACAGGAGCCGAAAAAGCCAAATTGATGCCTACCGATACAGGTACGGTAGTCAATGATTTCCTGATGGAATATTTCCCCAACATCCTCGACTATAACTTTACTGCCAGCGTTGAAAAGCAGTTCGATGAGATAGCCGAAGGAGAAAAGAAGTGGACCGCCATCCTGAAGGATTTCTATAAAGATTTCCACCCGTCCGTGGAAAACACGCTTGCCACCAAGAATGCCCACAAGGCCGGCGAACGTATCTTAGGCGAAGAACCGGGCAGCGGCAAACAGGTATCCGTAAAAATCGGCCGTTTCGGTCCCGTTGTACAAATCGGTACTGCCGGAGACAACGAAAAGCCACGCTTTGCCCAACTCAAGAAAGATATGTCCATTGAGACAATAACACTGGAAGAAGCTTTGGAACTGTTCAAGCTTCCCCGCACCCTGGGCGAATATGAAGGCAAGACAGTAACCATAGGAACCGGCCGCTACGGACCTTATGTACACAACAACGGAATGTATACCTCGCTTCCGAAGACAATAGATCCGCTGGAAATAACATTGGCAGAAGCTATTCAGCTCATCCGGGAAAAGAAAGATGCCGAAGCCCAGAAACATATCAAGAAATTTGAAGAAGAACCGGAGCTGGAAATATTGAACGGCCGTTACGGACCGTATATTTCTTATAAAGGCAGCAACTACAAAATCCCGAAGGACATTATCCCGCAGGATTTAAACCTGGATGCATGCAGGGAAATCATCAAACTGCAGAGCGACCCCGATGCACCGAAAGCCAAACGCGGCAAATACGCCAAGAAGAAAAAGTAAAGAAGCCATAAAAAAGAAAGCCCTCTCCGCAAATTGCAAAGAGGGCTTTTTCATATGATAAAATATCTCGATTACATTCTGTCGGGAACCTCAATGCCAAGCAATCCCATTCCCAAACGTACTACCTTGGCTACATTCTCGGACAAGGCAAGACGGAATATCTTCACAGCCTCATTCTCCTCACGCAATATGCTGAAGTCATGATAGAACTGGTTGTATTCCTTCACGAGGTCGTAAGTATAGTTAGCAATCAAAGAAGGGCTATAATCCTCACCCGCCTGCTTCACAATAGCGGCAAAGTCTGCAACCATCTGTATCAGGCCTTCCTCTTTCTCACTCAATTCAATACCGGCCGGAAGTTGTGCAGGAACGGAAATGCCTGCTTCTTTCGCTTTACGGAGAACCGACTGGATACGAGCATACGTATACTGGATGAAAGGTCCTGTATTACCATTGAAATCAATGGATTCCTTCGGATTGAACGTCATATTCTTGCGGGCATCCACCTTCAATATGAAATATTTCAATGCGCCTAAACCGACAATGCGTGCAATATTATCAGCCTCCTCTTGGGTCAGACCATCCAGCTTGCCCAATTCGCCGGAAGTTTCCTTAGCGGTATTAATCATTTCAGCCATTAAGTCATCGGCATCCACAACCGTACCCTCACGGCTCTTCATCTTACCTTCGGGCAGTTCCACCATACCGTAGGAGAAGTGAACCAACCCTTTGCCCCATTCGAAGCCCAGCTTATCAAGCAGAATGGAAAGCACCTGGAAATGGTAGTTCTGCTCGTTGCCTACCACATAAACCATCTTGTCAATGGGGAAATCGGCAAAGCGCAATTTGGCCGTACCTATATCCTGGGTCATATAAACAGAAGTGCCGTCGGCACGGAGCAGCAATTTGTGGTCGAGCCCTTCTCCGGTCAGGTCGGCCCATACGGAACCGTCTTCTTTGCGGTAGAAGAAGCCTTTCTCCAAACCTTCCATAACCTTCTCCTTGCCCTCCAGATAAGTTTCCGACTCGTAGTAAATCTTGTCGAACGTAACGCCCATCATACGGTAGGTCTCATCGAAGCCTGCATATACCCAATCATTCATCTTCTTCCACAGAGTACGGACCTCAGGGTCGCCGGCTTCCCACTTCACCAGCATCTCACGCGCTTCTTTCATCAAGGGAGATTCCGCTTCGGCTTTTGCCTTGGACTCTTCTTCGCTCATGCCTTCACTCTGGAACTTCGCCATCAGCTCTTTTACCTCAGCCTTATAATGCTTGTCGAAAGCCACATAATAGTCACCTATCAAATGGTCGCCTTTCTTGCCGGACGATTCGGGAGTTTCACCGTTACCGTACTTCTGCCAAGCCAACATTGACTTACAGATATGAATACCGCGGTCATTCACTATATTTGTCTTAACCACCCTGTTGCCATTGGCCGAGATGATATTTGCCAACGCATTGCCCAACAGATTATTACGGACATGTCCCAAATGGAGCGGCTTATTCGTATTGGGCGAAGAATACTCAATCATCACCAGCGGAGCGTTATCGGTTGCAGCAACAATGCCGTACTTTGCATCCGCATGAATTCCATTCAGCAACTCAATCCATGCCGAAGAAGCGATTGTCAGGTTCAAAAAGCCCTTGATAACATTGAATGCCGATACCGACGGCTCGTTTGCCTGCAGATATTCGCCAATCTCCTGTGCGGTCTGCTCCGGTCCTTTTTTAGACATACGGAGAAAAGGGAAAACGACCAGGGTAAGGTGTCCCTCAAATTCTTTCTTGGTTTTCTGCAACTGTATCTGTGCAGCCGGAACATCCTGACCGTACAGCGCTTTCAGTCCGCTCATTACGGACGCTACCAACTTCTGTTCTATATTCATGATTCAAATGTATTTTCTGCGTACAAAGATACGAACTATTTTTAATTCCATAAAAAGGAGACGTTGTATGCGCCTCCTTTTCTCAAGTTTTATTTATGATTGATTTTATTCGATAGTCAATTTCCGAACCCGGTTTGAACTTAGCTACTTTCTTCGCCTCAATCTGAATAGGTTTCTTTGTTGCCGGATTGATGCCAATGCGTCCGGCTCTCTCCATTACAGAAAAAGTGCCAAAGCCAACCAATGCGACTTTATCACCTGCCTTTAATGCTTTTGTTACCGATGCAATAAATGCATCCAATGCTCTTTTTGAATCGGCCTTTGACAAACCGCCTTCAGCTGCCATTGCGCTAATAAGTTCTGACTTATTCATAATACGAATGATTAATTAATTGTTACACAAAAGAAAAATTCCAATGCTACTTCCTACAAAAATAGAGCAAAAATTCTGAATATCAAATAAAAACATTAAAAAAGGGCGGAAAAACAGAGAAAAAGAAAGAATAGGAGTTCCTTTTTCTGTTATAGAACAGAATTTATTCGTATTTTGCCAAATAAAGCGAAAAAACAGAGTATGAATACTATACCGACAGTAACTAAAAACCTTTTAATCATCAATGTACTGATGTTTCTCGGCACGATTGTGGCACAGAGTTACGGCATTGATTTAAACAACTACCTGGGACTGCACTTTTTCCTTGCCGGAGATTTCAATGCAGCACAGTTGATTACTTATATGTTCATGCACGGCGGATTTACCCATCTGTTCTTCAACATGTTTGCCGTTTGGATGTTCGGCCGTATACTCGAGCAGGTCTGGGGGCCGAAACGCTTCCTGTTCTACTACCTCGCATGCGGCATCGGTGCAGGGCTTATCCAGGAGCTTGTACAATACATCCATTACGAAACGGTGCTTTCCGCATACGACAGTGTCAATACCGGGTATTCCATCATCCCCATGGAAGAATATCTCAACATGATGACTACCGTCGGAGCCTCCGGGGCCGTATATGCCATCTTTGCTGGGATTCGGCATGCTGTTTCCCAACCAACCGATGTTTCGTCTTTTCCGCTACCGTTTTCCCATCAAAGCCAAGTATTTCGTTTATCGGATATGCCTTGATTAGAATTATTTCTCGGGACTTGCCAACAATCCGGGCGACAATGTGGCGCACTTTGCACATTTGGGCGGTGATGATATTTCGGATTCATT
>OIEZ01000138.1_pt1 | contig 12040 bp, 14 predicted proteins | sample 1581941 | NCBI WGS metagenome assembly OIEZ01 (sample SAMN04414078, study PRJEB24778) | human gut metagenome | material: faecal | host: Homo sapiens | reverse complement strand
TGGCTTCGGCACCGGGTTTATTGACAAGGGCCATCTGGAGCCAGTGCAGGGTAAGCAGCGGGTGGAGGACCGTCTTGGGGATCTCAATAAGCCGCTGAGTAATCAGAATTTACTCACCTGGAAAGATACGCCGCTCTATGACGCTCCCTCAGTGAGCAGCGCGCCGTTCGGCACGCTGGCCAATAATCTGCGCTATCCGATCCTCAGCAAGCTGAAGGACCGGCTCAATCAGACCTGGTTTCAGATCCGCATTGGCGACCGGCTGGCGTGGGTCAGCAGTCTGGATGCACAGGAAGATAATGGTATTCCCGTACTGACCTATCATCACATTCTGCGCGACGAAGAGAACACCCGTTTCCGCCATACCTCGACCACCACCTCGGTACGCGCCTTCAACAACCAGATGACCTGGCTGCGCGATCAGGGCTATACCACGCTGACCCTGTATCAGCTGGAAGGCTATGTGCGTAATAAAATCAACCTTCCGGCGCGGGCAGTGGTCATCACCTTCGATGACGGCCTGAAATCGGTAAACCGTTACGCCTATCCGGTACTAAAGCAGTACGGTTTTCATGCCACCGCGTTTATTATCTCCTCGCGTATTAAGCGCCATCCGCAGAAATGGGATCCGAAATCGCTGCAGTTCATGAGTATTTCTGAGCTCCGGCAGATCCAGGATGTTTTTGATATTCAGTCGCATACCCACTTCCTGCATCGGGTTGACGCCGGCCGCCGGCCGATTTTATTCAGCCGCAATTACCATAATATTCTGTTTGATTTCGCCCGCTCGCGCCGGGCGCTCAGCCAGTTTAATCCGCATGTTCTCTACCTTTCCTATCCCTTCGGCGGCTATAACGCCACGGCGGTGCAGGCGGCGAATGACGCCGGGTTTCATATGGCGGTGACGACGGTGCGTGGGAAGGTGAAGCCGGGGGACAATCCGTTTCTGCTAAAGCGGTTATATATCTTACGCACGGATTCGCTGGAGACGATGTCGCGGCTGATCAGTAACCAGCCGCAGGGGTAAACTTCGGCGCTGCGCCTGAGCGCGGCGCGTGGTCATCAGGCGACCTGCACCGGAATCGCTTTTGCCTGGCGCTTCATTTCGTTGTCGCCTTCGAAGTAGGCGATGTTGGGCTGCCAGCGGCGCGCCTCTTCGTCAGACATGGTGACGAGCTGGCGATGATCAGGATATCGCCGACGCTGGCGCAGTGCGCGGCGGCGCCGTTAACGGAGATGATTCTGGAGCCCCGCTCCGGCGGCAATGGCGTAGGTGGAGAAACGGTTGCCGTTGGTGACGTTCCAGAGGTGAATGGTTTCATTCTCCAGAATACCGGCCGCATCCAGGAAATCCTGGTCAATGGCGCATGAACCTTCATAGTGCAGGTCAGCCTGCGTGACTTTAACGCGGTGGAGCTTGCCCTGCAGCATATTACGCATCATAACTTCTACCCTTCAACCTTAATGTAGCAGAGCGGACAGGTCGTCCGCCCTGAGAAAAGCCCGGGCAAGTATTGCCCGATTTTTACCCGCTGTCTACTGACCGAGCGTGACGATCTGGTTGTCGATCAGACGGGCCTGACCCAGCCAGGCGGCCATCAGGATCACCGCGCGCTGGCTGGCATCCGTCAGCTCAAGCAGGGTGTCGGCATCGCGGATCTGAATGTCGTCGGCGCGGAAGCCTTTTTCATTCAGCTCCTGTTCAGCGATAGCGATGATCTCATCGAGCTGGCGATCGCCGGCGGCCAGTTTTTCCGCCACCGCGCTCAGCACCTTGTAGAGGCCGGGAGCGATTTTGCGCTGGTCGGCGGTCAGGTAGCCGTTACGCGAGCTCAGCGCCAGGCCATCTTTCGCGCGGACGATCGGCACGCCGATAATCTCGATATCGTAGCCCATGTCGGCCGACCATCTTGCGGATCAGCGCCAGCTGCTGAAAGTCTTTCTCGCCGAAGCAGGCGACGTCCGGCTGAACCAGATTGAACAGCTTACTGACGATGGTCGACACGCCGCGGAAGTGGCCCGGGCGGCTGGCGCCTTCCAGCATAGTGGACAGGCCTGGGACGTCGACGTAGGTCTGGCCTTCGGTGCCCTGCGGGTAGACTTCCGCCGGCGTCGGCGCGAAGACAAAGTCGACATGGCGCTTGTTCAGCTTTTCGCAATCATCCTGCAGGGTACGCGGATAGCGCGCCAGGTCGTCGGCGCGGTCAAACTGCATCGGATTGACGAAAATACTGACCACCACCACGTCCGCGCTGGCTTTAGCCTCATCAACCAGCTTCATATGACCATCATGCAGGTTGCCCATCGTCGGAACCAGCGCGATACGCTTACCTTCCTGACGCAGACGGCGGATATGCTGACGCAGCAGCAGCACGGATTCAATAATCAGCACAACAAGACTCCTTAATGGAAACTGTGTTCTTCGCCCGGATAGACCCCGGATTCAACTTCGGCAATATACTGCCGTACCGCGGCGCGGATGTCGCCCGCTTCGGCAAGGAAATTCTTGGCGAATTTAGGGATGTGGCCGCCGGTGATCCCGAATGCGTCATGCATCACCAGGATCTGCCCGTCGGTGACGTTGCCCGCGCCGATGCCGATCACTGGAATGGTCAGGGCGTCGGTAATGCGTTTCGCCAGTTCTACCGGGACGCACTCCAGCACCAGCAGCTGCGCGCCAGCCGCTTCCAGCGCTAATGCGTCGTCAAACAGGGTCTGCGCTGCATCGCCGCGCCCCTGCACTTTATACCCGCCGAATACGTTTACCGACTGCGGCGTGAGGCCGAGGTGGCCGCAAACCGGCACCGCGCGTTCCGCCAGCATCTTCACGGTATCGGCCAGCCAGGCGCCGCCTTCGAGTTTGACCATATTGGCGCCAGCGCGCATCACGACGGCGGCGATTTTCGAGGCCTGCTCCGGCGTGGCGTAGGCCATAAACGGCAGGTCGGCGAGCAGCAGGCTGTTCGGCGCGCCGCGGCGGACGGCGCGGGTGTGATAGGCGATATCTTCCACGGTGACCGGCAGGGTGGAGTCGTGACCCTGTACCGTCATTCCCAGGGAATCGCCCACCAGCAGCACATTAATGCCTTCATCGGCGAACAGCTTCGCGAAGCTATGGTCGTAGGCGGTAATGGTGGCAAAGCGCTTCTTTTCCTGTTTGCATTTCTGCAGCAGGGCAATGGTGGTCGGTTTCATAACATTTCCTGATGATGAAAGTCATATTAACCGGCATTCTAACAGCAGCATTCAGAGGGGCAATGATTTTGGGCAACCGATTACGACGATCGCCGCAAATGCTAAAAAAGGAGAGGGGATTACCAGCTCGCGGGTTTTTCCGCGCCCAGATCATCCAGCACGGCGCGCAGCGCAGGGCCGTCAGGAAAATGGAGATCCGGAGCGATCTCGAACAGCGGCCAGAGCATAAAGCCGCGGTTTTTCATATCATAGTGCGGAACGGTCAGGCGCGGGCTATTGATGACCTCATCGCCAAACAGCATGATGTCGAGGTCGAGCGTGCGCGGTCCCCAGCGTTCAGCTTTGCGCACCCGACCCTGCTGCAGCTCGATGCGCTGAGTGTGCTCGAGCAGCGCATCGGGCGCCAGGGTGGTTTCCAGCGCGACGGCGGCGTTGAGATAGTCTGGCTGATCCTGCGGGCCCAGCGGCGGCGTGCGGTAGAACGAAGAGACGTTCACCACGCGGCTGTGCGGAATTTCGCCCAGGGCGTGGATCGCCGCCTGCACCTGCGCCAGTGGCGAAGCGAGGTTACTGCCGAGGGCGATATAGGCCAGGGTCATGCGTTACCCTGGCGTGGCGCGCGCTTGCGCGGACGGCGGTGGCGACGGCGCGGCGCCGGATCGTCCCCGAGGTCGTTGAGCATATCTTTTTGCGCCGGCGGCGCGGCGACCTGGAATTCGCCCCACCATTTGGTCAGACGCTGCAGTTCGCCGTTGTTTTCAGCGCCAGCGCGTAGCTCCAGCAGATCGTAGGCGGCGCGGAATTTCGGATGCTCCATCAGCTTCCAGGCGCGTTTGCCCTGGCGACGGGACATGCGCAGCTGCAGCTGCCAGATATCACGAATAAGGGTAGTGATGCGTTTAGGGATCGCCAGCGTACGGCAGGCTTCGTCCAGAACATCGTTCATCGCCAGAGCGAAGGCGTCGTAGTACGCCAGGCCGCTCTCCTGGGCGATTTTTTGCGCCGTCTCCAGCAGCGGATACCAGAACATCACCGCGAAGAGGAAGGCCGGATTGACGCGCATGTCGTTATGAATGCGGTTATCGGTGTTCTTCAGCACCTGGCTGATGATCCGCTCCATCGGGCTGTCGCCGCGCTCGGTAAAGTAGCGGGTGATGGTCGGGAACAGCGGCTGGAACAGGTTGTATTCGCGCAGCAGCATGTAGGTCTGGTAGCCATACCCGGCCTGCAGCAGCTTAAGCACCTCTTCGAACAGGCGTGCCGGCGGCACGTCGTGGAGCAGGGTGGCCAGGCGCGGCAGTGGTTCAGCCGTTTCCGGGCTGATACGCATATCCAGCTTGGCGGCAAAGCGCACCGCGCGCAGCATGCGTACCGGATCTTCGCGATAGCGGGTTTCCGGATTGCCGATCAGGCGGATCACGCCGTCCTGCAGATCCTTCATGCCGCCGACGTAGTCGCGAACGGTAAAGTCAGCCACGCTGTAATAAAGGCTATTGATGGTGAAGTCGCGACGCTGGGCATCCTCTTCGATCGAGCCGAAGATGTTATCCCGCAGCAGCATGCCATTCTGGCCCTGCTGGGAGGTCACGCGATCGGTGGTGTGCCCTTCGTGGTGGCCGCGGAAGGTGGCCACTTCAATGATTTCCGGCCCGAACATGACGTGCGCCAGGCGGAAACGTCGCCCGACCAGACGGCAGTTGCGGAACAGCTTGCGCACCTGATCCGGTGTGGCGTTGGTGGTGACGTCAAAATCTTTCGGCTTTTTGCCAAGCAGCAGGTCGCGGACACCGCCGCCGACCAGCCAGGATTCGTAGCCTGCCTTGTTGAGGCGGTACATGACCTTGAGGGCGTTTTCACTGATATCTTTGCGGGAAATAGCATGCTGCTCACGCGGGATCACCGTCATAGGCATGGGTTCGACGGCGGCTTCTGCCTCGCGCTCCTCACGGCTTAGCACCTTACGGCAAAAATTAGCGACTCGGGTAAAAATGGTGCACCTCGTAGTGTCAGACGGACTTCAGATCAACTGTACAGTGTAAAAATAGCGGCTAATCATAGCTCAGCGGGAGCCATTTGAGAATGCTCGATTTTCGCCGGCTGCCAGTTGGCGACGGCCTGGGCGAGTAAATCATCGATGCTCAGGGCCTGCCACTCCCCGGCGATCTCCTGATTCAGAAAGCGGAGCGCCCGGACGATTTCGGGGCGCGGATCGCCTTCCGGCAGCGCCGGTGCGTGGTTTTGTTTAGAGAGTTTATTCCCGTCCAGCATTGAGGGCCAGCGGCAGATGGAGGTAGTCCGGCGCCTGCCAGCCAAAATGCTGATACAGTGAAATCTGCCGGACCGTCGGCTCAATCAGGTCAGCGCCGCGGACGATCTCGGTGATCCCCTGAAAGTGGTCATCAACCACCACCGCCAGGTGTAGGCAAACAGGCCGTCGCGACGTGGATAATAAAATCCTCGCGCGCCAGCGGCTCATTGGCGATGAGCGTACCGTGCAGGCGATCGGTGAACTGCAGCACCGGACGGGTCTGGCGCAGGCGCAGCGCGGCGTTTTCCGCCCCCAGCCCGAGGTCGCGGCAGTGACCATCGTAGATCCCGCCTACGGCATGGATCCGCGCGCGGGTGCAGGTGCAGTAATAGCTCAGCCCTTGTTCACCCAGCCAGGCCAGCGCCTCGCGGTAAGCTTCATGTCGTTGCGACTGCCAGAGCACCTCGCCGTCCCAGTGCAGACCGTAGTGGTCAAGCTGGCGCAGAATGGTGTCGGCGGCCCCGGGGACTTCGCGCGGCGGGTCGATATCTTCAATACGAACGCGCCAGATACCCTGGTTCGCGCGGGCTTGCAGGTAGCTGCCGAGCGCGGCAATCAAAGAGCCGAAGTGGAGTTCACCGGAGGGGAGGGAGCAAAGCGCCCAATATAGCGTGAGTCAGTCATGTTACGGACAACAGAACCAGGCGGGAGAGACTCCCGCCAGAGAGTGAGGCAGCAGGGGATTAGCCCGCCATCTGTTTTTCGCGAATTTCCGCCAGGGTTTTGCAGTCAATGCACAGATCCGCAGTCGGACGCGCTTCCAGACGGCGAATGCCGATCTCCACGCCGCAGGATTCGCAGTAGCCGAAGTCTTCATCTTCAACTTTTTTCAGCGTTTTCTCGATCTTTTTGATCAGTTTACGTTCGCGGTCGCGGTTACGCAGTTCCAGGCTGAACTCTTCTTCCTGGGCGGCACGGTCTACCGGATCCGGGAAGTTGGCAGCTTCATCCTGCATGTGCGTTACGGTGCGATCCACTTCATCCCTGAGTTGATTACGCCATGCTTCAAGAATACGCTTGAAGTGCGCCAGCTGGGCTTCGTTCATATACTCTTCGCCCGGTTTCTCTTGGTACGGCTCCACCCCAGCGATGGCGAGAATACTCAGGGACGATGTTTTACGGTTTTGCCCTTCTTGCATGTTGCTTCTCCTTAACACGCACTATCGATCCCCATGTGGGGGAAAATCAGGCCGCTATAAATAGCAGATGCTTTTCCGGATAGCAATTATCTAAACGTTACACTTGACAACCCTGTGAAGAAAAGCGTATTCGCGCTTGCGACCCGAACACTATTTAGCCACTTATTTCCCGGGGTTTAACACCACGGCAATCGGCTTATTCAGAGTCATCTTCGTCGTAGAAAGTTCCGCCTTCCAGGCGAGAATTTCCACCCCCTTGTCGCGGGCTTCTGTTAACAGCTGTGCGTATCTGGCATCAATATGATGCGCGGGAGAGAAACGGTCAATTGCCGAATGCAAAACGGCAAATAAAATCACCGCACGGTCGCCATTTGCCGCGACGGCCATCAGCTCCCGCAGGTGCTTCTGACCGCGCGTGGTTACCGCATCGGGAAAATAACCGTATTCTTTCTCCGCCAACGTAACCGATTTCACTTCAATATAGCAGTTTTGTCGGTCATCTGCCTGTAACATAATATCGATACGGCTATTCTCTTCGCCATATTTCACTTCGCTTTTCAGCTGGTTATAGCCGGAAAGCTCAGGGATTATTCCGGCGGAAATCGCCTCTTTTGCCAGCGAATTCGCGCGCAGCGTATTGACGCAAATAACCGCGCCCTGTTGCGTTTCAGTTAATTCCCAGGTGTGGGCATATTTGCGCTTCGCATTGTCAGAAGTGGAATACCAGACGGTGTCGCCCGGGGCGGCGCAACCGGTCATTGCGCCGGTATTGGGGCAGTGAAGCGTCAGCTCACGGCCATCGGGGGTAACCACGTCAGCAAGAAATCGTTTGTAACGTTTAAGCAAAATAGCGGGCTGTAACGGCGGATCAAACTGCATCAACTTTCCTTATGAAACGGATAACGTTCCAGCGCCGTGTAGCGCGTGCGCCCCCGGCCGAAGCTGGACTCATAAAGCACGAACTCGTTCACCGGAAACGACCAGTGAAAGCCGGGAGCCGGGATCGGCACCGCCTGGCGGGCATCGCGCCACAGGGTAATATGCGGATGAAACGGCTGCGGGCTCTGATAGCAGCCGCTGCGCGCCGCCTGAGCGCGCAGCATACTGGCGAGCTGCAGCAGGCCGCGCGGCGGCTGACGGGTCCCGAGCCAGACCACCCGCGAGCGCAGCCACTGTCCGGCATCGTCCAGTGTCAGGGTAAAGCCCGGCTGGCGCAGCCGGCCAGCGAGGGCGGCCAGCGCCCGCTGTTTTTCCGCGCTCACCTCGCCGAGAAACGCCAGCGTCAGATGGAGGTTATCCGCCGCGACGGGCCTGCCGGCATCCTCGGGGAAGTGGCTTGCCCGCCACTGGACGATCTGTTTCTGGACGGCAGACGGCAGTTCAAGCGCAAAAAATCAGCCTTTTCGGCTCAGACATGATAGAGACTCGGTAATGAATTAGGGGGATGCTACAATGCGAGCCCCTGAATGTTAACCCCCGGAGCCTTTTGTGTCCTCATTGCCGGTTGCCGCCGTCCTCCCAGAACTGTTATCCGCCCTGCAGCACGCGCCGCAGGTTTTGCTCAACGCGCCGACCGCGCCGGGAAATCGACCTGGCTGCCGCTGCAGATCCTCGCCGAGGGCAACATCGCGGGACGCATTATCCTGCTGGAGCCGAGGCGCCTGGCGGCGCGTAATGTCGCGCAGCGGCTGGCTGAACTGCTTGGCGAAAAGCCGGGGGGAGACCGTGGGTTACCGCATGCGCGCCGAAACCTGCGTCGGGCCGCAGACCCGCCTGGAGGTGGTCACGGAGGGGATCCTGACGCGCATGATCCAGCGCGATCCGGAGCTGGCGGGCGTGGGGCTGGTGATCCTCGATGAGTTTCACGAGCGTAGCCTGCAGGCGGATCTGGCGCTGGCCTTGCTGCTCGACGTCCAGCAGGGATTGCGTGACGATCTCAAGCTGCTGATCATGTCGGCGACCCTCGATAACGATCGCCTGCAGCGTCTGCTGCCTGAGGCGCCAGTGGTGGTCTCGGAGGGGCGCGCTTATCCGGTGGAGCGTCGCTTTAGCCCGCTCTCCGCGCACCAGCGTTTTGATGAGGCGGTGGCGGTAGCGGCGGCGGAGCTCCTGCGGCATGAACAGGGGTCGATGCTGCTGTTTCTGCCCGGCGTCGGCGAGATCCAGCGCGTTCTAGACCAGCTGACGGAGCGCGTGGCGGAGGATGTCATCCTCTGCCCGCTGTATGGCGCTTTGCCCCTAAGCGAGCAGCGCAAAGCGATCCTCCCGGCGCGGCCGGGAAGCGCAAAGTGGTGCTGGCCACCAACATTGCCGAGACCAGTTTAACCATCGAGGGCATCCGCCTGGTGGTCGACACCGCCCAGGAGCGCGTTGCCCGCTTTGACCCGCGCACCGGCCTGACCCGGCTGGTGACGCAGCGCGTCAGCCAGGCATCGATGACGCAGCGTGCCGGACGCGCCGGCCGTCTCTCTCCGGGGATCTGCCTGCATTTGCTCGGCAAAGAACAGGCGGAACGGGCGGCGGCGCAGAGCGAACCGGAGATCCTGCACAGCGATCTGTCGGCGCTACTGCTGGAGCTGCTGCAGTGGGGCTGCCACGATCCGGCCGCGCTGGCCTGGCTGGATCAGCCGCCCGCGGTGAACCTGGCCGCCGCCGCGCCGCCTGCTGGAGGCGCTCTCGGCGCTGGACGGCGAGCGGCTGTCGGTGTTTGGCCGCAAAATGGCCACCCTCGGCAACGAGCCCCGGCTGGCGGCGATGCTGGCCGCTGCGCAGACCGATGACGAAGTGGCGACGGCGGCCAGGCTGGCGGCGATCCTTGAGGAGCCGCCGCGCGGCGGGCTGGTGGATTTGGGCGCCGTCTTTTCCCGTCAGCAGACCAACTGGCAGCAGCGGGCGCAGCAGCTGATGAAGCGTCTGGCCCGCCGCGGCCGGCCAGCCCGATGCCGAAGGAATGGCGGGGTTGCTGGGCGTCGGCCTTCGCCGATCGCATCGCCCGACGCCGCGGTCAGGAGGGGCGCGTACCAGCTGGCGAACGGCATGGGCGCGATGCTGGACGCCGACGACGCGCTGGGCCGCCATGAGTGGCTGATCGCTCCGCTGCTGCTGCAGGGCAGCGCCTCGCCGGATGCCCGCATGCTGTTGGCTCTGCCAGTGGATATCGGCGAGCTGATCGCCGCCCGTCCCGAGCTGGCGCAGCGTTCCGACACGGTGGAGTGGGATGAAGCGCAGGGGACGCTGAAAGCCTGGCGGCGGACGGTGATAGGCCAGTTGGTGATCAAGACCCAGCCGCTGGCGAAGCCCTCTGAGGCGGAGCTGCATCAGGCGATGCTCAACGGTATTCGTGAGAAAGGCCTCGGTGTGCTCAACTGGACGCCAGAGGCTGAGCAGCTGCGACTGCGGCTGCAGTGTGCGGCGCAGTGGTTGCCGGAAGAGGCGTGGCCCGCGGTGGATGACGCTTCGCTGTTGGCCTCGCTGGAGGCATGGCTGCTGCCGCAGATGAACGGCGTTCACTCGCTGCGGGCGCTGAAGGCACTGGATCTGCGTCAGGCGCTACAGGACTGGCTGCCGTGGCCGCTGCGCCAGAAGCTGGATCGCGAGCTGCCGACGCACTATACCGTGCCGACCGGCAGCCGTCTGGCGATCCGTTACCATGCGGAGAACCCGCCAGCGCTGGCGGTACGTATGCAGGAGATGTTCGGCGAGGCCACGACGCCGGTTATCGCCGAGGGCGAGTGCCACTGGTGCTGGAGCTGCTGTCGCCCGCTCAACGTCCGCTGCAGATCACGCGCGATCTTAGCGCCTTCTGGCAGGGGAGCTACCGTGAGGTACAGAAAGAGATGAAGGGACGCTATCCGAAACACGTCTGGCCGGACGATCCGGCCAACACCGCCCCGACCCGGCGCAGCAAAAAATATTCGTAGCCGTCTGGCCGGGCGGTATCCTGCCCGGCCAGGCGGGCAGTAACCGCTAGACCATCTGCTGCCAGAGAAAAAATGCCCCCTCCGGCCAGCGCCAGCCAGGGGCCGAAGGCCAGCGGCTGCTGCAGCGACTGCCGGGTCCACAGGCGCTGCAGCAGGGTCCACGTCAGCCCGCTGGCCGAGGCGAACAACAGCACCTGCGGCAGAGCCTGCCAGCCGCACCAGGCGCCCAGCGCCGCCAGCAGCTTAAAATCGCCATAGCCCAGAGCCTCTTTGCCGGTCAGCAGGCGGAACAGCCAATAAACCGACCACAGCGCCAGATAACCAGCCATCGCCCCGGCGACCGCCGTCCGGCAGCGCAATGTACACCTCGTTAAGATTAAACAGCAGTCCGGCCCACAGCAGGGGCAGGGTCAGGCGATCGGGCAGCAGCTGGGTCCGGGCATCAATCCGCGCCAGTATCAGCAGAAAGGAGAGCAGCACCAGGCCGCCCGCCAGCGCCAGTCCCGGTGCGAGCAGCGCCCCGCCGAGGATAAACAGCAGGCCGGTGGTCAGCTCGGTCAGCGGATAGCTCCACGAGATGCGCGCCTGACAGCAGCGGCGCGACGGCCTAGCCAGAGGAAGCTGAGCAGCGGGATATTGTCCCGCCAGGCTATCGGCTGGCGACACTGCGGACAAGATGAGCCCGGCGTGCTGAGGGTTAGCGGCTCGTCGTCCGCGGTCTGGGTCAACATGCGCGGCAGACGATAGATCACCACGTTGTAAAAGCTGCCCAGCGCCAGGCCGAACAGCAGCAGGAAGCCATACCAGACAAGGGGAAAGTGCAGCGATAATGCCGTTAATGTCGTCATTTTTGCTCCTGGGGTAACCATTTTCCCTGAATCTGCCACGGTGTGCGACCCGGCTCGTTTTTAGAGGCGGGGCGCGTCACCAGCAGCGCCAACAGCGGCGGCATTCCCTGCCGGGGCTGTAGCGTACCGCGAAACAGATAGCGGCCATCGGGCGACAGGGTCCCCTGGCCGCTGAGGCTCAGCTGATGAGAATCCTGGCGGAGGGTCAGCGCCACGGCGCCGTCCGCCGTACAGCGGAAGGTGCCATTAACCTGGGTCAGCTCCAGGCTGCGACCGGGGAGTGCAGTCGGGCCTGACGCCACTGCGCGCCTCCGGCGGTGATTTGTCGGCAGCGCCCCTCGCTGAAGTGCGCTTCGGCCAGGCTGAAAGTGACCTCTCCCTCGGCGCTGACGGGCATGGTCGACATCAGCCAGCGGCTGAGCAGGCTGGCGGGGGCGGTGAGCCGCCCCTCCTGCAGGCGCAGATCGCGCAGGCCCCACAGCTGGGCCTGACCCTCCACACCGCGGGGATCGCTGAGAGAGACCTGCCAGCCAGCCAGGGTCAGCGACCACGCCAGTCGTTCAAGCCGTTCGCCATGCCAGTAGACCGGTTGCGCCGCGCCGCGCCAGACGCTGCCGCTGAGGCTGCTCG
>OIEZ01000137.1_pt1 | contig 12252 bp, 15 predicted proteins | sample 1581941 | NCBI WGS metagenome assembly OIEZ01 (sample SAMN04414078, study PRJEB24778) | human gut metagenome | material: faecal | host: Homo sapiens | reverse complement strand
GGTCAAATGAATCATCATAAACATCATTCCTGATTGGGTTGGTCGGTAGTGCTTCCCATTTTTTCAGCCTTTCATTGTAATAGGTAAGACTGTAATCTTCACCACAGCCATATTCATAACGGGAGTGGTTGGTTATGAATACTTTTACTTCTGTTGTCGATAACGGATAATAGCCATATTCAGCACGCATTGAAAGGAAAACAGGGCTTATGGCTTCTCCTCGAGGAATATCCCGTGGTATAGGACTCAACACTATATTTGCAGTCCGTCCGAGAGAATCCTCTTTTATCGGAATGATTTCAGGGCCGAATGTGATATCCGACATTATATTGAATTCCAACAGTGGGGAAGCAAAAACGTTCTTCTTGAATGCCGATTTAAAAACCTCAAAAGAATCTTCCGGTATATCCAGGAAGTCAATGATTACTTTGTCTTTGGTCAGACCTGCTCCTGAACAATGAAAGCGTTGTTGCAGGATGGTATCGGATTTAATAATGCTGTCCACATACCGATGTAAAGCACATAGTTCCTTTTGCAAACGAATGCTGTCTGTTTTATCTCCCTGTCCTTTCCTGGAAGAACCGGAATGGCAAGAGCAAAATAGTATCAATGATATAAAGAGTAAATATTTCATCGTTATCTTCCATTGGGTTAATATCACATCGCCTTATCAAGTTATTTCTGATGTCACCCGGATGAGGTTATTTCAAATTCCGCATAGGCTACTTCTTTGGCATCTCTACAGAATGTTTTATAAATTCGGTATTTCCCCGGACGATTGGGTATTTCAGAAGTATGGAGTTTGATTGTCTGCTGATGAGGGGGATATTGGGGAAGCAATGCCCAACCAATATCCTCAATAGTTGGATTGGCAGATAATATTTCCCATTGTCGTTTGCTGCCATTATAAAAAGCAAGGCTGTAGTCATTTCCACAAGTGTACTTTTGCCGGGAGTGATTGGTGACAAATATCCTCACTTCTGTAGTTGACGGCGGATAGCAGGCATATTCAGTTTTCATGGAAAGCGAATCGGGATTCATGTTTTTCCCGATTGGAATATTACGGGGTACCGGATGCAATGTCTGTGTCATTGATTGTGGGGTTTGGGGAATCTCTTTTGTTTTATCCAGCCTGAAAGTCACCGGAACTGTATATTTCACCTTTACAGCTTTCCCTTTCAATGTTCCGGGTTTCCATTGAGGAAGCGTTTTTATGATACGTAATGCCTCTTTATCTAAAAAAGGATCAACACTTCTCACTATGTTAGGTTCTGTTATGTGACCGTATTCATCTACAATAAATTGAACAGTAACCCTTCCTTGTATTCCTTTCTTTCGTGCTTCTGCCGGATATTGCATATTACCGTTGATGAATTGCAACAGTTTATCCATACCACCGGGAAATTCTGGCATTTGGTCGACTACATTATAGATTGGTTGCCCTACAATTTCCTCTTCCGGCGGTAAAGTATCTTTCTGCCGGTTATCGGAATGCCTTCCCAAAATTCAATAGTATTATTCTGCAATTGGAATTCAGCCATTAAAGTATATTTCCTGTTATATCTTCTTATTGTAAGAAAGAAGCGATAACGGCCGGGAGCATGTCTGAACAAATACGCATTATAATAATGTGTATTGCCCTGAAAAAGTACAGTTTCTACATCAAATGCAACAAGCTGCATGGGAGCTTCTCTCCATGTACCTTTTTCATCCTCATAAGTGTAGTTGTAATATCCCCCAAAGCTAATGTCAGTACCACTATTGTTATGTAATACAAAAGTCACTTGTTTCTGTCTGGTGGAATATACAGGGTATTCGGGATGCAATGACAATCCGAGGGTATCATTTATTCCTATGCTATGTTTATAGTATCTACAATCGGATTATGTTTAGGCTTGCTTGTACACCCGACCATCAAAACACAGAGCAGTATGATTACAAATATCGTTTTCATGGCATACTTTCATTATTTCGGGTAATTTGACTGGTGGGAGATTCAAATCTTATCGGGAACGTGAACCTTACTTTCAGATTCACTCCATGCTGATTACCGGGTTTCCATTTTGGCATTATCGAAACGATACGTAATGCCTCTTCACATAAAGCAGCATCAGCACTCAGTACAGGATTGATGCTACGGAGAATTTTGGGCTGTATCACACTTCCATCCTTGTCTATAACAACCTGTACAATAATCCTGCCTTCCAGTCTGCTTTGTCTTGCAGCTTGTGGATACCGGATATTCTGTCTTATAAACTCCATCAGTCCAGGCATACCACCAGGAAACTCAGGCATATTCCGAACAACATCAAATATATCATCCTCGCCTGAAGGTGCCTTATAATCCGAAGACCGTGCGGGGCCTACTGGAACAGGTTTGTTTCTGTATGAAACCTGATGAGCGGTATAGGCTTCAAACCATTGTTGGACTGTATAATAACATTCCTCGTTCTCATTATAGACCCTGATTTTCAGAAGATAATCACCCGGTTGACAGTTATCAGGGAAATCAACATCTATCTCTGCTGTTTCCCCTTTTTCAAGACAAAGGACGACAGACTCCTTATCCACGTCCTTATCGAGAATCTTATGTAAATTCTTCTGTTTGCCCTCCAGATAGAAATCAGCTTCACCTTTATATATCAGATTATATTTAGGACTGACAATGGAAATATAAACCTTGCCTCCGGAAATGCTTGTTACCATTTACTAGATCATCCCCACTTCTTTCACGGTTTATCCGGTTTTTATGCTTGCCAAAAGAAGCTTTGAACACTCCTTCTGTATCATCTATTAGATAACCCCATTTCAAGCCTGATACTGCTTTCTCTGTGGAAGGGGTAGCATTTGCAGAAGGGATATACTTAATCTCTACAACTGTATCTTGGGGAACTTGCTTAGGCCCTTCTTCAACTATTATGGGTTGAGTCCGGCTGTTTCCTTCAGGTAATACAGTATAGAGCCCCTGTTCATCTTTCAATACTTTATGACTGCCCGATTCCAGCCATTTGTTCCACTCATTGAACAAATCGGATATGAACAGGTACAACTCTTCTGAAATATGAATATCTTTACCGGATTTGATATTGAATTTCAGTCTGTCATTCTTTACAGTAAGAAACTTCCTGCATCTATCCAACGCTTTCAGATAAACAATCTGGTTAAAGGCGTAGTTCTTATTGAAACCTTCTCCTGTATACATATCTATTGCAGCATAGGACATTATCCCTCTTATTCTAAGGAAAGTGGTATCGGTTATGGAAGCCTTATACCTGTTCGCCTCTTTCCATAAATTCTCTCCCTCCAGTTTTATCAGGCTGTCCGTTTCATCATCTATAAGAGATATTTCCTCAAAGAGCGTGTCGGTAACATCAGCGTGGTTCTCTTTATTACTTTTTCCATTACAACCGGTCAGAAAAAGACAACATACTAGAATATATAGCATCTCTGTTTTCATATGTCTATAGTATTAATGCTACCTCCCATTGATCTATGAAACGTCCTTAAAGATAGAGATATTATCTGAATTTTAAATAGCATTTGATTTCTATTTCTCAATATCCTGCTTTAAAACAGTTCTTTTTTTAGCAGGAATAAGATATAATCAAGAGTTTGGCAGAGCCTGAAGTATGGAACGAAGTGGAATGTAATACATAACCAATCAGAAGTAAAACAAAGCAGAACAAGGCAACAGAGACGGTTGCCAACTCATTACCTGAAATGGGGTGATTATTCTAATCTTTTTTATTCTAAGAGGTTACAAATCATATACAGATTTAACCAAAAACATTGCAGGCTTGACTTATTATATCCAATTAAACAGCAAACAGACAAAACGACCTCCTCATCTTCTCCACTGTAGAAGGAACGAAGTACCCTAAGACCTCTATTCTCCAATTGACATTTATTCTCTTTCCTCAACTGTTTCTACCTGATGGATGGGAATGCAATAATCACATAATGTCCCATGCCTTCCTGTCTTCAGTCGATAAAATACAATGGTTTTCTGCTGTCCTATCCGATATTTGCAGCAGGTCAGGATTTATGGTATCTACGGCTGGTCATAAAAAAGGCTATGAAAATATGATACTGTATACTTCCGGATTATGGACTTTTAACCGGACTCTCTATTGTAACTGTTCATCATGGACCGGAACGGATACATAGTGTGTTGTTGAATATTTTATCATCCTTTCCATGCCGTATGTACCCGATGAATCATGAAGGAACAGGCTTCTCTATGTCATATATGGTGTGTATGCGTTTTACACACTCTAAGGATAGATAGCTTTTATTATGTAAATCATTGGTGTGTAATCCAATAACCGTAGTATGCTGAATTCTGCGACAACTGATACTTTGAAGGTTTTACACCCCTGAAAACTATATTTACCCCCTTGGAATTAGTATTCACACACCCAGAACAGAATATCCTCTACCTCATCAATAAACATTGATAGCTTCTTCATGCAAGAGTTAAACTGAAAGCCAATTGTATAATAACTATAAGATGTCTATTATACTACTCACTCAGGCGGCGTGAGCTACAACAAACGAAAGAAGAAAGATATACAATAATTTCATGCAACTTTTTTCTTAAAATGAGAGATTTTACTTAAAAGGAATAGATTGCATAAGGAAAAATATTGATGCATTCTGTTAACTCTCCATTGGTCAAATTGAATACCGAAAATGTTGCATATGTAAAATCAGTAATAGACCAATGAGCCAGCACATGACACAGTTTATTTACTTCAGAGCTTAATAAAATAATTCATATTTATTCCACCTTGTCTTCCAGTTATGTATTACATTACACTCCGTTTCATACTTTCGTCTCCGACCAACTCCAAAAAAAGAAAAAAAGAGAAACCAAGTATTACCTCAGTTTCTCTTCTTAATTTGGTTATAACAGATTAGGGTCTGTCTCTTCTCCGTTCTGATAGCAATAGATGTCTAAATTTTCAGTAGTCATCCATTGGCAATTATTAAGTCTGAATCCGTATTTCTCCTCGATGGTTGAGAGAAAATCTTCAAAATCCTCGTAATTCTCCGATTCTCTCAGTTCTTCATCCGTCAGCTTTATGATATTCAAACAGCCGACACAAAAATCTAAAATCAATACATACTTGGGTTCCATAATTTCAATCTTCTTTTAAGTTATACCTTTTAATCAGTTTATATACAGTTGATTTTGAAAAACTACACCCCTGAGAAGTAACGAAACCCTCCTTGTTCAAAGTATCCGCCATGCTTTTCAGGGTATATTCTTCCTTGATTAATGTCCGAAGCATCGCAACGGCTCTTTTGTTATTAGGGTTGTTGTCAGCTTTCTCCTTACAACTTCTGATACTGTTCCGGATGGCTTGCTTATGCTTATCCATCAAGTGCTCAGGATTACCCAATTTAAATCCTCTGCTTTTCTTAGCCTGCAATGATGCTTTCGTTCTGGCTGCTATTAATTCAGCTTCGTATTGAGATATTGCAGACAGAATATGCAGCACCATTTTGTTAGCCTCAGGGAAATCGCAAAAGACTATATCCACATCACTTTCTAATAGGTTGGATAGGAATGAAACATTTCTTGCCAGCCGGTCCAGTTTGGCTACTATCAATATGGCTTCTGTTTTCCTGCAAAGTATCAACGCCTCTTTAAGTTGGGTCTGTCTTTCTTCCGACCCGATTCTATTTCAACATATTCAGCAATCGGAGTTTTGTCATGAAGATGTTTTTGTATTATCTCCCTCTGTGCCTCAATTCCCAATCCTGAATATCCTTGCTTTTGTGTACTTACCCGGAGATAAGCCACGTATTGGTTGTTGTTCTTCATTGTTATTCGTTTTTTAACAATAGTTCCACAAGTTAGATGCTCGTCTAATCTATGGAACCATTCACATTGGTTCATAAAAAAGGCTTTCCATGAGATTTCGAGTTCTTATAAATTCTACTCCCTCCCAGAAAGCCTATTATCACATATTCCGATTTCTCAGAGAACAGCTAATACCTTATGATGTTGTATGTTTCAGCAATCCTCCTTTCATAATCGTCCGTTTTCTCTACAAGTTCATCCACCTCAGAAACAAGCATGTCAAAGCAGATGCCCTCTCTCTTGTCTTTGATTTCCCCATCCTCACCAAGAAGACAGACTTCAAACAGGTCCACACCTTCATTCAATACTATCTGAACTTTTCCGGTGTGCTTGAATCCGCTGACCTTTGAATTCAAGACCACATGTTATTACTTTCACTGTTTCAATCTCAACTCCCCAAGACATAAGGACGGGAGATTGGATTTCAGGATTGACCAGATATATACGGCCAATTCCAAATCATTATTCTTGTCTCTTTCCATGACTCTGTGTTTTTAAATCCATCATTCTTTTCTGCTTTTTCGTAAGGACTTCAAACCTGTAGAATCCTCGTCACAGTTCATACACTGGAATACATAGCCTTCAATCCTTGATTTTAAAAGCATACGTCCGCATTTAGGACAGAACCTTCTCGTTTTCATATCCGTTGCCGTTTATCAGTTTATATTCGTCATATTCTTTCCAAAGCATCCGGTAATCCCTGCATATCCTCTCGTAATCATCCAGTCTCAAGTGTGGAAAATCTGTGGAATACATTTCATAAAGGTCTTCGGGAGTTAAAGTCGGGTCATAGTTCAGCATATCGTAAATCTCATCCTCAAATTCATAAGGACTGAAATACGGGTCACTTTGCGTATGGGGATATACATCGGTACACTCCTCTATGATATGCTCTACAAACAGCAGGCTCTTCATCAGGTCCTTCTTGACAGTGATTTCTTCATCAGTATGAGGATTATAATAACCGCATGAGACGTTGATGCAGGAGACCCCAAGCCCTTTCTCTTTCAAAGTCAGAATATCGGTCATCAAGCCGTTCTCCTCCATGTAACCCCATTTTTCAGGTTCAAGGGCTTCTATAAACTTTTCGGAACACAAGTCAGAATATCCGATACTTGTAATCAGATCCGAATCACCCTTTCTGTCAGGCTGGATAACGAACCTTACATCCTCGAAGAAAGACATCACCGCTTCAGAACTTCCCCTGCATCCCGTTTCCTCTTCCCTGAAAAAGGCTACTTTAACGGCATCATATTTCTTCAGGCATTCAAGGCAGATAAACACTCCGTTCTTATCATCGGCTCCCAAATTCTCAAACCTCCTGTTCTTTGGCGAATAACCGAATATGATTTCCCTTGTCTCTAACGCCTTGAAATCCTTTGAATGGTTGCAGTGTGATACCTGGTCGATATGGCTCACCAAGCAAGGATAGGTCTCAGCTTCTCCCTTTACTACATACAGGTTCCCGAATTTATCCTTTGACACGGATATGTCTCCGGGCAGTTGTCTTATATAGGAACAGAGGAACTTCACCATCTTCCGCTCCTTTCCACTGGGACTGTAGATACTATACAGTCTCTTCAACAGTTGCGTATTCATGATTCATCTCTTTTTTAAGTTTATAACCATACGGGAGATTGGTACTCGGATTTACTTTGTCAAATACATCCTCACCGAACTCCCATACATCTTCATTCTCAATCAATCCATCCAATGTGTCTATACTAATGGACTTCTCCTCATAGATACCTTCCGATTCATTCCAGATATTAATCCGGGTTATATCGGTGTAATCCTCGTACCATTCACCGTCATATTCTAAATAGTACCAGTTCTTCCGCTTGAACTCATCCTCCGCTTTTTCCATACACTCCTTGCAGCAATAATGCTCTTCTGTCACTTCGGAGTACTCCGCATCATCTTCCAGCAGGTTCTCCCCACAATTGTCACAGCATATACAGTCATCCTTATGGTGGTATTCCTCTTTGGATTCTATCCATACAAAATCATCCAGGTTTTCGGAATCTACATTTATCTCATTTCCATGCAGGTAGCAGAGTGTGGTATCATCACAGTCGTATTGGTGATATTCATCCCATAGACTTTCATCCTCATCCTCATCTTCATCAGTATCGCCATAAAGGTTCAGGTCTGTGGTGTCAAGGGTATATGAGAAGCTGGAGTTTTCGTAGTTATAGGCTTTGTTCTGATTATAACCATACCATTTGAAAGAATCCTGATAGGAAAGCGTGTCTTCCATGTCCAAATCACAATCTATTTCAAATTTTCTATCAGACAGAGAGTTGCCACAAACATCCACAAAGGAATTTGCATCATGACAGGAAGCGCCAATCACCTTATAGCCGTCAATATAATCTTCCTGAATAAGTTTATCCACCAGCAGGCGTTTCAATGCATCATCGCCTTCCGAGGAATACTGTCTTTCAAGCAGCCTCCATTTCCTGCCATCCTGATCCGTAACCTCGGTAAACAGAATGGACCTGGCTACAATCAGACCTGTTTTATCAGTTATGTAAGCAGCCTTGGACTTTACCGAATCACGATAGAATGAAGTACGGTTCCTGTCCACCATACATGAATTGAAATCACCTTTACAGTAATCACTGTCATAGATCTTCTCAAACTCATCGTTGACATGTAATTCTATACCGGAAGTATAGCCATGAGTATAAGTGCACCAATGCTGGGTGAACACATCCCCGGCCAATCCAGTTTACCACACAGGGAGAAAGAAGTTTCCCTATCTCTGTCTCAAGGATAAGCTCCCTCATGAACTTGCCGGCCCTCATCTTGAAGACTCGGTTACGTTCAACGTTGATATAACGGATTGAATGTTTGTCAAGGTCCTCACACAAGCCTCTGAATTCGTCGGTCTCATATTTGGAGGAATAGTATGTTTCACCTATCAGTTCCACTTTATGGGGCAGCTTTTCATCATTCTTTCCCGAACTCAAAATGGCTTCAACCGTTTTCTTCTGTAGGTCAGCCATATCACATATACGCAGCAGGGCATAGTCGTTATGTTCCCTGCAATACTTGAGTAGTGCAGGTTTTTTCAGATGGCCCAGCAGTATCCTGTTCTTTCTTACCACCGTGCCATTGTCTCTCTTTTCAAGGCCGAAACAGGCCTTGAATCCTTCGTAACCATAAAAATTATAGTATAACATAATCTTCTGAATTTTAAATTGTCAGTAAATAAAAAAGGAGGGATACTTCCTTTTAATCGGAAATATCCCTCCCCGGAATATTAGTTCGGTATGTTTCAACCGTTATGAAATACTGTCGTTATCCAGTATTCCTGATCCCATTATCTCTCTGGAAATCTTATAGTAAACTTCCTTTTCGGCCATCTTCTTGTAGATTTGAAGAGTACCTGGTGTAAACGTATTCAAGAAGAATACTTTTTAAAACCATCATCTTGTCTTTTTCAGAGTAGATGAAGTAGTAGGGTTCCTGATCACCATATCTGTTTGTAAGAATGACCTTCCCCCTGTATTCTCCACGGTTGAAAAAGCTGTTGTATTGTTCCGTAATGTTTCCGTCCGTCGAATCCGTCTGAAAATAAATGTCCAGATAGAGCTTGCCTTTCATCAGTTCTACCGCCTCGACCATACTGTTCCAGGAATTACCTTCCTGTCTGTCCCGGCTGATGAACAGGCGTTTGTCTACGGATTTATATTGATACCGACCTGCTTCTTTTATGATTCTTTCCATAGTAGCAGGAGTTGTTGCCAGGAGTTCGGAAGAAGTAAGATTCTTTATGATCTCTATTTTCTTCTTCGGTAGCATATCTCTTGAAAAGCTCGTCATTGATATTAATTGCCATATTGTCTCTATTTTTTATGAAATACTCAATGCCGGAATGAACCAGAATATAGTAGTCTTTCGTCACTCCACATCTGTTCTCATAGGGGTTATAAAACTGTAAAGCAAGCATCCCGTACAACTGAGGTACATGCTTCCTGATCTTATTAATCAGCCATCTGTAATTGACAGGCTTTATTCCTTTCATTTTCCTGTTCCATTCCGCCAGGGTCATATCGGAACAGCAACACTCATAAACCATGGTCTAAATAAAAGGTAAATGACAGTCCTCCAAAGCTCCGGACTCAACTATCTTCTTACATATCTCATGGGAAGACTTGTTTCTCAGGTCATATCCGTAACCTTCACTTCCCATGATCCTTATCACTTCAACCATACTTCTGAATAAGGTCTGTTGCAGGGTCCTGTGGAATGTAGTTACTGCCGAAGCGAACCTCTTTTCATTCCACCCGTAATCGTTCAGGGCATGTTCAAGTTCTTTTGCAGCCTTGAATTCCCTGCTGTTTTCCAATTCTTGTTTTTCCATAGTGTTTTTTATTTCTTGTTTTGTTTATTGATTGATGCATTGAGTGAGTTATACACCCGGGCAAACTTCCTTCTCTGCTCTGTATCGGTAATGGAACTTACGAACTTGTGCATCACCACTTTCTTCCTGTCATCCCATATGATACGTGCTTTATCCACACCTTCCACAAACATGATATGGGGATATTTGCCCCATTGCTTTAAAGTGCCGTCATTGATAAGCTTTTGAATCTCTTCGGGCATTGAATTTCTGTTACGGTCAATACATCTTATTCTGCTTTCTTCACGTTCAATCGCTGTACGGGTCTTTTCAATCTCTTTCTGTATTTTGGAAAGGGTTTCATTCTGCCTGTCCCAACGTTTCATCGTTGAATATCCGTTTCTCTTGTCGTTAAGGGGTTGTCCGTTGGCACTCTTCACATCGGAAAAATGCTCGTTCAGTTTTCTATTAAATCTAGCCTGCTTCTTTTCCAGGGAAGCTTTAAGTATATCCAATCTGCTCATATCATTTATTTTTAAAAGGGTTCAACAAAAAAGGGAGAAAGACCATGTTTGTTATATTCTGATCTTTCTCCCTTGTGAGTTAATTTATTTTCAGGCCTAACTCAAAACCATCCGTAATTCTCCGTATCCTCACCGTTCAAGGCTTTCTGGATACCAACTGCAAAATCAGTGCAGTTCTGATTTCGCTCCAGGAACTTGTCTATGTAGGATTGTTTGGCGGCGTCATTAAGAAGTTGCATCAAATCCCAACAGGTAATATTCTCTCTGCCACGTAACCCGAAATTAGGATTATCCACGTAGTTTTTGGTTGCCGCATTGACATTGGAATCACCTAAAATCACCTTCGGCAGTTCTCTAAGTTGTGATGCAGGCAAGACTTGATACAATCTCAATCTGCCTATAATCTGACAGAACTGTTCCTGTGAAACCTTGGTTCTTCCCAAGTTCTCAAGTAGTCTCAAATTGTGTTCCGGATTGAAGTCCTGGAATAACCGTAGCGCCGAATTGTAAATATCAGTGTCACTCATCACTTCCAGTCGTCCGGTCAAGCCATCATTTGTCAGCATTAGATTTGAACATACACGCACACGCCAACCTATGAATATCTTGAATTTTTCAGGTGATTTTCGGGTATACAGGTTCTCCTCGTTCAGACTTCTTACACCGCCGATACATAAATGTACCTCCTCGCCGTTCATCATTCTGCTCATGGAACGGATATGAAAACAGAAAGCCATACGTTGATAATAGATGGTCTCGTCCTCAGGTTTAAGCTCCTCCTTCCTTTTGGTCAATGCACTCGGCACCCTGCCCAGGATTTTATGTGAAACTCTGATCTCTGTGTTTCCAATGTTCTCACCTGTAAAATAGCTCCTTGCAGCATCCTCGATCCGGTGTATGAATGTCTGGTGGCTGATTGTTAGCTGGTTGTCACTGAAGCTGGGTACGATACAGTTTCTTTCAAGTTCTTCAAGCGTAATACCCGAAGTGTTACTTTCAATAAAATTGGGATGCTCCTCCTGTTCCTCTTCCGATACGATTACTGCGTCTTCGATAAATTCAGGTTTAAGCATACCCATTCCGCCCATCATTCCGATTGTCCCTGGAATGACAGTAAGTTCATTAGTCATTGTTTCCATACTCTTTGTTATTTTTTGGTCGGTTAATAAAATGCGATGAAAAACAAAAAGCCAAGAGGTGTCATTTCTTTGCTTTTATGAATATACCTCTTAGCTTCTTTATCCCTTTGAGTATTGAAGTTGCTACCTCCAATACGGTTATTATTACGTCTGCTTTCTTGTCATAATCCATTCATCAGACGTACTATCAGTTTTCAGTCGCAGCATCAACGGCCTTGACTTCACCCGTGGCAATCTTCTTTTTTCCGAATTTGCCACTATACTTCTCCGCAAGCTCGATTACTACGGAACCTGCCACGATAATCTCGGCCACATAAGCTGCGACCTTCAATCCTTTAATTAAATTTCCCATGTCTCTTAGTTGTTTTA
>OIEZ01000136.1_pt1 | contig 12265 bp, 9 predicted proteins | sample 1581941 | NCBI WGS metagenome assembly OIEZ01 (sample SAMN04414078, study PRJEB24778) | human gut metagenome | material: faecal | host: Homo sapiens | reverse complement strand
TATCTTTGTCATAGTATAAAATGTTATGCTTAAAGATACAAAATCTTTAGGTAATAACAAAGCCCCTGCTTGTGAAAGTCGGGGCTTTGTGCATAAAAAAAGAAGGTGCGCATTTTGACACACCTTCGATTTTTTCAAAGTGATGAAAGAAGGGGCCATTCAGTATGCGGCCCCTCTTCCGTTTTTGGATTTGGTTTGTGTGGGAACGGCTACACAGACAGAGGTAGAGGAACAGGTTGACTTGATGTATTCCTTGATTCATCAGCAAGTCGATGCTATCGTATTGGTTCCTATAGATTCAAAAGCCTTAGTTCAGCCTGTAGTAGAGGCTGTCAGGAAAGGAGTTCCGGTAATCAATATTGATATCCGGTTGGATACTCAGCTATTGGAGCAGGCAGGAGTAGAAGTGGCTTTTGTGGGACCGGATAATTTTGCAGCTGCGTATGAAGTGGGTAAATTATTGGATAAGAAGTTGCGGAATGAAGATAAAGTTGCTATTATTGAAGGATTGGCGGCAGCCGATAATGCGCAGCAGCGTAAAAGAGGTTTTATCAAGGCGATAGAAGAAAAAGGGTTAAGATTGGTGGCATCCGAACCGGCCGACTGGGAAACGGAGAAAGCCGCCGAAGTTTTTCAGGCTATGTGGATGCGGTATCCTGATTTGAAAGCTGTATATTGCAGCAATGATGCGATGGCGTTGGGGGTTCTTCAGCAGATGCAAGAAAAAAATTGCTATCTGCCTGTAGTGGGCTTTGATAATGATGCGGTGATGAAAGAATTTCTTTCTACGGGAAAACTGGTTGCAACAGCTGATATTTTCAGCTCACAGATGGCTGTCCGGGGCATTGAGTTCGCTTTGGATGTATTGGAGGGAAAAATAGAGAATAGAGGGGTTCATTCTACAGCTTACGAAATTATTAAACAATGAGTTCGTAGGGAAACGGCCCATACTGAGATATGCACTTAAGGCACCGGCTGTTTAACTTCTTAATATTGCCGGCAATGAGCAATATTAAGAAGTATTCTTTTTACGAATGAAATATTTAGTGTAATTTTGTGGCTCAAAATAAATTAAATAGAATCATTATGGCAGCAAAACCAGGTATACCTAAAGGAACGAGAGATTTTTCGCCGGTGGAAATGGCGAAACGTAATTATATATTCAATACGATTCGTGATGTATTTCATCTTTTCGGCTATCAGCAGATTGAAACTCCTTCTATGGAGAATTTGTCTACCTTGATGGGAAAATACGGTGATGAAGGGGATAAGTTATTGTTTAAGATACAGAACTCAGGTGATTATTTCAACGGCATTACCGATGAGGAATTGCTGAGCCGCAATGCGGTAAAGTTAGCGAGCAAATTCTGTGAAAAGGGATTGCGCTATGACCTCACTGTACCGTTCGCCCGTTACGTGGTCATGCACCGTGACGAAATCAGTTTCCCTTTCAAGCGTTATCAAATTCAGCCGGTTTGGCGTGCGGACCGTCCTCAGAAGGGCCGTTATCGTGAATTCTATCAGTGTGATGCCGATGTGGTAGGCAGTAATTCTTTATTGAATGAAGTGGAGCTGGTACAGATGATAGACCGGGTATTTGGCAAATTCGGAGTACGCGTTTCAATTAAAATCAATAATCGTAAGATATTGACCGGTATTGCCGAGATCATAGGTGAGGCCGATAAAATTGTGGATATCACCGTAGCTATTGATAAGCTGGACAAGATAGGCTTGGAAAATGTAAATGCGGAATTGGCTTCTAAAGGGATTCCTCAAGAGGCTATTGATAAATTGCAGCCGATTATTTTATTGAGTGGAAGCAATGAAGAGAAATTGGAAACTTTGAAAACAGTCCTTGCAGCCAGTGAAACGGGAATGAAGGGAGTAGAAGAAAGTGAATTCATATTAAAAACCGTATCTACACTGGGTGTGAAGAGTGAAGTGGAACTGGATTTGACTTTGGCTCGTGGCTTGAATTATTATACTGGCGCTATTTTTGAAGTGAAAGCCTTGGATGTACAGATTGGCAGTATCAGCGGTGGCGGCCGTTATGATAACCTGACCGGTGTCTTTGGTATGGACGGTATGTCTGGTGTAGGTATCTCTTTCGGAGCCGACCGTATTTTTGATGTGTTGAATCAGTTGGATTTGTACCCGAAAGAAGCGGTGAACGGAACTGAACTGTTGTTTGTAAACTTCGGTGATAAAGAAGCTGCTTATTGTCTGCCTATCCTGGCAAAAGTCCGTGAAACAGGGGTACGTGCCGAAATTTATCCGGATGCTGCTAAAATGAAGAAACAGATGGGATATGCCAATGACAAGCAGATTCCTTTTGTCGCCATTGTTGGTGAAAATGAAATGAACGAAGGGAAACTGACTTTGAAGAATATGACTACGGGTGAGCAGTCACTGGTTACACCGGATGAGTTGTTGGCAGTAGTGAAAGCTTGATCTCATCAAGCGGATGTTGTCGGAATAGTCCGGTATATTCATCCGTGATTATCTATGCGGATTAACAGATTATTTTTTTCTTCCGTCACTATATCTCCTTTAGAATCAGTGAGATGTGGTGACGGAAGTTCTTTTTTCCCTCCGAAATGGTTTGTTCTCCTTTCCCTGTGTGGAGTCGACAAGGCGGAATGCCCGTTCTTGTCGTTGTTGATTGTATTTCTTGTTTTAAGGATGAAAACTGATGAAGCTGACCTGAAATATGATTTTCTTTTGCGAGGGTCTGATATTATTATATATATTTGTGAAATGCTAGCCTTATAAATTTAATCAGATGATAGATGAAAAGCAGTTGATATCCCATTTGTATCAAAATAGGGAGAATGGTCAATGGATGATACAAACCAATGATGAACATCAAAAGGGGGTTGCTGATATGGCGGCATCCTTCGCCGGGCAGTTCGGACTTCCTTCTTGGGGGCGTGCGCTCGGCCTACTTCATGATAAAGGAAAGGAACGGGCGGCATTCCAGCAATACATACGCAAGATGAATGGTTTGCCTACGAGTGACAAGAAGCGCTATGATGATCATACCCATGCTTTTGTGGGTGGAATATTGGCAAAAGAACTTATGGGAAAAGATGTTTCCCATCTTCTTGTAAACCAAATTATTTCTCATCACACGGGGTTACATAATTTCGGGGATGTGGAAAACATATTGAAAGAGAGGCTATTGTCCGAAGAAATAAACGAGGGTGACATTAGCATAAACAAACCTTTATTATTCCAAGAATTTATTGATTCACCTTTTTCTAAATCAAAGGTTGAATGGAAACACTTTCATCACCTTTCCCGTATGCTTTTTTCCTGTCTTGTAGATGCCGACCGACTCGATACAGAACGGTTTATGGATGTAGAGTCATGGCGGAAGCGGGGAAATTTGGCTACGCTTGTCGATTTGCTTCCACAGCTGGAGGTATATATGCAAAAACTGCAATCGAATGCAGCCGATACGAAAGTGAACCGCATCCGCCGGCAAGTGAAAGAACAATGCAGTAGAACTTCTTCAAGCGAAAAAGGATTTTATAGCCTTACGGTTCCGACGGGAGGCGGTAAAACACTTTCTTCTTTGTTATGGGCCATGAAGCATGCTGTAAGCCATTCAATGAATCGTATCATCATCGCCATCCCATATACCAGTATCATTGTGCAAACGGCAGGGCTTTTGAAGGAAATCTTTGGTGAAGAAAATGTATTGGAGCATCATAGTAATTTCGACCCCGATGATATTAAGGACGAGGAAAATAGGGAAAAAGCAAAATTGGCTACAGAGAATTGGAACTATCCCATTATTGTCACTACCAATGTACAGCTTTTTGAATCTATGTTTAGCAATAAAACATCTGATTGCCGCAAACTGCACAACATGGCAAATTCAATTCTTGTTTTGGATGAGGTTCAGATGTTGCCAACCGGCTTCTTGCAGCCGATAGTCGATGCGCTGAAAGCGTATCAGGAAATGTTCGGGATTTCGGTATTGTTTACCACGGCAAGTCAGCCGGTACTGAGTGGTCTGATAGAAGGAACAAATCCTAAAGCTGATTTTAAGGGAATAGAACATATCAAGGAAATTATTCCGGAAGAATTTGCTTTGCATGACCAGCTTCGCCGTGTGAAGTTGTCAATCGATGATACAGGAAAAACATACGATGAGATAGCTGCAAAGGTGTCTGAATATAATAAGGTGTTGTGCATAGTGAACACTCGTAAAGATGCCAAAGAGCTGTATGACCGTTTGCCCAATGACGGAGTGAAATTGCATTTGTCTAGAATGATGTGCCCTGCCCACTTACACGAAACTATTGGTAAAATAAAAACTTTATTGAAGGATGAGTCGCAGCCGATTGTCAGGGTCATTGCAACCCAGCTTGTGGAGGCCGGTGTGGATATAGACTTTCCGGTTGTGTTCCGTCAAGAAGCAGGACTCGATTCTGTATTGCAAGCAGCGGGACGGTGCAATCGGGAAGGACGAAGTGCCATGGGACATACATTTGTGTTCAGTCTGGCGGCAGAGAAGCGAAAGCTCTTCGGTTCAATGGCTGACTCCAACAATGCTCGGTTGAATTTGCCGGAAGATAGTGATTGGTTTGCTCCTTCTACCATGAAAGCCTATTTTTGTCAATTGTATAGCAGAAAACAAACATTTGATGAAAAGGATATAAAGCACTGGCTCTACAAACCTACTGAGTTATGTTTTGAAACTGCATCAAAAGAATTTCGCCTGATTGATGATACAAGTATAAATGTTATCGTAAATTGGGAAAACAGCATGGAACTTATAGAGCAGTTGAAAGAATCGGGGTGTACCTACTCGTTGGTGAAGCAATTGGCGAAATTTACTGTAGGCATCCGTTCCTATGATTTTAAGCAACTGAAAGGCTATGGGCTTGTCGAAGAAATATTGGAAGGAATATATGTATTGGCAGACAGGTCTCAGTATAATAAAGCCACAGGTCTCAGCCTTGATAACCATTGGCTGGAGGAAGTATTAATGATATAAAGAAACGGATATGACAAAGAAAGAAACATTGAAATTGTTTGAAGAACGTAAAGTCCGCACCGTGTGGGATGATGAAAAGGAAAAATGGTATTTTTCGATAGTTGATGTGGTGTCAGTTTTAACAGACAGTGTTGATGCAACTGCTTATTGGCGTAAGTTAAAGCAAAGACTTAAAGAAGAGGGAAATGAAACCGTGACAAATTGTCACGGTTTGAAAATGAAAGCCACAGACGGTAAGATGCGACTTACAGATGTGGCTGATACAGAACAACTACTACGTATCATTCAGTCTATCCCATCTCCCAAGGCAGAACCGTTCAAGCAATGGATGGCACATGTAGCATCCGAACGTCTTGATCAGATGCAAGACCCTGAGTTGAGTATTGGGCAAGCTATGATGGACTACAAGCGACTTGGTTACTCTGACAACTGGATAAACCAACGCTTGAAGAGCATTGAAATCCGTAAAGATCTTACAGATCAATGGAAACTACATAATGTAGAGGAAGGTGTTCAATATGCTACTCTTACAGACATTATCTATCAGCAATGGACCGGAAAGTCGGCAAAGGAGTACAAACAGTTCAAGGGCTTGAAGAAAGAAAATCTCCGGGACAATATGACCAATGAAGAATTGGTTCTTAATATGCTGGCCGAACTCTCTACGACAAGTATTACTAAAGCTAAAAATCCTCAGACATTGGGTGAAAATATGCAGTGTGCGGCTGACGGTGGTGATGTGGCTCGTGTGGCACGCGAACAGTTGGAGCAAAAAACCGGTCGTGAAGTGGTAACTCCCTTGTCGGCAAAAAGGTTTTTTGAAGGTCAGAAGCCGGAAGATTTATTGGAAAACAAGGAAAACGATGAATGATATGGAATATACAGATAAAGAATATTGTCTGGAGGTGTGGGGCGATTGGGCTTGTTTCACTCGTCCGGAGTTGAAAGTAGAGCGTGTGAGTTATGATGTCATTACGCCATCGGCGGCACGCGCCATCTTTGAAGCGATACTGTTTAAACGTTATGCCATGCGTTGGCAGATAACCAAGATTGAGGTATTCAGGCCTATTAAATGGGCTACCATTAGACGGAATGAAGTTGGAGCGGTGGTAAATTCCAGCATGAAACCAATTTATATAGATGATGGAAAGACACGCCAGCAGAAGAACACGTTGCTTCTGCTGGATGTGCGTTACCGAATTTATGCTAAGTTAGTATTTATTCCGGTAAAAGACCGTCCGAAAGAGGCTTTTGCCAAGCATCAGCCAAGTGCCGACGAGAATCCTATGAAGTATTATCAGATGTTCGAACGCAGGGCATCACAAGGGCAATGTTTTACGCAGCCCTATCTCGGATGTCGTGAGTTTTCTGCAAACTGGAAGTATATTGAAAGTACTGATAATCTTGATTATCCCTTAGCCGAAGACAGGGATTTCGGCATTATGCTTTATGATATGGACTTTGAGGAAAATCCACAAAAACCGAATGCTATGTTTTATAGAGCCCAAATGAAAAAGGGAGTGATTGTTGTACCGGATAAAGATAGTGAGGAGGTGTTGAGATGATACTGAAAGCATTATATGATTACTATCATCGAAGTGGAGATGATGTGGCCCCTTTTGGTTTAGAATACAAAGAGATTGGATTTATTATTGTTATTGATAGATGTGGAAAATTTCTGCGCTTTGAAGACAGGCGCATAGATAAGAAGTCGGCACAGCAGTTTCTTGTTAAGAAAAGTGTTAGCCGGTCAAGTGCCCCTGTTGCAAACTATTTGTATGACAATTGTAAATATGTATTTGGTTATTCCGATAAGGGGGATATGGAAAAGATACGTAAGTACTTTGAAGTATTTAAGGCGAAAGTAAAAGATATATATGATGCTTTTCCGGATAATGAGGACATAAAAGCTGTTTATGCATTTTATCAGCAAGACCATTCTTTTATAGTTGGGGCTATGCAGAAAGATTCTTTATGGGATGATATAGCCAAAAATCTTAATAAGAAATATTCTACCTTTTCTTTCCTTATAGAAGGGGATACGAAAATAGTGGCTTCGAAAAGGGAATTGATAAATTTGTTTGACGAGAATCATGGCGTGGCAGGAAATCTTTGTTTGATAACAGGTAGATATTCAAAAGTTGTAGAGATTACAACTGCTACAAAGATACTTGGAAGCCAAGAAACAGCTAAACTAGTTGCATTTCAAGTTAATTCCGGGTATGATTCGTATGGGAAATCTAAAGGATACAATGCTCCAATATCAGAAGAAGCTGAATTTGCATATACAACCGCATTGAATCATTTGCTGCGTTCGGATTCTCACAATAAGTTTATGGTGGGCTCACGTACTTATCTTTTCTGGGCTTCCTCCAATAGCGAGGCTTCAAAAGAGTCCGAGAATAGTTTATTTTCTTTGTTGGGGCGGATTGAAGAAGAAAATGACGACCCAAACAGGCGTATAAAGTTAGTATATGATACTTTCCAGTCTATCTATAACGGAAAATTATCGGCAAACGATGATGACAAATTCTTCATTTTGGGTTTGGCTCCTAATTCGGCAAGAATTGCGGTAGTATATTGGAATGAGATGCCTTTGCGTGAGTTTGCAGGTTTGATAAGTAAGCATTTTACAGATATGGAGATGGTGGACACTCGCAAAGATAAGAAGCCGTACTTGGGACTGCATTCCATTCTTGGAAATGTTACTCTTGGAGGAAAGTCAAGTGATGCGACTCCCAACCTTCCTGATGCTGTGGTGAGAAGCATATTTCAAGGGTTGCCGTATCCGGCTTCTCTCTTTCAAGCATGTATTCGTCGCATACGTGCAGAACAATCCGTCAATATAGTGCGTGCTGCTATCATCAAGGCATATCTCAACAGACTAAACGAAAATAACAACCATAAAAAATTAGATGTTATGTTAGACAAAGAAAATCAAAATCAAGGGTATCTTTGTGGAAGGCTATTTGCCGTACTTGACAAGATACAGGAGGATGCCAATGGTATTCATTCCATTCGAGAACGCTATATGAATGCTGCATCAGCAACTCCTTCCATGGTTTTTGCCACGGTGCTCAACCTTTCTACTCATCATATAGAGAAGTTGAATCCGGGTGGACAAGTGTTCTATGAGAAGCTGAAACAGGAAATTATATCCAAACTTGATGCAAAAGGATTTCCTCCACATCTTAACCTGCAAGATCAAGGACGGTTCTTTGTGGGATATTATCATCAACGTCAAGACCTTTTTATGAACAAGGAAAATAAAGAAATGGAATAATAATTTTAAAAATATAAAGTTATGTCAGAACTAAAGAATAGAATTGATTTCGTTTACATATTTGATGTAAAAGATGGTAACCTAAATGGTGATCCGGATGCGGGTAATCTACCACGTGTGGATGCCGAAACAGGTATGGGACTTGTTACGGATGTCTGTTTGAAACGCAAGGTTCGTAACTATGTACAAATAGCAAAAGGGCTTGTGAATGGCTTTGATATATTTATCAAAGAGAAGGCAGTCCTGAATACTTTGATTGATAATGCACATGATGATTCAGAAGTAAAAAATGCAAAGGACAAAATAGAAGCAGCACGTCGTTTTATGTGTAATAATTACTTCGATATCAGAACATTCGGCGCAGTTATGTCAACAGGTAAAAATGCGGGTCAAGTTCGTGGCCCTATCCAGTTCACCTTTGCTCGTTCTATAGATCCAATTGCTGTAGCGGAACATTCTATTACTCGTATGGCAGTAGCAACAGAGAAAGAAGCAGAAAAACAAGATGGTGGCAATCGTACAATGGGACGTAAAGCCACCATTCCTTATGGCCTCTACGTCTGTCACGGCTTCATCTCCGCCAACTTGGCACAACAGACAGGATTTTCTGAAGAAGACCTTGAACTATTTTGGAACGCATTAAAGAATATGTTCGATGTGGATCGTTCGGCGGCACGTGGATTGATGAGTGCTCAAAAACTGATAGTCTTCAAGCATGACTCCATATTGGGTAATGCTCCCGCCAACAAGTTGTTTGAATTGGTAAAAGTGGAGAAAGTCTGCGATGGAGCACCACGCTCATTCATCGATTATTCAGTTACTATAGATAAGGAGAATGCTCCATCAAATGTAACTATTGAGGAACTGATATAATTCCATCGTATGTACAATGAAGACGATATGCTCATGTTGTCGGGGATTCAGCATTTTAGGTTCTGTCCCCGGCAATGGGCTTTGATACACATTGAGCAGCAATGGGGCGATAATCGTCTCACCATCGAAGGACAGATTCTGCACAAGCATGTAGATGATCCGTTTTATAGACAGAAGTGTGGTGACCAGATAACATTGCGTGCGGTGAATATCGCTTCGCGTGAACTTGGACTCTATGGAATCTCTGATGCCATAGAGTTGCTTCCTTCCTCATCTCTTGAAAATACTATCTTGCATCCCAACTATCCGGGGCGATGGCAACCGGTTGCTGTGGAGTATAAGCATGGCAAACCGAAAAGAAACGAGGTGGATGAAGTGCAGTTGGCAGCACAAATCATGTGTATAGAAGAAATGTATGCTATCCATATACCATACGGCTCTTTCTTTTATGGGGAGCTTCGCCATCGGGTTAATGTGGATATAACGGAGGAGCTGCGAAATATAGTCAGACAATGTGCCCGGGATATGCACGATATATTTAGTAAAGCGGTTATCCCGAAGGCTGAATATGGGAAACATTGTGACAAGTGCTCGCTGAAAGATATCTGCATGCCGGAAATGGTAAATAATTGTACTTCGGTAGATAATTACCTTACTAAAAATCTGTACCTATGAGAAAACTATTGAATACTTTGTATGTGACGACACCGGAAGCGTATCTTAGTAAGGATGGGCTGAATGTCGTTATATCTGTTCAGCAGGAGGAGGTGTTTCGTATTCCTGTCATAAATATAGAGGGCATCGTTACGTTCGGATATATGGGCGCAAGTCCCGGTGTGATGAAATTGTGTAGTGACAATGGTATATCACTCACATTTCTTTCTCCACAAGGCAGATTTATCAGCAGGGTTCAAGGTGCTACGAAAGGGAATGTTCTGTTACGCAAAAAGCAGTACCAATTGTCGGACGATGCATCTTGGTCGTTGCATGTGGTTAGGTTGATGATTGGTGGTAAGATTCAAAACTATCGCAATATATTGAGGAGATATATTCGTGATTATGGTGAGAATGAAGACATTAATAGGGCGGTGCAAGTATTGGAACGTGCCAAGCGTGATGCTTTGAAGGCTCAAGATAAGACGGAATTAATTGGTTATGAGGGGATGGCTTCGAATGCCTATTTTGAGGTATTGCCAATCTTGATACTTAATCAGAAGACTGATTTCCCATTTCATGGTCGCAATCGTCGTCCTCCCAAGGATGCGGTGAATGCCATGTTGTCTTTTGCATATACGTTGATAGCCAATGATGTTGCGGCCGCTCTCGAAACTGTTGGCCTTGATCCATACGTCGGGTTTCTCCATACACTCCGTCCGGGGCGCACATCGTTGGCCTTAGATATGATGGAAGAGTTACGTGCTTACCTTGGCGACCGTTTTATTTTGTCGTTGATTAATAAAAGACAGATTTCAGTAAAAGACTTCTTGTTCCAAGGTGATAATGGGGTTGTTATGACAGATAAAGGGAAAAAGACTTTTATTACTGCATGGCAGGCAAGGAAAAGGGAAGTGATAATTCATCCTTATCTTAATGAAAAAGTTGAAATAGGGCTTCTGCCTTATGTGCAGGCTATGTTAATGGCAAGGTATATCAGGCAGGATATTGACGATTATCCGGTATTTCTTATAAAATGATTTTTAATTATGTACATTCTTGTGACTTACGATGTGGATACTACAAGCAAAGAGGGGGCTCGCCGTTTACGATGTGTGACCAAGGCTTGTCTGGATTATGGACAGAGGGTGCAGAACTCAGTCTTTGAGTGTGTAGTGACGGAAGCGCAATATTCTCTTCTAAAAGGGAGAGTTAGGGATATTATTGATATGTCTCTTGATAGTGTTCGTTTTTATATTCTTAGTAAAAATGAGAATAAGAGGGTGGAAGTAATAGGTGTTGAAACGGCGTATAAACTTGAGGAGGCTCTTATAATATAATGCGAATGTGGTGTGTTACAAAAAAAGTAGTATCTTCGCATGTGTTAATAATCAGTAGATTAAATTATTTGTAAAGTATTTCTTCGTTATGAAGTTGAATAATAATGATGATTCGCATAACAGTGGATTAAATTTGCTGATTTATAATATGTTATTAGATATAGAGTCACACCCTGCGTGGGTGTGTGGATTGAAACACGCAATCCACCACTATCATAGCTCGGATGAACTGTCACACCCTGCGTGGGTGTATATGGATTGAAGCATTGTTCACTCGTTGGTCAAGTTTATGGAAGAATTGTAAGCATTCGGCCTCTTGTGTATTTCTCTTCAAGCTGTTATAAAGTCAAAAGCCAAACGAAGTACGTTAGGCTTTTGACTTTGTTATGACTGGAAAAAACACGCACAATCCCGGATGCTTATCTTTTGTCTGTCTTCTTTTGTGGTTTCACCTAGGTGACAATACATTGGCATCTAAGTGGAGAGGCGTAGTCACCCAAGTGATACGCTTGCTTCACCTTGGTGAAACTATAAATTCAACTAAGTGTTTCAAAGTAAATATATTATATTTTTACTATACTTTCCCTTGTTGCTTATTTGTTATGTTGTTGATTATTAATGTGCTGTTATCTGTTTGTATCGATTGTTTTTCTTGTCTTTATAAGATATATTAAAACATAAACTAACATGAAAATTGGTATAATTGACCTTTGTAAACAAATAGAAGATCCTAGTATGAACCGCAAGAAAGTCCATAAAATGGAAACTAGTATCTATATATCCATTGCTGCTGTAATCTGTGAGGTCCAGTCCTGGAATGAAATTGAGGAATTTGGCAATTCGAAAATTGCTTTTTTCAAGAGTCGCATACCCGGCCTGGAGTTCATCCCCAGTCATGATACTTTTAACAGATTCTTCAGTATGATAAAGTCCGATTATTTTGAGTTGATCTTCCGTAATTGGGTAAAACGAGTCTGTCTGGAGGTGAAAGGCGTTGTAGCTATAGATGGCAAGCTCATGCGTGGTCCAAGCCAATGTGATGGAGAACATACTAGGGGAAAAGAAGGATTCAAATTATGGATGGTTTCCGCCTGGTCTGCCGCTAAT
>OIEZ01000134.1_pt1 | contig 12277 bp, 19 predicted proteins | sample 1581941 | NCBI WGS metagenome assembly OIEZ01 (sample SAMN04414078, study PRJEB24778) | human gut metagenome | material: faecal | host: Homo sapiens | reverse complement strand
CGATTCGCCTGTACGGGCGCTATCCCCATCCGCTGAATCAATATGGGATCAGCCTCGGCACGTTTGCTGCTCGCGGCGAGCGTTCGGTGCTGGTTGTGGGTCTGGACTCGCTGATGCGTCAGTCTTCCAATCCGTTCTTTCCCTATATGATCAAGCCGCATTGACGAAGGGATCGACACTCGCCCGGCGTCTCTCCGGGAAATAACTCTTCTCTGGATAAGTGGCCACCACGGCCACTTTTTCCTGAGGATGCGGTACTACGCTTTCGCCGACGTCGACAGCCACTGATATATCGAGGACAAATCCTGCCCGGCATATCCTGCGTCCGCCGCCTGCTGCCACAGTTCGGCGATGTTATCCAGCCCCGGCATGGTGTGCGGCTCGGCCAGGGAAAGCGCCAGCCGGGCATCTTTCAGCGCATGCGCCAGCTGCATCTGCGGCACGAATTGCTCATTGGCGATGGCGTCCAGTTTGACTTTGACATACGGTGCGGCCAGCGGGCCGCCTTCCAGGGCGCTCCACAGCTGGTCGGGACTTCGTGCTGTCGGCCTTTGTGATGGGCTACCTCGATCGTCTGACCAAAGTGAAACACTAATCCCTTCTCTCCCGGCGGTGGCAGCTGCCGGGCTTTTTTCTCCCCGTTTCTGCTTTACTGCGCTGGCGTATGTCCGGGCTTCTGCTTTGCTTAAAAGGCGATAAACAACGGAGGCAGGGTGATGACGCGATTAACGGCCAAAGATTTCCCGCAGCAGCTGCTCGAGTATTATGACTACTATGCCCACGGTAAAATCAGCAAACGCGAGTTTCTCCAGCTGGCGGGGAAATATGCCGTCGGCGGGATGACCGCGCTGGCGCTGTTTAATCTGCTGAAGCCCGACTATGCCCTGGCAGAGCAGGTACCGTTCACCGATCCGGATATCCGTCCGGAGTATATTCATTATCCCTCTCCTGACGGCCACGGCGAAGTGCGGGCTTACCTGGTGACGCCGACGAAAATAGCCGACAAAGCGCCCGCCGTTGTGGTGGTACATGAGAACCGAGGCCTGAATCCCTACATTGAAGACGTAGCCCGGCGGGTCGCGAAAGCGGGATATATCGCGCTGGCGCCTGATGGCCTGAGCGCCGTCGGCGGCTATCCGGGGAATGATGATGAAGGCCGCTTGCTACAGCAGAAAGTCGATCCCGTGAAGCTGATGAATGATTTTTTGCGGCGGTCGCGTTTATGGCGAAGCATCCACAGCGACGGGGAAGGTCGGTATCACCGGGTTTTGTTACGGCGGCGGCGTCAGCAACGCGGCGGCGGTGGCGATCCCGGAGCTAGCCTGCGCGGTGCCGTTTTACGGCCGCCAGCCGCCGCTGAAGGAGGTCGATAAAATTAAAGCGCCGCTGCTGCTGCACTATGCCGGCCTCGATAGCGGCATTAATGAAGGCTGGCCCGCCTATGAACAGGCGTTGAAGGAACACCATAAAGTCTACGAGGCCTATCTCTATCAGGGCGTGAATCACGGCTTTCATAATGATTCCACGCCGCGCTACGATCGGGCTGCGGCTGATCTGGCCTGGCAACGCACGCTGGCATGGTTTGAGAAGTATTTACGCTAGCGCAAACGTCATAAATAGCGCTACCGCTCGCTCAAAAAAACGCTATATAATTTATTATATAACGATTGGGAGGGCGCGATGGAAAATCATTTTGGCAAAGGCTTAATGGCGGGGCTACAGGCATCCTATGCTGACACCGCCGCGCATGCGGCGAATTTTTGCGCCGACTATAAACGCGGGTTTGTGCTCGGCTACTCGCACCGCATGTTTGAAAAAACCGGCGACCGTCAGCTCAGCGCGTGGGAGGCGGGGATCCTGACCCGTCGCTATGGCCTTGACAGAGATATGGTGATGGATTTCTTCAAAGAAGGTGGGTCGGGTATGGCGATGCGCTATTTTCTGGCGGGCTATCGGCTGGAAAGCTAAACAGGACGGCTTCGCAGGCGGAGCCGTCCTGTGGTGGGAACCCTTTCCCGTCAGCGGGAAAGGGTGGAAGACCTTACGCCTGGCGCTTATCTTCCGTTTGGGTGTCAAAGTCGCGGGCGTCGTGGCGCTCATGTAACTGCTCATTGAGCGGGCCGTTGGTGCGGTTGACGATGCGTCCGCGCTTGACGGCCGGGCGGTTGCCCACATCCTGCGCCCAGCGCAGCACGTTTTTATAGCTCCCGGCGTCGAGGAACTCCGCCGCGTTATAGACATTGCCCAGCACTACGTTGCCATACCACGGCCAGACAGCCATATCGGCGATGGTGTACTCCTCGCCGGCCACATAGCGACCGCGGGCGAGCTGTTTGTCCAGCACGTCGAGCTGGCGTTTGGCTTCCATCGTAAAGCGGTCGATCGCGTACTCGATCTTCACCGGCGCATAGTTATAGAAGTGGCCGAAGCCGCCGCCGAGGAATGGCGCCGCGCCCTGCAGCCAGAACAGCCAGTTGAGGGTTTCGGTGCGGCCGGCAGGATCTTTTGGCAGGAAGAAGCCAAATTTTTCCGCCAGATAGAGAAGAATGTTGCCGGACTCAAATACCCGGGTCGGCGGCGTGGTGGAGTGGTCGCTGAGGGCCGGGATCTTCGAGTTCGGGTTGATATCGACAAAGCCGCTGGAAACTGATCCCCTTCGCCAATGCGTATCAGCCAGGCGTCGTACTCCGCGCCGCTGACGCCTAACGCCAGCAGCTCCTCCAGCATGATCGTCACCTTCTGGCCGTTGGGCGTGCCGAGTGAGTATAGCTGGAGCGGATGGGTTCCCACCGGCAGGACGCGTTCATGCGTCGCGCCGGAAACGGGACGGTTGATGTTGGCGAACGCGCCGCCGCTGTTTTGCTTCCATTCCCACACTTTTGGTGGCTGGTAGTTTTGCTCTGACATGCTGGTTTGCCTTTTTCGTGGATGTACAAAAAGTGTAGCAGGTGACCTCAGGCCATAATCCGCGCGGCCCACACGCTGACATCATCGCCGCTGCCCAGATCCGGCTGCACCGGCCATTGACCATAAAGGTCGGCGAGACATGGATGCCGTTCTGGCGGGCATATTTACTGTGCCATTTGATCACGTCCTGCAGCTCCGGGCGGGCAAAGGCGGCCCCCAGCAGCACGTGACTGTAGCGCTCAATGCGTTCAATGATTTGCTGCGGGGTGGCATTCATGTTCGGCCCGCTGCAGTGATCGGTAAACTCAAACTCTTCCCGATGGTCTGCCACGGCCTGCATCACCTTATGCGCCTGCTCTCTGCCATGCGGCAGGGTGGACGCGGCGAGGATGCAGCGGACAATCACCCCGGAGAACAGATGCCACGGCTGCGACTGCAGGCGTATCTTGATGGTGACGTTATCGGCGCCGACCTCATCGAGCAGATCGTCGAGCTTATTAAACGCGCGGACAGAGTAGGGGCAGGTGGGCTCAAGGAACACCGTCAAACGTCCGCGGGCCGTGTCCCCAGACCAGCGGTTGGGCATTCAGATGCGAGGGTGTGCTCATTGTCGACTCCTGATGTTGCGTTGTTTTTTTGTTATATCACCGATAACGATATCACTTCTGCTTCCGGCTGCAGGGTTATTTTCCTTAACGGCACGATTAGCGAAACGAATGAGTGGTATCATCGTTACACCTCTGTCTGGTAAGTGCCTGCGGCAGGATAAGAAGAGGGAGTTTTGTTTCGCCAACTGCCCGGGCTGCATTAATTTGAGGTCAGGCTAAATGAGCAAAGGATCGACAAGCAGTGACGCCCCGTTTGGGACATTGTTAGGCTACGCGCCCGGCGGCGTGGCAATTTATTCATCGAATTACAGTAGCTTAAATCCACAGGATTATCCGGATGACGCGACGTTTCGCAGCTACATCGGCAGTGAGTATATGGGGCATAAATGGCAGTGCGTCGAGTTTGCACGCCGCTTTCTGTTCCTGACCTACGGGTTTGTCTTTACCGATGTGGGGATGGCATATGAAATCTTCTCCCTGCGTTTCCTGCGTGAAGTGGTCAATGACAATATTTTGCCGCTGCAGGCCTTCGCCAACGGTTCCCGCCGTCCGCCCATCGCCGGTTCGTTACTGATCTGGCAGAAGGGAGGCGAGTTTAAGCACACAGGCCACGTCGCGGTGATCACCCAGCTTGTCGGCAATAAAAGTGCGTATCGCCGAGCAGAACGTCATTCACTCGCCGCTGCCGCAGGGCCAGCAGTGGACCCGCGAGCTGACCCTCGAGGTCAACGCCGGCCGGTACACCATCAAAGATACCTTTACCGATACCGAAATTTAGCGTGGATGATCCAGACCGCCGATACCGAACACAGCCTGCCGCAGCCGGTGCTGCCGGGCGAGGCGATGGCGATCAAAGGCGCGCGGCTGCCGAACAACGGCCAGTTCCGCGGCAAATGGCTGAACGAGAAAGATCCGCTGCAGAAAGCCTACGTGGCGGCCAACGGCCATTTCATCAACCAGGATCCCTACCAGTATTTCACCATCAGCGAAAGCGCCGAACAGGAGCTGATCAAAGCCACTAACGAGCTACACCTGATGTATCTGCACGCCACCGATAAGGTGATGAAGGATGATAACCTGCTGGCGCTGTTTGATATCCCGAAATCCTCTGGCCGCGTCTGCGTCTCTCCTGGCAGCGCCGTCGTCATCATATGATCACCGGGCGCATGGATTTCTGCATGGACGAGCGCGGGCTGAAGGTGTACGAATACAATGCCGACTCCGCCTCCTGCCATACCGAGGCGGGTTGATCCTTGAGCAGTGGCTGAAGCAGGGCTACTACGGTACCGGCCACAATCCGGCGGAAGGTCTGCTCGATGAGCTGGCGGGGGCGTGGAAACACAGCCGGGCGCGGCCCTTCGTCCACATCATGCAGGACAAGGATCTGGAAGAGAATTACCACGCGAAATTTATCCAGCGTTCGCTGACCCAGGCCGGTTTTGAGAGCAAAATTCTCTTTGGCCTTGATGAGCTGCGCTGGGACGCTGCCGGCCAGCTGATTGACGCTGACGGGCGGCTGGTCAACTGCGTCTGGAAAACCTGGGCATGGGAAACCGCCATTGAGCAGGTGCGCGAAGTCAGCGCCGATGAGTACGCGGCGGTGCCGATTCGTACCGGGCATCCGCAGAATGAGGTGCGGCTGATTGACGTCCTGCTGCGTCCTGAAGTATTGGTATTCGAACCCCTGTGGACGGTGATCCCGGGTAACAAAGCGATTCTGCCGGTGCTGTGGTCGCTGTTCCCGCATCATCGCTATCTGCTGGATACCGATTTTGTGGTTAACGACGAGCTGGCGAAAACCGGCTATGCCGTGAAGCCCATTTCCGGACGCTGCGGGAACAATATCGATTTGATCGGTCCTCAGGATGAGGTTCTGGATAAGACCAGCGGCCAGTTTGTCGATCGCAAGAATATCTACCAGCAGCTGTGGTGCCTGCCGAAAGTGGACGGTAAGTACATTCAGGTGTGCACATTTACCGTCGGCGGTAACTACGGCGGTACCTGCCTGCGCGGCGATTCGTCGCTGGTGGTGAAAAAAGAGAGCGATATCGAGCCGTTAATCGTTTTGAAAGACAAAGCATGACGTGCGAAACCCGGGTAGCGGCATACCCCTGTCCGGGTGACAACGTACAGAAAAGGATAGCCCCGGCATGGTCAGCGCCGCCGGGGAACACCTGCAACGAAGCCAAGATAATTAACACAACAACAAGACAGAAAAGGAAAATAGTATGCACGATCGGCGTCTCGCCGCCCGCGCGGGTGAACTCAAGCCCTCCGCCGTCCGCGAACTTCTCAAGCACAGTAAACTGCCCGGCGTGATCTCGCTTGGCGGCGGCATTCCGGCCCCGGAATTGTTTGATACCGAGGCCTGGAGCTGGCGGTGCAGAAGGTGATGAGCGAACGTTTTCATGACGCATTCCAGTACGGTCTGACGGAGGGCTACCCGCCGTTGCGCCAGGCGGTGAGTGAAATCTGTCACTCCCGTGGCGTGACCTGTTCTCCCGCTCAGGTCTATATCACCTCCGGCTCGCAGCAATCGCTGGATATCGTTGCTCGTACGCTGCTCGATCCAGGTGACACTATTGTCGTTGAGCGTCCTACCTATCTGGCGGCGCTGCAGGTGTTTCAGCTGGCGCAGGCCAATATCCTCAGCGTCGATACCGATGATGACGGGGATGCTGGTGGAGCAGTTGGCCGACCTGCTGGAGACCACCCGCGTCAAAGCCGTCTACCTGGTGCCGACGTTCGGCAACCCCGGCGGTAAAACGCTGAGCGAGGCGCGTCGTCGCCGGCTGGTCGAGCTAGCGAAAAAATATGACTTCGTCATTCTGGAAGACGATCCCTACGGTGAAATTAGCTTTACTGACGCCGTGCGACGCCCGCTCTATCAGCACGCGGTTGAGCTGGGCTGTGAAGATCAAGTGGTTTACACCTCGACGTTTCAAAGATCCTCGCGCCAGGGATGCGTATCGGCTGGATCGTCATGCCGGACTGGCTGGCGCAGCAGACGGTGATTGTGAAGCAGGCGGCGGATCTGCATACCAATATGCTGTCGCAGGTGATCACCGCGGAATACCTCAGTCTGAACCGGCTGGATAACCAGATTGCGTTGATTCGCGAAGACTATCGCAAGAAGTGCGTGGCGCTGGCCGATGCGCTGGAAAGCCGCCTTGGCGAGCACCTGGAATTCAGCCGCCCGCAGGGGGGGGATGTTCCTGTGGGCGCGTTTCCGCTATCCGTTCGATACCATGGAATGGATGAAGAAAACGCTGGAAAACGGCGTAGTCTACGTTCCTGGCGAAGCGTTCTATCACGATAAGCCGGATACCCGTACTCTGCGTCTCTCCTACTCCACGGTGTCTGAGGCCGGGTTGCTGACGGCCGTTGAGCGGCTGGCGGCCTCCCTGTAATGACTCTGCTGTGCGCCGCTTAACGACGGCGCACAGCCCTTCGCGGCGAGAGCGGGAGGAACTGACGTTAGCGTCCAGCGCCAGGGTCAATCTGTCTCGGCGATCCGGTCATCCAGCCAGACCAGCATCAGCGATGCGAGAAAAGCAACCGCAAAGGTGCCAATAAACAACCACATAAATGTCCCTCGCGGGTTAATTATTTTTCTGATTTTACCGGAGAGCGATCGTTTCGGTCGGAGATGGAGATTTTTGTCCCAGCAGAATGGCTGGCGAGAGAGAAAAAGTCATCGGCATCAATATCGAAGTTGAGAATAATTTCCCTGTATTTCCCACCGTTAATCAATGCGTTGGCTTCTTTAATACTACTGGCAATAATGACTGGCATCAGTTTTATCTCATTTTGAAAACTGAGAAGCAAAATAAGAGTTAGTTCGTACCAGATCAACTACTTTTTATAGTATGTCGCAGCAGAAAAAAAAAAAAACGTCATATCGCGGCCCCGCAAGAGCGGGGTGTTTTATGGCGGTCATCTGGCTACCAACAGCACAATCTTATTCGACGCTGAAGATATACTGCGATTTCGCCCCCCATCAGGATGATTTTCCCTGCTGTTTTTCGCGCAATATCTCGCCACAGCGCTGCCGATCTTCGCCCAGTGTTTGCTGCTCCTGCGCGCTGAGCTGGCGCCAGGTGTCCAGCATCCGCTGCCCCAGCGCCGGCAGGTAATGGGTTTTATGCAATGCATAGTCCGAATTTCCCCCTTCGACGATATTTTGCATATCGTGGAGGAACTGGCGGCTGTCGTCATGATCGATCATGCAAAGACTGCCCGGTAGTAGGCTTCTTCATCTGCGGTGTAATGCGGGGTGAACCACCAGACCAGCAGCGCGATAAGCGCCAAAAGCGGGATAATAAAAGGTAATTTTTTCAACATCAGTTTTTCGGCCGGAGACAATCAGCCGTCAGTGTACCTGCAACAACGTCAGGATGTAAGCGCCGGCCCCGGCGGGCCGGCACTGGCTAGTAGCCGACCGGGTAGATGCGGCCGGTTTGCACCCCTTCAATGCTGCGGCGATAGGCCTGTGCTACGGCGGAGGCGGGAACGCTGGCAAAGCCAGGGAAAAAGTCGCCGTAGGCCGCCAGCGACTCGCTGAGCACGGTGGGGCTAATGAGATTGATGCGGATCCCGCGTGGCAGTTCGCAGGCGGCGGCGCGCACAAAGCCTTCCAGACCGGCGTTGACCGTCGCGGCATTGACCCCCTGAGCAATGGGCTCCTGGGCGACAATACCGCTGACCAGAGTAATCGACCCGCCGTCACGCAGGAAATGCTGCCCGATCAGCGCCAGGCGAATTTGCCCCAGCAGCTTGTCCTGCAGCCCGAGGTTGAACTGACTGTCGGTCATGGTGCTTAACGGCCCAAAGTGCAGATTGCCGGTGGTGGAGACAATCGCATCTACTTCGCCCGTTTGGGCAAATAGCGCCTCGACGCTCTCCTGCGAGGTGATATCCACCTGATAATCTCCCCGGGTGCGGCCGACGCGGATAACGTCATGTCTCTGGCTCAGCTCTTCGCTGACCGCGCGACCGATGGTGCCGCTGGCACCGATAACGATAATTTTCATGGCTGTCTCCTGATGAGGTGAGACGCTATTCTTTAATAAAACGAATATCGGATAAACTGGCTAAAAGTTAGAACATTACTAACCAGAGGTTAGCAATATGGATAAGCTGCGAGGGATGGAGACGTTTATTGCCGTGGTGGAGTGCGGCAGCTTTACCGGGGCGGCGTCGCGCCTGGGGCTGTCGGCAGTGATGGTCGGGAAATATATCGCCCAGCTGGAAAGCCAGCTGGCGACGCGTCTGCTGGAGCGTAACACCCGACGCCAGAGCCTCACCGACGCCGGGCGGGTCTATTTTGACGAAGCGAAACGGGTGATGGAGCAGGTCTCCATCGCCGAAAGCGCGGTCGAGCGGCTGCGGCTGGCGCCCGCCGGCACCCTGCGGGTGAGCGCCCCCACCTCGTTTGGCGCCAGCGTGATCGCGCCCCTGACCGCCACCTTCCTGCAGGCCTGGCCTGCGGTCCGGGTGGAACTGGATCTGACTAACCGGATGGTCGATCTGGTGGATGAGGGGGTCGATCTGGGCGATCAGGATTGGCGAGATCCATCAGGAGGATCTGGTGGCCCGCTATCTGGCGCCGTATCGGATGGTGATCTGCGCCGCGCCGGCTTATCTGGCGCGTTACGGAATGCCAGGGAGGCCGGAAGATCTCGCCGATCATCTCTGCCTGTCCCATACGGTCTGGACCGCCCGCAACGAGTGGCGGCTGCCGGGCATGGAGGGGGAAGTGCGCTGGAAGCGCGATGCGGTTTTGCGCTGTAACGATGGCTATGCGCTGCGCCAGGCGGCGATCGCCGGGGCTGGGCTGCTGATGCAGCCGGAGGTACTGCTGGCCGATGCGCTGGCCAGCGGCAGCCTGGTGCGGGTGCTGGAGGCGTGGACCCCACAGCCGAGGCCCGTGCATCTGCTCTGGCGCCAGGATCGCCGGCCCCTGCCGAAGTTGACGCAGTTTATCGCCCACCTTCAGCAGGGAATGCCTGACGCGCTGGCGACGACCCGCGCGCGAATAATCACTCCTCCCGAAGCGCCTGCTGCCAGTCGGCAATCAGATCGTGAGGATCTTCGATCCCGACCGACAGGCGGATCAGCTGCGGCGTGATGCCGTTCGCCAGGCGCTTCTCCAGCGGGATCGAGGCATGGGTCATGCTGAACGGCTGGCTCACCAGACTCTCCACGCCGCCCAGGCTCTCCGCAAGCGTAAACCAGCGCAGCTGCTGATGATGCGCTCGGCGTAACCTTCATCACCCTTCACCACCACCGAAATCATGCCGCCGGGCAGCGCCATTTGCTGGCGCGCCAGATGATGATGCGGGTGCGAGGCCAGCCAGGGGAACCAGACTCGCTCCACTTCCGGCTGCTGTTCCAGCCATTCGGCGAGCTGCAGCGCGTTCGCGCTGTGGCGCTCCATCCGCAGCGCCAGGGTACGGATACCACGTAGCGTCAGGAAGCTGCTGAACGGGTCGAGTACACCGCCTACCGCATTCTGCAGATAGCCAAGCTTTTCCGCGAGCTCGGAGTTATCGCCAACCACCGCCAGGCCGGCGACGACATCGGAATGGCCGTTGAGGTATTTGGTCGCGGAGTGCACCACAATATCAAATCCATGCTCCAGCGGGCGATGGATCGCCGGCGAGGCGAAGGTGTTATCGGCGACGCTGATCAGGTTATGGCGTCGCGCGATGGCGGCGATGGCGCTGAGATCCGCCAGCTTCAGCAGCGGGTTGGTGGGCGTTTCCACCCAGATCATGCGCGTATCGGGGCGGATCGCCGCTTCAATCCCATTCAGGTCGTCGGGTTTCACCCAGCTCACCTGCAGACCAGCGCTACGGCGGCGAACGTTTTCCAGCAGGCGGTAAGTGCCGCCATACACATCATCGACCGCCACCAGGTGACTGTCCTTATCCAACAGCTCCAGCACGGTGGAGATGGCGGCCAGCCCGGAGGCGAACGCGTAGCCGCGCGTGCCGTTTTCCAGGTCGCGATCGCCGTCTCCAGCGCGTGGCGGGGTAGGGGTTCCGCTGCGGGATATTCATAGCCGGTATGCTGCCCCGGCGCCGGCTGAGCAAAAGTGGAGGTGGCGTAAATCGGCGGCATCACTGCGCCGTGGCTGTCGGTGAAGGTTCCGCTATGTACGCTCAGGGTGTGGATAGATGACATAAAAAAATTCCTTATTGTGCGACTCGGTTACGCCAGGCGGTTAGAACATCGCTGCGGGTGACCAGGCCAAGAAAACGCGCGTTGTCAGCGATCACCGCCACCAGACCGCGATCGAGAATAGCCTGCAGTTCGCTCTCTGGCGCACGCTTATCGAGAGTTTCAACATGGCGGCTCATCGCTTCGCTGACCGGCAGGGAGAAGCGTTGGCGATCGCCCTGTACGTGGCGGATCAAATCCCACTCATCGACAATGCCGACCACGTGGCCATCCTCCAGCACCGGCAGTTGGGAGATGTCATACAGCCGCATGCGGGTAAAGACTGCGGCCAGGGTGTCGTCCGGCGCGGCCGTGACGGTGGCGCCTTCGTCATGGCGCAGGGCGATAAAATCACTGAGATCGCCCTGTTCGGGCCGGGCGATCAGTCCTTGCTGGCGCATCCAGTCATCGTTGAACATTTTGGACAGGTATTTATTGCCGCTATCACAGGCGAAGGTCACCACCCGTTTCGGACGGCTTTGTGCCCGGCAGTAGCGCAGGGCGGCGCTGAGCAAGGTGCCGGTGGAAGAGCCGGCCAGCACGCCCTCGACCTGCAGCAGCTGGCGCGCAGTCTGGAACGCTTCGCGGTCGCTGACGCGATACGCGGTATGCACCCCCTCCAGCCTGGCCAGAGGCGGGATAAATCTTCGCCGATCCCTTCGACCAGCCAGGATCCCGTTTCGCCGTAGCGACCGGTATCAACCTGATCGGCAAGGATCGAACCCGCCGGATCGGCGAGAATAAATTCCGTTTTCGGCGAGTGTTCAGCAAACCAGGCTTGAAGCCCGCCCAGCGTGCCGCCGGAGCCGACGCCGACAACGACGGCGTCAATGTCGCCCTCCAGCTGCTGATAAAGCTCCGGCGCGGTGGAGGTGGCATGGGCCAGCGGATTGGCGTCGTTATTAACTGGTCGATATAAAAGGCGCCGGCGTTCATCGGCAAGGCGGCGGGCATAATCCTGATAATAGGCCGGGTGGCCTTTATTGACGTCGGAACGGGTGAGCAGCACCGTCGCGCCCAGCGCCCGCAGGTGAAAGATTTTCTCGCGGCTCATTTGTCCGGCACCACCAGGATCAGCCGGTAATTTTTCTGCGCCGCGATCAGCGCCAGGCCGAGGCCGGTGTTGCCGGCGGTGGCTTCGATTATCGTTCCTCCGGGCGCCAGTTTTCCCTGGCGCTCGGCTTCATTAATCATCGACAGCGCAACGCGATCTTTAATTGACCCGCCGGGATTCTGATTTTCCAGTTTTAAAAACAGACTGCAGGGGCCGGTATCCAGTTTGTGCAACTGGAGCAGGGGAGTATGACCGATCAGGTCGCTCACGGAATGAAACAGTGACATAACCATTTACCCACTCGTTTAAGATATTTTGCATGGTAGAGCTGTGAAAACGGTAACTTAAAGAACATTTCTCTGCCTGTTAGCGTCAAATGGAATATAAGATGCTATTTGGCCATCTGGAGGGAAAGCAGGGTAGCCGCCTGGGCGGATCGATTGCCAGAAAAGGGCGTTATTAGCCGCTTTGGCGAGAAATGGCG
>OIEZ01000132.1_pt1 | contig 12611 bp, 12 predicted proteins | sample 1581941 | NCBI WGS metagenome assembly OIEZ01 (sample SAMN04414078, study PRJEB24778) | human gut metagenome | material: faecal | host: Homo sapiens | reverse complement strand
CACTCTTTGTCAGCCCGCCCCCATACTCGATACAATCTTAATATGCCGTTTCAGTGTTTCCGCTTATCAAATAGCATTTGGGAGCAAGTGTATCGATGGCATCCACTACAAAATCATATCGGGCGGCATCAAGCAGTTCGGGTATATTATCGTCTTTCAGAAATACCGGCAGCACCGTCAGCTGTATGTCCGGATTGATATCTTTGAAACGTGCCGCCAAAACCTCCGCCTTCTCCCTCCCCATAGTGGAATGCAAAGCAGGCAGTTGACGATTTATATTGGTAGGCTGCACCGTGTCCGCATCCACAATCGTCATCCGCCCCACACCTGCACGGCATATCATTTCGGCTGCATAAGCGCCTACTCCGCCAAGACCTACAACCAGCACATGCGCCTGTTTGCAGCCTTTCCATTTTCTCCTCTCCCAGCAAAAGCCGGGTTCTCTGTTTCCAATCCTCCACCATCACCAACCACTAATCATTAATCACTAATCGCTTATCACTAATCACTTACTAATCTTCCTTAAACCATTTATAAACCCACTTTCCTACCTTCTCGTAATGCTGCGCCTCATTTCGCGGATTAGAGAAAGAGACGGCATCCTGGGGTTCGCCCAACTGGTCGGGATAAAGTACAATCAAACTATTATTGGAGAAGTATTTGCTCAACTGCGCCGGGAGCTTCTCGAAAGAGCTGTCGTAAGAGATGGACCCCCTACGTGCGCTTATCACTACAAGCAAATGGTCGTAATTCACTTGCCCGGTCAATATCAGCAAATCCCCCCAATCATCCAGACGAGAGAAATCCGTCAAGGTCTGTCCATACTTTTTCTTCACCAATGCCTGCAACTGTACAGTTGTTTCCTCGTTTGCAAAGAAATGTACCCGGCAGCCCAACGTACCGCCCATCCGGCAAAAATGCTCCACCCACTTCTGAAAGCCTGCTTCGTATTCCGCCTTGGGAGGAACGGCTATGATGATTCGCCGTATCGTATTAATCGGAATCAGGAATTTGGCAATCATAACTTCGCGATGCAGTCCTTTCAGCAGGTTCTCGGCAAGCATACCGAAGAAAGAGTCTACAATATTGACCTTACGGTGCAAACCGATAATCACATCGGTCACCTCATATTCTTTCGCCGTATGGATAATACCCGAAGCAATATTCAAGTCATACCGTGTAATCTGGCGCAACGGCACATCGGCAGAAGCCGTAATCATGGCTGCCTTCTCCAAATACCTTTTACCGCGAAGCTCCAAACCCTCGGAAGTATTGTTGTCATTGATTACGTTCAAAGCCAACAGATTATCTTTCTGTTTGGTATCACGTATCAACAAGGACAGGTTCATCAGATATTCAATCGTATCCGGATTTGCCACCGGAATAAGAATCCTTTCCGCCTCAACCGTGCGCTCCTCTTCCAGATGCGCCTCGCACATGGCAATCTTGCGTGCGGCCCTTTCCGTAATAAAGGAGCTCACCACACATGTCACAAGAATCAGCAATACCGTACCGTTCAGCACATCCTCATTCAACAAACGCTCACCGTTCGGCAAGATAATATTATAACCCACCAATACCGCCGCCAGCGTAGCTGCTGCTTGTGCATTGCTCAAGCCAAACATCAGCTCACGCTCTATGGGAGCCATTTTATAAATTTTCTGCGTCAGGCAGGAAGCGATCCACTTGCCCACCAGCGCCACAACAATCATAACGGCAGCCACCTTCAAAGCGTCTCCCTGCCCGAAGATGACATGAATATCAATCAGCATGCCCACCCCTATCAGGAAATAGGGTATGAACAGAGCGTTACCGACAAACTCCAGATGATTCATCAACGGTGATACATGCGGTATGAGACGGTTCAAGACCAGCCCTGCCAAGAATGCTCCCAAGATGCCTTCCATTCCCACGAACTCCATTAAACCCGCTCCCAGAAAAACCATGGCAAGTACGAAAATAAATTGCATCACGTTATCATCATAGCGGCGGAAGAACCAGCGTCCGATACGTGGAAACGAATACATAATCAGCGCTCCGAGGAATATGACCTTAACCACCAGCCACAGCCAGAACAGTCCGCCGGACTCTCCTTTAAACAGACCGCCCACCACAGCCAGCACCAGCAACGTAAGCGTATCCGTCACAGCCGTACCGCCCACAGCAATACTTACACTGCGATGGCGGGACACACCGTAACGAATTACAATCGGGTAAGCCACCAGCGTGTGCGAGGCATACATACTTGCCAGCAATATGGACGTCACGAGACTATACTTCAGCAACATCATATTGGTAACCAAGCCTATGCCTATCGGAATGACGAAAGCCAGCAATCCCAGCATCACCGCCTTTCCGCGATTCTTCTTGAAATCGCCCATATTCATTTCCAACCCTGCCAAGGAACATGATATAATAAGTCCGACCTTGCCGAACAACTCGAAACTGCTGTCGCGCACCAAGATATTGAAGCCATGCTCACCAATCACCAATCCCGCCAGAATCATACCGATAATGTGCGGTATACGTAATTTATTCAGCAATATGGGCGCAAACAATATAATAAGGAGTACAAGGAGGAATATCCATGTAGGGTCTGTTACAGGAAGTGTCAAACTGAAATTGAGCCAGTCCATACGCAGTGAGTTTTAGGTTTTAACTGCAAAATAACGAAAAAGTTTTCACTTTATGCGGTGTCATACAGCAATTTGTTATAAATTTGCAGCCAACTCTATCATTTATAGATAGATTAGAACTATTTTATAAACTAAATTAAAACAAAAGAAAAATGAAAGTAGCTATTGTTGGAGCAAGCGGAGCCGTAGGACAAGAGTTCCTGCGAGTGCTCGATGAAAGGAATTTCCCGTTGGACGAGTTAGTATTGTTCGGTTCTAAACGCAGCGCCGGCACTAAATACACCTTCCGCGGTAAACAGATCGAGGTTAAACTCTTGCAACACAACGATGACTTTAAAGGGGTTGACATTGCTTTCACTTCCGCAGGCGCAGGCACCTCTAAAGAGTATCTTGAAACAATCACCAAGCACGGCGCTGTGATGATTGACAATTCAAGCGCTTTCCGTATGGATGCCGATGTTCCTTTGGTTGTACCCGAAGTCAATGCCGCCGATGCCAAAGACCGTCCGCGCGGCGTTATCGCCAATCCTAACTGTACTACTATCCAAATGGTAGTGGCACTGAAAGCCATCGAACAGCTTTCTCATATAAAAACCGTACACGTATCCACGTATCAGGCTGCCAGCGGTGCAGGCGCCGCTGCTATGGATGAGTTGTACGAACAATATCGCCAAGTATTGGCAGGTGAACCCGTGACCGTGGAGAAATTCGCCTATCAACTGGCATTCAATCTGATTCCCCAGATTGATGTGTTCACTGAAAACGGATATACCAAGGAAGAGATGAAGATGTACAACGAAACACGTAAGATTATGCACTCCGACATCAAAGTCAGCGCAACATGTGTTCGTGTACCTGCCCTCCGCTCGCATTCGGAAAGTATATGGGTAGAGACAGAACAGCCTATCTCTATCGAGGAGGCACGTGAAGCATTTGCCAAAGGTGACGGACTGGTATTAATGGACAATCCGGCAGAGAAAGAATATCCGATGCCGCTGTTCCTCGCAGGAAAAGACCCTGTATATGTAGGACGTATCCGCAAGGACCTCACCAACGAGAACGGATTGACTTTCTGGATTGTGGGTGACCAGATCAAGAAAGGTGCTGCATTGAATGCGGTACAGATTGCAGAGTATCTGATTAAAGAGAAAGCGCTTTAAAATTTCTCCTAATCCATAAACCGACAAGGGTGTGTCAAAAATAGAATGTCATTACTATTACAGCATTCATTTTTAACACACCCTTGACTATGTTGCTTGAGACTTTCGGTTTTTAGGTCGTTTTAAGTATATCAATAAGACACAGTTTCTGAAACCTCACTTTCTGCATTATCTTTGAATAACGAAGTCACAAAATAAACTCCCTTTTCCGATAATTTAAATGACGTTCCTTGGGTAATACCTACCAAATCGGCTTTCCGCTCTTTCCCATTATCTTTATATATAGCGTAATAAGCAACATTTGAAACCGCTCCCCAAGACAAATCAGACCCATTCAACCTGATATTGTCCGGTACCGGAGGAAGCACTGCAGCAGTTCGTCCTAAATAAGGAGGCAATACTTTCTTTCCATATATAGCCTTGACCGCATCTGCAATACCAACCTTATTTTCTACCAAGTTCTTGGCACTGTACAATACACTCCCCTTTACCTTCGGCTTTGCACTTGCCAGTTCAAACTGCTTCATTAAGTCATCTGACGATTGAAACTTACTTCCATATTGCGAATCGCCAAATTTATAAATGCCATATCCTATCAATAAGTGGTTCTCATATGTATATTGCGACCATAAATCCAACCTCAGATTAAAACTGGTAACCTCATTGCCTGTGGCAAATACAGCTGCGGAATAACCACATCCACCCAGCCTTCCTTTGCCCACGTATTGACATCTGCAAACAATGTGTTGTAGTTACGCTCCATATCAGCTGCCGGACTAATAGAGAAAATCACTTCCGGACGAGTCTCAATAATAGTTTTCTGGATATTCCTAACTACGGTATTTACATTATTACGCCTGAAATCCTCGACATTCTTAAATTTATCCTTCCCATATTTTTGAAATTCCGCACCATCATTCATTGTCTCAGAAGCTTCCAATGACGGATAGAAATAATCATCCATGTGAATACCGTCAACGTCATACTTGGTAATAATTTCCTTGACAATATTTACAATCCGTTCCTGAACTTCCGGCAAAGCAGGATTATAAACTCTGATTTTCTCATAATCCTTAACCAGTTCCATGGGTATTTTGGCATCCAGTTTTGGGAAAGCAGCATTCTTATTTGCACGCGTAGCTATACGGTATGGATTTAACCAAGCATGAAACTGGATACCTCGCTTATGAGCTTCCTCAACAAGAAATCCTAAAACATCATAATCGGGTCTTACCCCTGCACTTCCTGTAATATACTTACTCCAAGGCTCATATTCCGATTCATAAAATGCATCTGCCATACCTCTGATTTGGAAAAATACCGCATTCATGTTATACCCGACCAATAAATCCAGATAATCTGTATACAACTTTTTCTGAACATCGGCATCATACTTTTCCATAGGCCAATCGAGCCCCCATACCGTAGCTATCCATACTCCTCTCAGTTCCCTTCCGGGCAGAACAGACGAAGAGGTCTGACCTTCTCCCTGAGAATGGCTACCATCATCCAAAATGCCTTCATCGTCTTTACTACATGCTGCGACCAGCACAAGTAAAATGATTATATATATATATTTCAAATGTTTCATCCTTAAATTTCTAATAAGAAAACCGCCTGATAATTTTAAAATAGACGGCTTTCAAGTTGACAATATAAAAATTCAATTTAAATGTAGAAAATCAGCATATTATTCCTCTTCCTGCTTAATAGGGAACTCGCATATTACAAATCCTGATCCTGTGCGTGATGCAAACACACAAAGCTTGGCATCTTTCCCGTTCTCATCTTTCTCTATATAATAATCTGTCTGCGCCAGGGCGTTTCCATTTCCACTTCCACCTAATTTAAATTGGTACAAAGGATTGTGATTGTCTCCTTCGTCAAATTTTCCGCAAAGCCTCTTCTATGGTAGCTCCTTTGCTCAAATCATAAATTTCCAAAGCAATGGTTGCAGTAGATGCACTACCCTGACCAGCGGTACAAACCAACAGATAACGCTCCTCATTAAAATTGATTATCCTTGGAGCCACAGCCTCTCCTTTTATGCTCGACGCATATATTTCGCCTACAGACTCATTGACCAATGTTACAGGAATTCTGACACCCGACCATAAATACAGGTCTGTATTTCCCACTCTATATACATTGGTCACCATCGTAGCATCAGATTTTGACGGTAATACTTTAATGGCAGTGGCATCAACTGTTTTATAGCCGCTTACGGGTATTCTTAGAAAATCAGTAGCTGCATTATCACCAAAGAATATAAATCCGTTACCATTCTCATCTATATTATAAGAGGCATTATCACCATGTCTGTTTCCTGCTCCGGAGATACTTCCAACATTAATATTGGCTATCGTTTCCGGTTGGAATCCGGTGTTTCCCAATGATAAATCTTAAGAGGAGAAGCTTTGGCACCCGACAAACTTGAAAGATATACATGACCATTACTCAACGCACCCATGTTATAAGAGAAAGTACCACCGCTAACTCCAGTCAAATCCAGCAGAATCGGGTTGATTTCCCCCTTCTTCAAATCCGATACTTTAAGAAGATGAGGTTGTGTAGCTCTGCTGACAACCAATACATGTTCGCCATCATAAGAAGCACAACGGGTAGATGCCGCATCGGCATAATCACTATAAATGTTATCTCCTGAAAAATTATATACAGTAGGCTTTTCAAAATCAGCCCCATACACAGGAACTCTTTTCCGGACTTTAACAAAATATTCCTTATACCTCTTATTATTTACAATCCGAAGTATCAAAGTCTTGTCGGAAGTTTCCTCATCCATTGAGAAATCCATGACCGGAGTCTGAAGCTCCGCGCCCTCCGAAAGTTCCGCCTCAAAGCTCAAAGCTGAAAAATTAGTTTCAACATCCAAACGGGGAAAATTAATTGTCTTATTGGCTTCATCAATTGTTCCTTCCACCACAGTTTTCCCGTCTGCCCCGGCATTAACTATCTTTATTGCTAAAAGCTCCGTATCATAAGGTGCTATATGGCTTTTAGGATAATCCTCCTCACAAGAGACAAGACTAATACCAAGCAATACAGCCATAAATCCTAAACTTTTTATTAATTTATACATAATCTCATGTTTTAATTAAAAACCATTGTTAACTCACGGATGTATCCGTCAATTCAAACTTGCCGGCCATCCCTCCGTTTGAGTAAGTGTATATCCTCTACTCTTATAATCTTCAATCTGATTAATTCCGATAGGTGAGAGATATGGGTTTACATTAGGCACATTCAAGAAGGGCAGTCGTCCTTTATTCTGTTCCGGATAGAAAAATCCTTTCATAGCAGCAGCATTAGTGCCATCATAAACGGTCAGACTTCCATCCTTGCCCATAACCCTGATTTTCCCGCTATTCTCTGATTTCAGTTCTTCGGGAACCTCATCCTTGAAATTTACCCAAGTACCTACCAGCAAATCCTGATTTCTATCGGTATCCATGTACTCCAATTTTTTCCAACGTCTCAAATCGACGATACGTGAGAATTCAAAAGCAAATTCCATTCTTCTTTCCCGTCTGATTTCCCAAAGTAACGGAGATACGGTGACATCTCTACCCGGATCATCAGGCAGAGCATCTAACTTCATGTCTGCTGTCCTGACAACACCCAACGCTTTTGCTTCCTCTGCAATCGGTCTGTTACGGATCTTGTTAATAGACTCATCTATATCAGTCTGGACAACCGCCGGTCCTCCCAATGTAGCAAGTTCCGCTTTAGCCTCAATCCAATTCAATAAAACTTCAGCATAGCGGATTACCGGATAGCCAGTCACATTCTTTTCACCCTGAAATTCCGGAGCCGGAGAACCGCCTTTTTCAATATACTCCAATGCACTCCGAGGGATAAACTTAGTTACATACAAATAACAGCTTTTAGCTCTGGGAGTCGGCTTATTGTAAAAACTTGCCTCAAATCTGGCATCTCTTGTCTTTATCAGGTTACTTAAAGTAAAATCGGCTGCATTGGCAACTGCAGAAGTTTGCCAGTCCTTACCATCCGTACAGATAAACGCCTTAATCAAATCCAAATTCGGACCGACATCGGTAGGGTCATTCATGTTACAAGTCGATGCTATGGAATGAGTCACACCCTTATCCGCATCATAGGTACGATACAGGATACAGTCTTTCGTACTTTTCGTCGACCCGAATAAAGAGCGGAAATCAGTCACAATATCATATTTTCCACTGCTCATCACCAAGTCAGCCGCAGCAATAGCCTGCTCAAAAAATTTCTTCGCACGTTCGTCATTCTTATAATAATATTTTTGCCAACTTGCTTCAAACAATGCCCATCTCGAAACAAAAGCAGCCACCACATAACGGTTCACATATTGTGCATCCCCGTCATCCAAACGGACATTCTTCATGGCAAAATCAAAATCATCATAAACGGCATCCATCACTTCATTTCTCGGAGTACGATCCTTATACAAGGCATCCTTATCCGTATTCAACACCTCTGTATCGTAATAAGGGACATCACCAAAAACATTGACCAGACGAGCATACTCCATCCCTCTGAAGAAGCGGCCTATTCCCATCCAATGATTGTATTGTTCTTCGGTCAGAATATCCTTCATTCTGGCAGACACACGATCAAGCATGACATTCGCTTTCCTTATCCAAGCAAAATTCCATGTCGGACCGGTAAATTCGCTCTGCCACATCATATCCAGACTCGTTGAGCCTTTTGATGTAGGGACAGTCCGTCCAAACTGCGTTTGGGTGGACAATCTCACTGCATCATCATTAAAAGTATAATTTGCATTAGGAGCATACGTCGTTTCATACTTCAATCCATATCCTACAAAGAAGTTGGTATAAAAGGCATTGGCATACAAACGTACCCTATCCTCACTGGTCCAGTAAGCATCATCTTCCGATGTAGTCAATGAAGGACGGTCCAGCACATCATTACAATTCGTAAACAGGAAGATGATTCCGGTTAAAATCATATATATTTTAAATCTCATAATTACTCTTTTTTAGAAGGTTAATTGAACGCCACATGATAAAGTCTTGAAAACAGGTGTGCCCATACCCGTACGTCCCAAGTTATAGTTTGAGTCAGACCTGAACATCGAATAACCTGAGATAGCCTCCGGGTCGATAGGCAATCCGTTCAGCTTGTCAAATGTAAAGAAGTTCTCTAATGACATATAGAGTCTGGCCTTGGATATATACACTTTTGAAAGAAGATTCTCCGGGAAAGTATATCCCAACGTTATATTCTTGATTCTCAGGTAAGACATATCCAGCAAATAACGTGACTGTTTCTGCATACTGAAACCAGTATTGCTTCCACCCAAATTCCATGCTCTCGGATAAAATGCATCCGTACGCTCTTCTGTCCAATAATCGGTTGTGAAGGTTTTGGGAAGAGCACCCTCTTTGGCATTATATCCGGGAATAGCCAACTGACCGCTACCCCAAATCTGACGCTTGCCGATGCCTTGGAAGAAGATTGAAAAATCAATCCCCTTATAATCCGCTCCCAAACGGAAGCTATACTCATAGCGAGGAGTAGAATTGCCAATCACAGTCTGGTCACCGGGATTACCATTCGTACCTGTTCCCGGTGTGATATAACCGTCTCCGTCCAAATCCACGAATTTAAACGTCACCCGGTGCAAAAATCAATTTGTTATTGTCTTCATAATGTACCTGATACACCGGATATGGGGAAGATTGTTTATTGGTAGTATGCGCTGTTCCGTTATAAATGACAGTAATTTTTTCTATTTGTCCGTCTGCTCCGTAAACAAAGTCCTCTTTTTGAAACAATCTATCTGTCACAAAACCATAAATATCGCCATATCGTCTTCCGGTAGAATAGGTTGTCCCTAATTTGCGGTCTTCCCATGGAGTCAGATAATCCGCGCCTTTGGTTATATAGGTAGTTGCATCGGAAATAGAAGCCATAACATTAATTCCCAATCCATTGGAAAAACGATGGGTAAAATCAGCCGACAACTCCCAACCTTTGGTTCTCAAACTACCGTAATTACCTTTAGGAGCTGTAGCACCAAGTGTCACCGGCAAGCTTTCTCCTTCAATAATCATGTTTTTCGTATCCCGACGATACCAATCGAAAGTTACTCCGAATTTATTCTTAAAGAAACGCAGGTCTACTCCAAAATCCAAAGTCTCAATCTCTTGCCAACTGATATCACTGTCCACTAACGAAGGAGTACCGTACAAAGGCATCTTATTACCGCTTCCGTCCAGCCATGACGATTGGCCGTCAGCCAATATGGCTTTGTACAAGGTATTGGATACCGTCTGGTCACCAATACTACCCCATGAAGCCCTAAACTTACCAAAGCTCAAAATATTTTCAACCGGTTTCATGAAACTCTCATTGGTAAACACCCAACCGGCAGAAAAAGAAGGGAACCAACGCCACTGCAAATTCTTCGGAAATTTAGATGAACCATCCCTACGTATATTAGCTTCTAAGAAATATCTGTCTTCGAAAGAATAATTCAGACGTCCGAAGAACCTAATTGAGCTTCCCAATTGCGGTCTCCTTCAATGAACTGGTCACCGGATGCCAATGGAAATTGCGGGTTTGTCAAATCAATAAGATTTGTTTTCCACCCTTTATGCGAACTCCATTTACTGGTAACCCTGTTCATACCTACCATAAACTTAAAGGCATGCTCTTTTTCAGCTCCCAATTGCAGGTTATAGGTGGTATAAATATTAAACGTATTATTATCTACCGATTTATTCTGATAGCCGACCTGACTAGCTCCCGGGCCCGAACTGTTATAATATTTTTCTACAGGGAAACGGTATGCCGGCATGCCTCCCGTGTCTACTCTTTCGCCTTGTTCATTGACAAAGACCTGACTGCCGTTCTCTATCCACGCCGTAGGCGCATACCATGTAGCACCGGCCTCGTATTGGGTTACAGACGAATTTGTTTCCGAAGTTTGTCTGTCGTAAGTATAATCAAATTTAACATCCCAATTCTTCGTAATATTCAATGTAAAACCCAGGTTAACGTTATAATATTTATTTTGCAGATTATCTGTATTTGATGCAGCCATTTCATACGACGGCTCTTTCAAAGGATTGCCATGTTCTGTCACTCCCATCGGAAACAATGGGCTCCAACGATACATATACAACCAAGGGTCAGCAGAAGTATTACCAATACCCGGATAACGTTTATTACGGTCGGAATAGATAGAACTGGCTCTCACTGTAAGATATTTATTCAATTCCGATGTTACACTGACCGATGCATTATATCGTTTAAAGTCGTCCTTCTTGGCAGTCTTGGACATACCACTCTGATCCAAATACCCCAATCCTATATTATAGCTGGTCTTGCCGCTTTTACCATTTACCGATAAATTATGGCTCATGGTCGGAGCCCAGTTCCTGACCATAGCTTTAGCCGCATCATAAAGTCTATATCCATATTTATCTTTTCCGTCATAATACCAGCACGGCCATATACTACCGGATCATTCCATTTTACCTTTCCTCCATACTGTTTCTGCCATTCTATGGCTTTCTCCAGGCTTTCGGGACTAATACGCCAAAAGCCACCCGCCGGCATCGGTTCTCCTCTGTTTATTTGAGCATCCAATGTGTACTGCAAGGCTTCAATTCCACCAATTTCAATGCTTTTGGCAGGATCTTGCCAAGAAAAGTTATTGGAATAGCTAACTTCAAATTTATCTGTTTGCGCTCCCGATTTAGTTGTTATCAAAATAACGCCAAACGCAGCTTTTGAACCATAAATAGAAGATGAAGCTGCATCTTTCAATACGGAAATAGACTGGACATCGTTGGGATTAACCATCTGAATACTTGGAATTTCCACGTTATCCAACAAAATAAGCGGAGTATTATTTCCCGAAATGGATCCAATTTGACCGTGAATTTTAATCAAAGGGTCCGAACCGATTTCTCCCGTTGGAATTGTAATATTAACACCCGGCACTGAGCCTTGAAGTCCACGACCGATATCCGCAATAGGACGACTGTCCAATGTTTTATTTACGTCGACTGTTGCAACTGCACCTGTTAAATTAGCTTTCTTTTGAGTTCCATAACCCACCACAACAACTTCCGAAAGTAACTCGCTATCCTCTTTTAAAACAACCTTTTAACCGTCTTGGTTGCTTTTACCTCTTGAGTTTGATAACCAACGAAAGAGATTTGTAAGGTTGAACCCGGCTTTACATTCAATGTAACTTCCGTTAATATCAGTTATTCCACCATTTGTCGTACCTTTCTCTACCACACTAGCTCCGATAACCGGTTCTCCGTTTACATCTACAAACCAAACCATTGACTATTTGAGTTTGCAACTGTTCTGTCACTCTCAAAGAACCGTCAATGGTAGTCTGAGTAGCTATCACATTTCCACTGCTTAATAGCAAGGTGCTGATTGCTACTACCGTGAGGATTCTTTTTATTAGACAATCCTTCTTTTTCTGCAATCTTTCATTCATAAGTGATTTGATGAATTTGTTAATTAAAAATAGTTTTTTCCAAAAATGGTAAGATAGAAATTAATAAGAGTAGGATAGAATCACCCAAACTCTTGTGTTTTCACTTTTCCATAGGCATTTCTCAATTTAAGGGTTCATAAATGGTATGTTGTATCTCCTTTCTCTCTAAAATTCCAAGTCCACCGGGAACTTAGACAAAACGTTTTATTTACAATAATGGCATCAGGAAATATTAAATGCTTGAATAGCAGTTTCTTTTATTTTCTTTCGTATCAGTTAACCTCTACGATTGCAAGTAGTAATTCG
>OIEZ01000130.1_pt1 | contig 12811 bp, 13 predicted proteins | sample 1581941 | NCBI WGS metagenome assembly OIEZ01 (sample SAMN04414078, study PRJEB24778) | human gut metagenome | material: faecal | host: Homo sapiens | reverse complement strand
ATGGAGGGTACTTAGGTGAGCGTTCACGCGAGTAAGTAAGTAAAATTAAAAATAGAACCGGCAGGAGTTACTGCCTGGTACTTTATCATTTGGCTGTTTGATTATCACTTTATTCTTCTCCATATCCTGTCCCAGCGATACCCGTTGAAAAATCCCGTATCCTGCTCCTTTGAGAACCAGATGACGGCAGGCCTTTCCGATGACATGGTCTTTGGGGACAAGTCCGAACAAGGCGGGAGTCTGACAGGTTTATCGAGTTGTTGGCACCCACCCAATAGTAATCTTTCATAAAGTAACAATGCTGTACAGGTTTTCCTTCTATGTATAGTGTATCATTTTTGATGTCTGCCCGTTTCCTTTCATGCAACACCAATGTGTTGCGCAGCAGTGTCATGTTCCAGGGATATACACGTACGGCTTTCCCTTTGCCGGGGATGATGAGAGGTTTCGGTACGTCAACCGAGTCTTCTTTATCGGCAGGCTCTATCCAGTTGTTTGTTCCTAAAGCCTGTTCCAACAGATAATACTCATACCTGCTGAAGCTGCGTACGTTTTTTTTTGCCGTATCCTGTCCCAATAATACGTTGGGGCGGATAGAAAGGATAGTGAGCAGTGAGTCTAACTGCTTCTCTTTCTTCCGGGGATATGTATAAAGGAACTTCTGGTCGGGAGCGTTTTTTCCGAAGGAATTTACGGAGAAAAGAGAATCTACCCACAAAGTATCTCCCGGTACTCCCACGGCAACGGCCGATGTATACTTCTCTCTGGTCGATTGCTGTTTGTGAGAGGTTGGCAGGGTTATTGAATACAAGAATGTCATCCTTACGTACTGGTTTGTCGCCCCAACGGTGATACCCCCATAAGCTTATGAAAGGCAACCGTAGTCCGTAGCTCCATTTGTTTACCAGGATACGTTCACCGCGGTACAGTGAGTTTTCCATTCCTGTGGAAGGAATCAGATAGGAAGTTGCAACGCAGCTCCGGAGCAATATCACTGTAAGTATTACTCCGGTCAGGGTAGCTGCAATCTTCCAATTCCTTCTCCGCATAGTGTGTATTGATCGCTAACTTCCGGTCACTGTATTAATGTACCCACTTGAAGATGCGGTTCCAACGGATTTTTCCATCAAACCAACCACGGTCTTTATCTAATGAGAGCCAGACAACGATAGGCTTACCTACTACGTGGTCTTCCGGTACGAAGCCCCAGTAGCGGGAGTCAAGGGAATTATGGCGGTTGTCGCCCATCATCCAATAGTAGTCCAGCTTGAAGGTGTAGATTGTCTGTTTTTTGTCCGTTGATGTAGATACCGTCCGGTTTTTGTTCCAGTGTATTGCCTTCATAAGCTACGATGCAACGTTCGTAAATGGGCAGGTTATCTTTGTTCAGGGTAATGGTCGCACCTTTTTCCGGTATCCAGACTGGACCGTAATTATCCCGTGTCCACTTTGTATAGAGGTTTTGCGGATACATTTGTCCTGAAAGGTTTTCCGGTTCCATGACGATGCGGCTGACCAGTTTTTTATTGCCGGCGAGCGTATCGTACATTTTTTGGGTGAGGGGCAGGTGATACACCGGAGTCAGTCTGCCTTGAGCATCGCGGCGGTCCAATCCCATCTGCATAAGTCCTTCTTCATAATTGAAGTCATCGGTCATCAGTATCTGGTCGTCGTTACTGATGCCCAATTCGCGAAACATCTCTTCCGGTATGTACGGGCCGGTGGTCTGTACGAAATAGTTGAGCTGCATCTCTTCCGGATTCTCGATGGCTTTTCCGTCGATGTACACTTGTGTATCTTTGATTTGCAGGGTATCTCCCGGCAGGCCGACGCAGCGTTTTACATAGTTCTCGCGGCGGTCGACCGGACGTACCACAATATCACCGTACATTTGCGGATTGGTACGGATCAGATTACGGCCGGCATTGTAATAAAGGTCGTAGACGGTACGCTGCTGGTCGCGCGTCAGACTGTCCATATTGATTTTATTGGGATATACGCGCTGTCCTTCCCTGTAAGCCAGGCTGTAAAAATCTTCTTGCTGTCTGTTAAGCGCTACCGTATCACCCGCAGGAAAGTTGAACACGACAATGTCATTCAGCTTCACTTTTCCGAAACCCGGTACGCGTTTGTATTTCCATTGCGGCCATTCAATGTACGATTTGGTGTTAAATATCGGCAAAGTGTGTTGTGCCAACGGCATGGAAAGCGGTGTGTTCGGTACACGCGGACCGTAGCTCATTTTACTTACATACAGAAAGTCACCCACCAGCAATGATTTTTCCAGTGAAGACGAAGGTATCTGATAGTTCTGGAATATGTAGATATTCACAAAATAAACAGCCACCAAGGCGAATACAATGGCGTCTACCCAACTCATAATGCCACGCACAGCCGGATTCTTGGATTTTTTCCAGAAACTCCAGGGTATTTTCTTGCTGATGTAGATGTCAAATATGAAAGGAAGGACAATCAGTCCCCACCAACTTTTCACCCAGACAAGGAACATCAGGTAGAGCAGGGTAACTATGCCGAATTTGACCCATTGGGCACGTGTTGCTTTTTCATAATACTTTAGTCTTTTAAAATGGAAATAAATCGCTCATGCCTAAGAAACCTTGTTTGCCGGCTGTATATTCTGCTGCCAACACAGCTCCCAAAGCAAAGCCGCTGCGGGTCTGGCATCATGGGTAATGGTGATGCTGTCTGCCTCTGAATCGTAGCGGATGCTGTGAATGCCCGGTACTTCTCCCTCGCGGATAGAGCTGACCGGAAGTTCGTCGGCAGCGCATTCGACAGAGCCTGACACGGTTCCATCCGGTGCTTGCAAGGTACCTTTTACCCAACGGCTTTTGCGGTCGAGATTATCCAGAATACCTTCGGCCAGGGTAATGGCAGTGCCGCTTGGAGCATCCAGCTTGTGTATATGGTGAGTTTCGCTCATTGTTACGTCGTAAGCAGGGAACCGGTTCATGATCTTCGCCAGATATTTGTTGACGGCCGAGAATATGGCTACTCCCAGACTGAAATTAGATGACCAGAACAGGGTTTTTCCACCTTCGGAACAAAGCTTTCTTACTTCTTCACCATGTTCTTCCAGCCAGCCTGTACTGCCCGAAACCAATTTTACGTCTGCCTTGAAAGCTTTCATATAATTGTTGTAGGCTGCCGTCGGATTGGTAAATTCTATGGCGACATCGGCACTTTTGAATGCGGCCGATTCAAAATCCTCCTGGTTATTCACATCGATGATGCTGACAATTTCGTGTCCGCGGCTTAAGGCAATCTTCTCGATTTCCTTACCCATTTTCCGTAACCGATTAATGCGATTTTCATTGTTTTCTTTGGTTTTTATTCAGTTTATCAACGAACTATATGTCGCAAAGGTAATCTTTTTCTTACATTTGCGCACAACATTAACGATAAGTTAACAATGGAACAATTGCTGCATTACGTTTGGAAGCATAAGATATTTCCTTTAATGCCTCTCCAGACAACCTCCGGACAGCCGGTCGAAGTGATAGATCCCGGTTTGCCGAATACTGATGCAGGCCCCGATTTCTTTAACGCAAAACTGAAAATAAACAGTACGCTTTGGGTGGGTAACGTTGAGTTGCATACGCAGGCTTCGGACTGGTTTCGTCACGGACATAACCGGGATACGGTTTACGATAATGTTATTCTGCATGTGGTGGGCGAGTCGGATTGCGAGGTGTACTATGCCAACGGCGGTATTGTTCCCCAGCTACTGTTGCACTGTCCGGACAATGTCCGCCGGCGTTATGACGAATTACGTCAGACGGAAATATACCCTCCTTGTTATTCTATTCTTGCTTCCTTACCGAAACTGACGGTCCATTCCTGGTTATCGGCTTTGCAGGTAGAGCGTTTTGAACAAAAGGCACAGGCCATTGCCGCACGTCTGGAGCGTTGCAACAATCATTGGGAAGATGTATTCTTTATTACCCTTGCCCGTAATCTGGGTTTCGGTCTGAATGGCGATGCTTTTGAAGCGTGGGCCGGTTATCTGCCTTTCCGTGCGGTAGACAAGCATCGGGATAGCCTTTTTCAGGTAGAGGCGTTCTTTTTAGGACAGGCCGGGCTTTTGGAAGAAGATTGGCAGGAGGATTGTTACTACCGGGAACTTCAGAAAGAGTTTCATTATTTGCAGCGCAAGTTCGAATTGTCAGCTCCAGTGAGCGGTGACCGGTGGCGTTTTTTTACGTTTGCGTCCCGGCAATTTCCCCCATCGTGCGCCTGGCACAGCTTGCCTGGCTGTATTCCATAAGGAACAATCTTTGTTTTCACGAGTTATGGCGGCCGAAACTGCGGAAGATATAAAGAAGATAATATCCGCACGGACTTCGCCCTATTGGGAGACGCATTTTACGTTTAAAAAAAGCTCGCCCCATCAAGAAAAGCGTTTGGGAGAGAATGCTTTGAACCTTATTCTTATCAACACCGTTATCCCTTTTCTGTATGCTTACGGAATGCACAGAGCAGATGAACGGCTTTGTGACCGTGCCACTTGTTTTCTTGAAGCATTGAAAGCCGAGAACAATCATGTCACCCGTCTGTGGAGTGGAGCCGGACTTCCCGTTTATACTGCGGCCGACTCACAGGCTTTGCTTCAGCTTCAAAAGGAATATTGCGACAGGAAGGACTGTTTGCGCTGCCGCTTCGGTTATGAGTATTTGAGGGGTAAGAAGTAACAGATGTAAATTCCCGCCGGCTTTTCATTGTAAATTTCCGGCTTGTCGTATATTTGCACTTTAAATCGGAATAACTCGTATCTATTATGAAAGCTATTAATTTTGTTGTTTGTCTGTGCATGGCGTTTATGCTCTCAACTTTCAACAGTCTGGCAGCCAGAGAGGATTTCAAGTCATTTCTCCATAAGTTTACATCCAGTGCTTCATTTCAGTATTCACGTATCAAGTTTCCTTTGAAATCGCCTATCGTATTGTTGCAGGATGACGGCGAGACAGAGCAGACTTTTCCTTTTACCCGTGATAAATGGGCGTTGCTGGATAGTGAAACCTTGAAAGAAGGACGTATCACAGAAGAAGAAGGAGGAGTTTACATCTCACGTTTTACCCGGGATGAACCTGCCTATAAAGAATTTGAGGCGGGGTATGACGAGTCGGAGCCCTCGCTCCGCGTTGTGTTTGAGCTGATAGACGGTAATTGGTATGTGACCGACTGCTATAATGATTGGTATAATCTCGACCTGCCTATCGGGGAGCTGGAAGAGACTGTCCATACAATGCAGGAGGAGAATAAAAGCTTTGAGGAACTTCATCCTTAGACTCCTTATCATACAAAGAAAAAACTGTTCAACCGTATACTGAAGCGTATTTAGTATACGATTCAAATGGATTCAGTGTACGACTGAATAGACTCTTATTTATATATGTTGATAATCGGCGGGTTGTAAAATTGGATTTAGGTGGTTATAAATCATAACAAATGTTGCTGGCGCAGTTCTATGCACCACTTAACTTCTTCATGGGTAAAGCGTTGGTTTACGAAGTTGTCCTGTTCTGTATCTTGTATAAAGCGTTATAACATTTTTAGACCTCTTCTGTACGATTTATGTCGCTCTTTTTTCTGAAAGAGGACTTTCTTTGTAAACGGTATAGTAACCTTAAATGAACAAATATGATGCAATTTAGTAAATGGACAATGGGAGTAGGGATGCTCCTCGGAACTTTGTTACCGGTAAGTGTAGAAGCCCAGGTAGTGAAGAATGACAAACTGCTTTCTTTTGAAGACCCGCAAATGCCGGTATTTATTTCGGGAACGGATTCCCGTTTGGAAATCAGTGATGAACATTATAAAGATGGTTTGCATAGCTTGAGTTGGACTTTTAATCCGGGGGCTGTGCTTTCTATCAAAAAGGATTTGAAATTCGAGAAGAAAGACCCTACCGGAAAAGATACCTATCTTTCCGCTTTCATTGTATGGGTGTACAATGAGCAAGCACAGGATAAGAAATAGAGTTTGAATTTTTAAAAGATGGAAAGAAATGCACTTCTTTCCCATTTGGAATCAACTTTACCGGTTGGCGTGCGAGATGGGTGTGCTATGAACGTGGATGATGGTGGGGACGCCGGAAGGAGGGGATGAATGAAATCCGTATTATTGCTCCCGATACAAAAGGGAAGTTATATTTAGATCATATTATACCCGCCAGTAAGGTGGATGCCCGCCAGCAGACGGCTGACGTGCAAGTTCCTTTTGTGAATAAGGGAACTACCAATCATTGGCTTGTTATTTACGAACATTCTTTGTGGAAGCCGGATATACCCTTGACTGCCGTTAGCGAAACACAGAAACAGGAAATGCGGAAAATAGAAAAACGCTTCAGGGATATGTTCTATACACCCGGAAGGTTGTCAGATAAGGAAATGACGGCTATACGTAAACAGTATGACTACTATAAGATTACGTACAAAAACGGGAAAGTGAGCGGTCTGCCTATCTTCATGGTGCGTCAGGCGGAAGCTTACGAACGTATGATACCGAATTGGGATAAGGATATGTTTACCAAGCTGGGTATGGAAATGGACAAGTATTTCAAACTGATGAAGCGTATTGCCATAGCCTATAACAATGCAGCGGATGTTGCTGCGCAGGATGAATTGAAGCAAAAGTTCCTTGCCATGTACGACCATATTACCGACCAAGGTGTGGCTTACGGCAGTTGTTGGGGAAACATCCATCATTACGGTTACAGTATGCGCGGACTCTATGTAGCCTATTTCCTGATGAAGGAAGTACTGAATGAAGCCGGCAAGCTGAATGAAGCCGAACGCACGCTGCGCTGGTATGCCATCACTAACGAGGTTTATCCTAAACCTACCGTAAACGGCATTGATATAGATTCTTTCAATACGCAGACTCAGGGACGTATGGCCAGTATCCTGATTATGGAGGATACTCCGGAAAGCTGCAATATCTGCGTTCTTTCTCGCGTTGGTTGGATTATGGATGCCGTCCGGCTCAAGGCTTGTCGGGTTCTTTCAAGAAAGATGGAGCTTGTTTTCATCATCGTAATAACTATCCCGCCTATGCTGTCGGTGGGTTGGATGGAGCCACGAATATGATTTATTTATTGAGTGGAACAGAGTTCAAGGTGTCTGAACTGGCGCATTCCACTGTTAAGAACGTACTGCTCACGATGCGGTTTTATTGTAATTTGAAGCAATGGTCTCTTTCCATGTCAGGTCGTCATCCTAACGGAAAAGGAGAACTGATTCCCATTCAATATGCTACTATGGCTATTGCAGGAACGCCGGACGGTAAGCAGGAATATGATGCCGACATGGCTGCTGCTTATCTGCGTTTGATGGCTTATGTCAATAGGTCCGATGAAGATGCTCCTGATTATCTTCCGAAGGCTTCCACTCGTCAAGAGTTGGAGATGAAGAAACTGCTTGAAGCACAGGGATTCCGCCCCGAACCCGATCCGCAAGGCAACCTTGCATTGGGTTACGGTTGTGTTTCCGTACAGCGTCGGGATAATTGGGCGGCTGTAGTGCGTGGACATTCCCGTTATCTATGGGCTGCCGAACACTATCTTCCCGCCAATTTCTACGGTCGTTATCTGGCACATGGCAGTATGCAGATATTAACGGGTAAACCCGATGAAATGGTGACTTTTACTACTAGTGGTTGGCAAGAAAACGGTTTCGACTGGAATCGCATTCCGGGGGTGACGAGTATTCATCTGCCTTTTGAGCAATTGCGCGCCAAGGTATTGAATGTGGATGTTTACTCAGGTATGGAAGAAATGCTTTATTCCGATGAGGCTTTTGCCGGTGGGCTGTCCCAGGCCCGTCTGAATGGTAACTTCGGTATGAAGCTGCATGAGCATGACAAATATAACGGCTCTCACCGTGCCCGTAAGTCTTTCCACTTCTTTGACGGTACGATAGTATGTTTGGGTACGGACATTGAGAACACGAATACAGAGTATCCTACCGAGACGACTGTTTTCCAATTAGCAGCTATTACTCCTGAGAATCATAAATACTGGGATGGTTACAAGAGTGACGGACAGACTTATATTGATCCGAATGGGGTAGGGTACTATCTTTCCAAATCCTCTATGAGAAGTGCGAAATATGAAAAGAATTTCCCGCAGGTTACAGTCGGTGAACGAAGTACAAAGCCGACTTCGGGCGATTGGGTTTCCTTGACGCTGCAACATGGTAAGGCTCCGAGAGGCGCTTCTTATGAATATGCCGTATTGCCCCGTACGGACGCTGCTTCCCTGAAAGCATTTGCGAAGAAGCCTTCCTATAAAGTTCTTCAGCAGGATCGTAATGCCCACATAGTCCGTTCTTTGACGGATAATCTTACCTCTTATGTTTTGTTTGAAACTCCTCAAACGCTTCCTGCAGACGGGCTGTTACAGAAGGCGGATACTTCCTGTCTGGTTATGATTCGCGAAGATAGAGGCAAACTGTTACTGACTGTTTCCCAGCCGGATTTGGCATTGTACCGCGGTCCGAGTGATGAGGCTTTTGATAAGGATGGAAAACGGATTGAACGGAGTATCTATTCCCGTCCGTGGATTGATAACGAGAGTGGAGAAGTTCCCGTGACTGTTACATTGAAAGGTTGGTGGAAAGTAGCAGAAACACCGTATTGCAAACTTGTTTCGGCAGATAAGAAACAAACAGTGTTGCGTTTTACGTGTAAGGATGCTGCAAGCTTTGATGTAGAGTTGTTGCGTAAATAGGTTTTGATTAAATCTTTTTTGTCATGACGGAATTAAAGAATCATCATGTTTTGTGCAACTGCCTTTGCCCCCTCTTTATTGGGGGCAAAGGAGCTGCCTAATATTATTTATATCGTAACCGACCAGCAGACGGCTTCTGCCATGAGTTGTATGGGAAATGCAGATGTACACACACCGAATATGGATCGTTTGGCACAGGCGGGTATTTTATTTAAAAATGCTTATTGCTCCGCTCCGTTAAGCGGTCCTTCCAGGGCATCCATGTTTACGGGACATACTTCCCACGAAGTCGGACTCTCCCGAAACAACGTTCCTATGGCCGATTCTTTGCGTACTGCCAGTTTAGGCTGGTTAATGCAACGTGCCGGTTATGAGTGTGCTTATGGTGGAAAATGGCATGTACATACCCCTTCCATGCCCAATGGTGAGTTCGGCTTTCTACCATTCATCCGCATAATGATAATGGCTTGGCTGAAGCTTCTGTTGCTTTCCTTGAGCAGAAACATTCCAAACCCTTTTTCCTTGTAGTGGGTTTTGATAATTCCCCATAATATTCTGTGAGTATGCGCGCAGTCAGAACTTGCCATTTGGCAATTTGCCCGAACTTCCTCAAGATGAATGGCCCGGACTTCCTTCAAATTTTGCCCGTAATCCTTATGATGCCGATGTAATAGATTATGAACAGACATTGAACTATTCGGCTTATCCCACCCGTCATTATTCTCCTGATGATTGGCGGCGTTATCGCAGCCTTTACTTCCGGCTGGTGGAAAAGGTGGATGCCGAGATTGGTAAGATTGTCGATGCAATTGATAAACAGGATTTGTGGAAGAATACGGTAGTTATCTTTACAAGCGATCATGGTGATGGTATGGGTGCGCATCATTGGAACCAGAAATCGGCTTTATATGAAGAAGTAGTGAATGTACCTTTGATAGTTACCCTTCCCGGAAAGAAGAATGCCGGCAAAGAAATGCCCCAACTTATTAATGAAGGTGTCGATTTCTTTGTCTTCCGTATGTGACTGGGCGGGAAGTTTCCCTTCCTGGAGGTTTACATGGCGTTCTCTTTTAAGGTCTTTGGTGGAAAAGCTGATCCTCAACAGGTACACCAGCCTTATATTGTCAGTGAGACTACATTTGATAAAGGAGTTGCCCGAGGTTGGGCCTTGCGTACTCCGCGTTATAAATATGTATTGTATGATAAAGGGCTGTATCGTGAGCAGCTTTATGACATGCTGAATGACCGCGGAGAAATGAGGAACTTGGCTATAGAGAAAAAATATCGGCAAATTCTCTTACAACATCGTGCTTATTTGAATGAGTGGATGAAACTGCATCATGTAGTTCAAATACGTCCTGAGGTGCATTTAATTCCGGATATGTAAATCGGAAAGTGTGTTAAAATGCTGATAATCTTACATCCTGTCATTAACTTTGCTTAGAATGTTCTTTCATTTCTGTCATTAAATCATCCTTGGAAGACGTTAGGCCGATAATGACCGAAAAGCATTTTGACACACTTTCTTTCTCTGTTTTATTCTTATTGGTATGAAGATAGCAAATCGTTTACTGCTATCCGGTAATTGGTTAGTTTACTGGTTTTATGTATAGCTTTTTGGGCTTTACGGTTACCGTTGGGCAGCAGATATTCCCAAAAGTTCTTCATTTTCATCAATAACTGTGTTTCACCGCCTTGTAACTGTTCTTCATAGCTGTTGTATATCGCTGTATGTAGTTGTTTTATTTTGGATAGCATTTCATCAGGAGACAGTTTTCTGTTTTGCTGGTATTCCCAAGCTAAAGCCGGATTGGCAAGCAGACCGCGCCCTATTACAAGTCCTGCCAATCTCGGAAAACGTTCGGTAACAGTCTGTATATCTTCTATTGTATGCAGGTCTCCATTATACAACAAGGGTTTATCGCATCCATGATAAAAAGCCTCAAATCCGTTTAAATCTACCTCTCCTTTATATTGCTGTTTCCCTAAACGCGGATGCAGGATGATGTGGGATAGGGGAAGTGTGTTCAGTAACGGTAGGAGTGCAAGGCATTCATTGGCGTTTTCCCAGCCTAATCTGAGCTTGACAGAGAAACGGATTTGAGGATATTTTTCTGTGGTCGGCGGTCAGTAATTCTTTTATTTCTTCGGGATACGGCAACATTCCTGCTCCGTTATGCCGTTTGGGCCAGCATGGGGAAAGGACACCCCCAGATTGATGTCTGCTTCCTGGTAATTATGCTTGATAAAAAGGGATACAATCTGTTTCCAATGTGCTTGGTTGGGGGGGCAATCAGTTGGGGGATCAGGTGTATATTCCGATTGTTTTCCGGGTTTATATCACGTATGTCTTTTCGGCGGATTTCACCGTGTTCCATACGTACAAAAGGAGAATAATAGGTGTCGATACCACCGAAGATACAAGCATGTGCTTGTCGGTAAGCAGCATCTGTATATCCTTGAAGAGGAGCGAAATGAATAGGCAATAAATTCTTGTTCATAACCGCAAAGATACGTTTTTATTCTTTATCTTTTATAGGAATAACCATATTCCAAGAGTGTGACGCATTCTCGAATCCGCCGGGGCCATCCATAGTGGCAAAGAAAAATGTAAGTAGGTTTGCCGTTTTCAAAGAAAATAAAGGGGCGTTCCAGTTGCCCTTGCATCTCCACTTTTCCGTCTTCCCATTCTATGGTACGGGAATAGGCTTTGGGAGCCTTGTCTACTGTCCACTGGATACCGTTTTCAGAGTGTGCCATAACACCACCGCCCCGTTCTCCTGTAAATTTGGCTACATGGTCTTTGAATAGGATGTGATAGCCTTTGGTGTCTTTCCATAGGAAAGGGTCTTCGGCTTCACCTTGTCCGTCTACTTCAAAGATAGGCTGATTGTTGTTCAATACATGGTAAGGACCTTCTATTGCAGGAGCATAGGCTATTCCGAGACTCATTGCCGAATGTTCGTAATTGTTAGTGTAATGGCGGCCTTTGAAGATCATGAGAACTGAACCGTCTTCCTGTATGATTGGAGAAGGATTTGAGGTAAGGAAACTATAGAATGTACCCGGTTGGGTTTTGAGTATCGGTTCGTCCAGACGTTTCCAAGGACCATATGGAGAATCGGCTACAGCCAGCCCGATGCGCTTATTGGCGCGGGCAACGGTGCACCAGGGGCTGTCTAAGGTGAGTTGCGCGTATGTCGGTTCGGCAAACGGGTGTGTAGATCCCATATAAATGAGATAATATTTACCGTTTTGTTTCAATATGCGCGGATTGTGTGTAGAACGCCCGTCCCAATACTGTGCACCGCGTGCGGGAAGTGCGATATCACTGAAACGATAAGGTCCTTGCGGTATATCGGACACAGCATGTACAATTTCAGACGCGACCATCCATCCCGGATGAAATGGTAATTTCTTGGGAAACCGGGATACGAACATGTGATATTTACCGTCATCTCCCTTTACTATTGAGCTGCCCCATACCCAATAACCTTCGGATGCAAAGGCAGGTGTGCGTGGGGCTTTATCCAGGCGGTGAAACAAACGGTTTTCCGACTGCTGCTTTAACTCAACCAGGTTTTCTATTTTTTGCGCAGATGCTGTCAGAAGAATGAAAATATTAAAGAAAAGTATCAGCTTATATCTTTTCATGAATGTGATAATGTTATAGCGTTAATTGGATGTGAACAAAGATACAGGTTTTTCGTATACCGAGTATATTGTTTATAAGAAAAAGAGAGAAGAATCTCACGATCCTTCCCTCTTTACATGTTAAATTGATTAAGGTCTGTTTATCAGATTATTGATAATAAAAATAAGGTTAGAAGTTTTGTGGTATATTAATATCCTGCATTATTGGTCCAGCCGGCAAGGTCTACCTGTTGATAAGGTACCGGGAAATAGTAATGGTGATTTGTGTTGAAAGTGGAAGCATCCCATTCTTCAGCACGTACCTCTTTTACTTTTTCCAAACGTACCAGTTCGAACCAGCGTTTCATTTCTGCAAAGAATTCCCAACCTCGTTCGTTGGATACGGCTGCTAAGAATGCGGTAGGTTCG
>OIEZ01000129.1_pt1 | contig 12874 bp, 21 predicted proteins | sample 1581941 | NCBI WGS metagenome assembly OIEZ01 (sample SAMN04414078, study PRJEB24778) | human gut metagenome | material: faecal | host: Homo sapiens | reverse complement strand
GCTCTTGAGGCGGGTTTGCAGCAAATAATCGGCGTAGCGCGCGGCGCGCCACTCCCAGCGAATCGACGCGCCGGTGTTATCCACCACCTGACCATAGAGGAACGGCTCTTTGGAGATCTGAATATCATCGACGTCGGAATAGAGGTCAATGGAGTTGGGGTCATCGCCCATCAGCAGCGTTTTGATGATCGCCTGGCGCAGTCGTCCGCGCGGATCGGTGCCCGCGATGGTCTCGACGGTGATCGTCCCGGCATCAAAGTTAATGTGGCTGCGGGTTTGATATTGATCGGTATATTTAACGTAGTCCTTCGGCCCGGCGAGCAGGACTTCGTTATACCCCCAAATGTTCTCGATGTTATGGGCAAACTGGCCCATCAGGATATCGAATCCGTTCGTGTCCTTGACCCAGGCCTCGTTGTATTCGGTGCCTTTTTTATTGGAGCTGGAACACGAAACGAGCAACGGCGCAATCAGCGCGAGCGCTAAGTATTTTTTCATCATTCCGGGCGTGCGTGTTGTGTTTGTTTTTAAAAGGCCGCAGAGCCCTTACTGTTTTTCCGGCGGCGTATAGCCTTCGATGTGCACATCTTTCCCTTCAAACAGGAACTGCACCATTTCCTGCTCCAGCAGCTTGCGGTGCTCCGGGTTCATCATGCTGAGTTTTTTCTCGTTGATCAGCATGGTCTGCTTGTGCTGCCACTGCGCCCAGGCTTCTTTGGAGATTTCGTTGTAAATGCGCTTCCCGAGTTCGCCCGGATACAGCTGAAAATCCTGGCCGTCCGCTTCACGCTGCAGGAAGGTACAAAAAATGGTTCTGCTCATAATCAATCCTCTTTGATAGCCGAAAATTTATACCGGCGTTCCGGCTTTTAACTGTTGCAACAAGCGCTCCACGGGGGCCGCCAGACCGACCGACGGCGGCTGCGCTAAGTTATACCAGAGTGCGTTGCCTTCATCCATGCATGCGCCAGATGAGTGCACTGTAAGCCACATCGGCACAATATCCAGGTGGAAATGGCTGAAAGTGTGGCGAAAAGCGGTGAGCTGCGTCAGATTATCGGCCTTAATCTGGCGCTGTGCCAGCCACTCGCGCAGGCCCGCTTCGTCGGCAAACTGCGGAAAACAGAACAATCCGCCCCACAGACCCACCGGCGGACGTTGGGCGAGAAACACCTCGTCACCGTGTTGCATCAGCAGAAAATAGCCGGTGCGTTCCGGAATGGTCTGCTTCGGTTTTTGCCCGGATATTCTGCCCATGAATGATTGGCGTAGGCCACGCAGCCGTTGCTCAGCGGGCACAGTTCGCACTTCGGCTTCGAGCGGGCTGCAAACCATCGCCCCGAGATCCATCATCGCTTGGTTAAAACGCTCCACGCCCTTCGCCGGCGTGACCGCTTCGCTGATCTCCCACAGCCGTTTTTCCACCTCTTTTTCCCCGGCCAGCCGCTGACAGCATAGCAGCGGGCGAGCACGCGCTTCACGTTGCCGTCGAGAATCGGATAATGCTGACCGAGCGAAAGCGACAAAATCGCCCCTGCCGTTGACGCCCGCGCCGGGCAGCGCGGCCACTTCCTCAAAGGTTTGCGGGAAGATGCCGCCATGCTGTGTCGCCACCTGCTGGGCGGCTTATGTAATTGCGCGCCCGCGCGTAGTAGCCAAGCCGGTCCACAGATGCAGCACCTCATCCAGCGGCGCGTTGGCTAAATCAACCACCGTTGGGAAACGCGCCATAAAGCGTTCAAAATACGGGATTACCGTAGTCACCTGGGTTTGTTGCAACATCACTTCGGAGAGCCATACTTTGTAGGGCGTCTTGGCGATTTGCCAGGGCAGGGTTTTACGCCCGTATTTGTCGTACCAGTCCAGGACCTGGGCTGAAAATTGCGTGGCGAGAAAAGTCAAAGCTACGGCTCCGGGATCGCGATTACAGGGGGGCAGATTGCAGCATAAGGGCGAGTGGCTGTAAACCCTTGCATCCGCCGGGTAACTTTGGATAATGCCCGTTTTCCGAACACATTCACAAGCAGACCAAACTTTTATGAAAAACGACGTCATTTCTCCGGAATTCGATGAAAACGGTCGCCCGCTGCGCCGTATTCGTAGCTTCGTCCGTCGCCAGGGCCGCCTGACGAAGGAGAGCAGCATGCGCTGGATAACATTTGGCCGGTGATGGGCGTTGAATTCAACGATGCGCCGCTCGATTTCGCCGCCCTGTTTGGCCGCGAAGCGCCGGTCACCCTCGAAATTGGCTTCGGGATGGGCGCCTCGCTGGTGGCGATGGCAAAAGCCAAACCGGAACAGAATTTCCTCGGCATCGAAGTGCACTCCCCGGGCGTCGGCGCCTGTCTGGCCTCGGCCGAAGAAGAAGGTGTGCAAAACCTGCGCGTGATGTGTCACGATGCGGTGGAAGTGCTGCACACTATGATTCCGGATAACTCGCTGAATATGGTGCAGCTGTTTTTCCCTGACCCGTGGCATAAAGCGCGTCATAATAAACGTCGTATCGTGCAGCCGCCTTTCGCTGAGCTGGTCAAAAGCAAACTGAAACTCGGCGGCGTCTTCCATATGGCGACCGACTGGGAAGCCTATGCCGTGCATATGCTGGAAGTGATGTCCTCGCTGGAAGGCTATCGTAACCAGTCGGCAAGCAACGATTACGTACCGCGCCCGGAATCGCGCCCGGTAACCAAATTTGAACAGCGTGGCCATCGTCTCGGCCACGGCGTATGGGACTTAATGTTCGAGAGGGTGAAATAATGGCCAAGAATCGTAGCCGTCGTCTGCGTAAAAAAATGCATATCGATGAGTTTCAGGAGTTAGGCTTCTCCGTCGCCTGGCGTTTCCCGGAAGGGACCACCGAAGAGCAGATCGACCAGACGGTCAACGATCTGATCGAAGAGGTGATTGAGCCGAACAAGCTGGCCTTCGACGGTAGCGGCTATCTCTCCTGGGAAGGGCTCATCTGCATGCAGGAGATCGGTAAGTGCACCGAAGAGCATCAGGCCATCGTACGCCAATGGCTGGAAGCGCGTAAGTTAGAGGATGTGCGCACCAGCGAACTTTTTGACGTCTGGTGGGACTAAGTTTGACAAGGGTCGGCAACTGCCGGCCCGTTTGTCTTAAGGGAGTTTTATGATGCGTAAAACGCTGCTGGCGGTGGCGCTCTCCGTCACCGCTTTGTCTGCCCATGCGGACTACCAGTGTAGCGTCACGCCGCGTGACGATGTGATCCTCAGCCCGCAGCAGGTGCAGGTGAAAGGGGAAAACGGCAATCTGGTGATAAAACCGGACGGCAACCTGACCTTTAACGGTAAAACCTATACTCTGAGCGCCGCCCAGCGCGAGCAGGCGCAGGACTATCAGGCCAGTCTGCGCAGCAGCCTGCCGTGGATTGACGAGGCGCGCGCTCGCGAGTCGAAAAAGGCCGCAAGGCGCTGGATAAAATCATTACCGAACAGGTTGGCGCCAACAGCAGCATGCATGGTCGCCTGACCAAGCTGGATGCGCAGCTGAAAGAACAGATGAACCGCATCATTGAGCGCCGCAGCGATGGCCTGACCTTCCACTATAAAGCTATCGACCAGGTACGTGCCGATGGTCAGCAGCTGGTGAATCAGGCGATGGGCGGCATTCTGCAGGACAGTATTAACGAGATGGGCGCGAAAGCAGTGCTCAAAGGCGGCGGCAACCCGCTGCAGGGCATTCTCGGCAGCCTCGGCGGCCTGCAAACGGCCATTCAGGATGAATGGAAAAACCAGGAGGCCGATTTCCAGCAGTTTGGTAAGGACGTCTGCAGCCGGGTGGTCTCGCTGGAGGATAGCAGGAAATCGCTGGTTGGCTCGTTAAAATAAAGACATGGCGGTCCGCTTTCCGGCAGGACCGCCTCTGCGTTTACTCGTTCAGAAATAACTCAAGCAGGGAATTCAAAAACAGCTTACCGTGCTCGGTAATCTGCCAGTTCTGCTCGTCTTCCTGCAGATAGCCCTGGCTATCGCCGCGTCCAGCTGCGGGCGGATCGCCGCTTCATCAAGACCGGTATAGCGACTAAATTCTGCGCGCGGCGCGGCCTCCAGCAGGCGGAAACGGTTCATAAAGAACTCAAACGGTTTATCCGCCTCTTCCACATCATGGCTGACGCTCGAGGTAACGGCCTTCCATATACCCGCGCGGGTGGCGGGTTTTGGCGGTCCGCAGAATGCGTCCGTCAGGGAAGGTTATCTTACCGTGCGCGCCGCAGCCGATGCCGAGGTAGTCGCCAAAGCGCCAGTAGTTGAGATTATGCTGACACTGGAGCCCGGTTTAGCGTAGGCGGACGTCTCGTACTGCTGATAGCCAGCGGCGCTTAGCAGCTGATGCCCCTGCTCGAAAATATCCCATAGCGCGTCGTCATCCGGCAGCACCGGCGGCCGGGAGCCGAACAAGGTGTTCGGCTCAATGGTCAGCTGGTACCACGAGAGATGCGGCGGGTTGAGAGCAATGGCCTGACGCAGGTCGTCCAGCGCCTCCTCCAGCGACTGGTCCGGCAAACCGTGCATCAGGTCGAGATTGAAACTGCGCAGGCCCAGACCGCTGGCGAGGCGTGCCGCGCGTTTGGCCTCTTCCGGGCCGTGGATCCGCCCCAGCCGCTGCAGCTTTGGTTCGCTAAAGCTTTGTACGCCGATAGAGATGCGATTCACCCCGGCGCGCTGGTAATCAACGAAGCGATCGGCCTCCACGGGTGCCCGGGTTGGCTTCCATGGTGATTTCCGCCCCGGCGGCCAGCGGCAGGCAGGCGCGGACGCCATCGAGCAGGGTTTGCATGGCCGGGCCTGACAGCAGGCTCGGCGTACCGCCGCCGATAAAAATGGTGCCTATTTCCCGTCCCTGGGCATACTGCGCATCGGCCCGCAGATCGTTCAGCAGATGCTGGACGTAGTCATCGTGCGGCACCTCGCCTTTCAGTGCATGCGAATTAAAGTCGCAGTACGGGCATTTCTGCACGCACCAGGGAATATGAATATAGAGACTCAGCGGTGGCAAATTAGCCATTACGTAATGCATCCAGTAACAGTTTAAGCGCCTGCCCGCGATGGGAAATGGCGCTCTTTTCTTCACGGCTCAGTTCGGCCGCGGTTTTCCCTTCTGACGGGACGAAGAAGATCGGGTCGTAGCCGAAGCCACCCGTACCAGCGGCTTGTCGGGTGATTACCCCAGGCCAGCTGCCGGTGGCCACACCAGCGGCGTGGGATCCTCGGCATGGCGGCAGATAGACCAGCACACAGTGGAACTGCGCCTGACGCTGGTCGTCCGGCACGTCCTTTAACGCGTCGAGCAGCTTCTCAAGATTCTGCTGGTCGGTGGCGTCGACGCCGGAATAGCGGGCGGAGTAAATACCCGGCGCGCGCCAAGCGCATCGACGGCCAGACCGGAATCGTCGGCGATGGCCGGCAGGCCGGTGATCTGTGCCGCATGACGCGCTTTCAGAATCGCGTTTTCAATAAAGGTCAGGCCGGTCTCTTCCGCAGAGTCCACGCCCAGCTCGGTCTGAGCGACGATATCGAGACCAAAATCTTCCAGCAGCGAGGCCAGTTCGCGCACTTTACCGGCGTTGCCGGTCGCGAGGACGACTTTTTGCATGATGAATCCTGTTTATTCAGTTAGCGCCGCGACCGCAGTCGGGATCTGTTGTGGGGCGATGATTTTAACTTGCTTATGGCGACCCAGCTCGCCTTTTTCAATCAGTACCTGGCTTTTGGCGACGCGGAACTGTTTGGCGAGAAATTTCACCAGGTGGGCATTGGCCTGGCCATCAACGGGCGGGGCGGTAATGGCGACTTTGAGCTCGTCGCCATGTACGCCCACGATGCTATCGCGGCTGGCCTTCGGCTGAATATACAGCCTGAGCACCAGCCCCTCAGCGCAGGTTTCAACGGCACTCATAGCGCCATCCACAGCCCCGGCAGCAGCACGTTACCGGTGGCCTGCAGCACCTCGGCGACACCCATATTAATCACGTACAGCAGCAGCACCAGCACCATCGGTGAGAAATCGATACCGCCCATCGACGGCAGCAGGTTGCGGATAGGGCGCAGCAGCGGGTCCGCCAGCTGCATCAGCACGTACTCCACCGGACTACGGCCCTGGCTGACCCAGCTCATGATCGCCATCAGCAGCAGCACCCAGAAGATCAGCGAGCCGATGGTTTTCAGCAGAATAAGCAGGGCGGAGATCCAGATGATCGGCTGGAAGGTGATCACCATAAACAGCACGATCGCTTTGATGACGCAGAGAATAAATGCCACCAGCAGCGAGGCGCTGTCAATCGGCCCCATCGCCGGGATAATCCGGCGCAGCGGCCCGACAATCGGCTGGGTGGCCTTCACCACAAACTGCGAAAACGGGTTGTAAAAGTCGCAGCGCGCCCACTGCATCCAGACGCGTAACAACACGACCATTGTGTAAAGCTCAATGACCGTTGAAAGCAGGAAAGTCAACGTCTTCATGGCGTTCCTCAGATTCCTTATTATTTGCTGTAGTCGCGCGCACCAAAAATGGCCGTGCCGATGCGCACCATCGTGCTTCCCGCCGCGATAGCGGCTTCCATATCGTCCGACATTCCCAGAGACAACGTATCGACCGTGGGGTACCGCGTTTTTAATCGCGCAAATGCTACCGCCATTTGCTGGGCGACGGCAAACTGCCTTACATATTCTGACTCAGGCGCGGGGATGGCCATCAGGCCGCGCAGCTCCAGATGAGGTAATTCAGCGATCTCCGCCGCTAATGCATCGAGTGCTTCCAGCGGGATGCCGGATTTACTCTGCTCATCGCTGATATTGATTTGAATTAGCACCTTCAGCGGCGGCAGATGCGCCGGGCGCTGTTCGCTCAGGCGGGTGGCGATTTTCAGCCGATCGACGGTATGGCACCAGTCAAAATGCTCTGCCACCAGCCGGCTTTTGTTGGACTGCAAAGGGCCAATAAAGTGCCACTGCAGCCCACTGACGCCGGCCTGCTGGAAATGGTTAATCTTCTCCACGCCCTCCTGGACGTAGTTTTCACCAAATGCCCGCTGGCCTGCCGCGATGGCTTCTTCGATCGCGCTCGCAGGTTTTGTTTACTCACTGCAAGCAATGTCACTTCTTCTGGCGCACGCCCGCAACGAGCGGCGGCACCGGAGATTTTGTCCCGGACCTGTGCCAGGTTATGCGCAATATCGTTCATATTCCGAGGATGAGTTATGAAGCTGGAAGAAATCGTAGCCCTTAGTGTAAAGCATAATGTCTCCGATCTACACCTGTGCAATTCCGCCGCACCGCGCTGGCGGCGGCAGGGTAAGCTGGAGCCCGCGCCCTTTCCCGCACCGGATATTGCGGATTTACTCACGACTGGCTCGATGCCGCACAGTTACAGCACTGGCAGGAGCACGGCCAGATAGACTTTGCGCTGACTCTGGCCTGTGGTTCACGGTTACGCGCCAGCGCTTTCGCCCATACGCGTGGAATATCGCTGGTGCTACGCCCTTCTGCCTGAACAGTGCCCGCGTCTGGAGACGGCTGGGCGCCCCGCCTGCGCTGAGCGAGCTGCTGGCGGAAGAGAGTGGCCTGCTGCTGGTCACCGGAGCGACGGGCAGCGGCAAGTCGACTACCCTGGCGGCGATGGTCGGCCATCTCAACCAGCATCTTGATGGCCATATCCTGACGCTGGAGGATCCGGTGGAGTTTATTCATCACAGCGAGCGGTGCCTGATTCAGCAGCGGGAGATTGGCCGGCACTGTCCTTCGTTCTCCGCGGCGCTTCGGGTGGCGCTGCGCCAGGATCCGGATGTGATCTGCTCGGCGAGCTACGCGACAGCGAAACCATTCGTCTGGCGTTAACTGCGGCGGAGACCGGGCATCTGGTGATGGCGACATTACACACCCGCGGCGCGGCGCCGGCGGTGGAGAGATTGATCGATGTCTTTCCGGCAGAGGAGAAAGATCAGGTTCGTAGTCAGCTGGCCGGAAGCCTGTGCGCGGTGCTGGCGCAAAAATTATTACCCGCACGTCAGGGTGGCAGAGTTGCGCTATACGAGCTTCTGGTTAATACGCCGGCAGTGGCGAATTTGATCCGCGAAGGAAAAGTGCACCAGCTGCCCGGTGTAATGCAGACCGGGATGCAGGCCGGAATGTTGACATTTACCCAGAGTTTTCAGCAACGTGTGGCCGCAGGCGAGCTGTAAGGGGAGTGTGAAGCGAGTTGGGTGGTTGAAATGGTGTGTTAACTAAATGTTTAAAAAGCTGTTTCTGGATATTATTTGATAATACAAATAATCCTTGTGAATAAATTCAAATAAGATATTCAGTTGGGATATGTCGGCAGTGAATACGCATTTCCAGGAAAAAAGTTTGATTACCTTTTGACAGCTTTGAGTCATTCGATTTATGCTGTTTACGGGAATAGGATGATTCTCATGGAATAACGTTTCAATTTGTAAATTGCCAAGGCTATTTATAAATTCACGACTGTTTGTATATTTTTTTATTCATTTAATCCACCATGGCGGTGGGTAGCAGCTAAGGAGAGTTTTAAGTGATTAATTTAAATGGAAATTCATCATCTTCTCGTCAGGTCACATTTATTACCCATCCGTCAATTCAGAGCAAAGCTTTTGCCAGCTATCTGAGCGAAACCCTGATGGCACCAGTGGTTTTACAAAATATTAATAAACCACTGGCACAACGCCTGGCGAAAGATTCTGTAATATTATTTGATATCGCAGTTTCAAATAAGAAATTAAATGGGGTATGGCGAGATATTATTCGACTGCAGGCAGATAATCCTCGCTTGTTGATTATCAATAGCGCACAAAAGTATGAGTTATACGAAATGGCGCAGTGGCCGGCTTTATATGGCGTGTTCCGCCATGACGATGATGAATCGCGCTTAATTGAGGGCGTTAAGGCCGTACTGAACGGCGAACAGACGGCTGAATTGAGCGTGATGCACCCGGCGATGTACGCTGCGGACCATGCATCGGCGCCCGTTGAGAACTCGCCACTCACCGAGCGGGAATGTGAGATCCTCAACGAGCTGCGCTGTGGGGCGACGAATCTGGATATTGCCCGTGCCCTGTTTATCAGCGAGAACACGGTGCGTACGCACCTGTACAATGTGTTTCGTAAACTGAGCGTGAAGAATCGCACTCAAGCGGTGAGCTGGGCGAACGAACATCTGCGCCACTAAGCGGTCGGAAGCGCGCCGTCAGCAATTTGCCGGCGGCGCAGGAGAGCAGAGCCTAAAGCTCTGCTCGAAGTAGCTTTCCAGAATGACCACCGCAGAGGCCGAATCGACGCTGCCTTTATTCAGCGCCCGATAGCCGCCATGTTCGAACAGGCCCGCCCGGGCCTCAACCGTACTCAGACGTTCATCGTGGAGAAGGATCGCGACGCCAAAGCGGCCATGAATTTTATTGGCGAAATTCCGCGCGCGCGCCGTCAGCGGTTGCTCGGTGCCGTCCATATTCAGCGGCAGGCCAACGATCACCGCCTCAGGCTGCCACTCTTTGAGCAGTTTTTCGATGACATTCCAGTCCGGTTTACCGTCCTGCGCCTTCAGCGCCGGTAAAGGTCGCGCGGTTGCGGTGATGCGTTGCCCCACCGCCACGCCGATGCTTTTGGTGCCGAAATCAAAGCCGAGAAAGGTTCCGCTCATCATGCATGCCCCGCGACGCCAGGCATCGTCACAATGTCGATACCAATCAGTTTAGCCGCCTCGCGCCAGCGATCGGCGATGGGCGTGCGGAAGAGAATATTCTGGTCGGCAGGGGCGGTAAGCCAGGCATTATCTAAAATCTCCTGCTCCAGTTGCCCTTTCTCCCATGAGGAGTAGCCCAGCGCCACCAGTACGTTGCCCGGCTGCCTGTCGGTACCTAAGGTTTCAAGAACATCCCGCGAGGTGGTGACCACTGTGTATCCGAATGCGGATACTCGAGGAGAAGTCAGAGGCGGGTATGCAGAATAAAACCGCGGTCTTCCGCCAGCGGGCCGCCCAGCATCACCGGTTTATCCAGACGGATCTCCGGATTGCGCGGCTCCGGAACAATCTTGAGCTTCTCAAGGATCCCTTCCACCTGCAGATTTTCCAGCGGCTTATTGATAATAATGCCCATGGCTCCCTCGTCGTTATACTCGCAGATATAGACCACGGAGCGGCGGAAAATCGGGTCCTGAAGCGCAGGCATGGCAATCAGAAAGTGATGCTGTAAATTCATTGTCAGAGGTTCTGTTCCTGGTTCAAAAAGCAACACCCAGTATGCGGGCAAAGTAGAATGGTGTCGATGCACTTTATCTGGCAGGCGCCCGAGCGGCGCCTGGCTGGAAGGGTTTCGCCAGCGCGGCGATCCGCGCTCGCTGTGCCCTGAGCGGACGTTCGTCCGCCGTAGTGCTTATCGGGCGAGACGTCTTTCGATAGCGTCCATCAGCATGCCGGTGATCGAAATATCCGGGAACGGCGGCCTCGAATCTCACGGACGCAGGTGGGGCTGGTGACGTTAATTTCCGTCAGACGGTCGCCGATGATATCCAGGCCGACGAAGATAAGACCTTTGGCTTTCAGCGTCGGGCCGACGCGGCGGGCAATTTCCCAGTCGCTTTCGGTCAACGGGCGAGCTTCGCCACGGCCGCCGGCGGCCAGATTACCGCGGGTCTCGCCACCCTGCGGAATACGCGCCAGGCAGTAAGGCACCGGCTCGCCATCCACCACCAGCACGCGCTTGTCGCCATCTTTAATCGCGGGCAGATAGTTCTGCGCCATGCAGTAGCGGCTGCGAGCTCGGTCAGGGTCTCGGCGATCACACCGAGGTTCGGATCGCCGGCTTTGACGCGGAAAATAGAGGCACCGCCCATGCCGTCGAGCGGCTTCATGATGATATCGCCGTGTTTTTCCCAGAAGGCTTTCAGCTGGGCTTTATTGCGGGTGACCAGTGTTTCCGGCGTCAGTTCAGAGAACCAGGCGGTGAACAGCTTCTCGTTACAGTCGCGCAGGCTCTGCGGCTTGTTGACGATAAGCGTGCCTTTCTCTTCCGCCCGTTCCAGGATGTAGGTGGCATAAATAAATTCGGTATCGAACGGCGGATCTTTACGCATCAAATAACGTCAAGATCGGCCAGCGGCAGATCCTGCTCACCGGTGAAGTCATACCATTTATCGTAGTTCTGTTCGACGCTCAGCGTGCGCGTACGGGCGCGGGCTTCGCCGTTGATCAAATAGAGGTCGTTCATCTCCATATAATGGAGTTCATAGCCGCGACGTTGCGCTTCCAGCAACATAGCGAAGCTGGTGTCTTTCTTGATGTTGATGGTTGCGATGGGATCCATCACGATGCCGAGCTTGATCATGGTTCTTCTCCGTTAACGCCTCAACCTAAGTCGCCAAAACGCACCTGCAGGGCGGTAATGGCGGTGAGCGCAGTAGTCTCTGTACGCAGAACGCGCGGTCCCAACAGGATATCAGTAAACTGGTATTGCGCGGTCATCGCTATCTCTTCTGCCGATAGCCCACCTTCCGGACCAATCAGCAAACGGACGCGTTCAACCGGTAGCGGCAGCGTATTAATGCTGGCGCTGGCGCGCGGGTGCAGGTTGAGCTTCAGCCCGCTGTCCTGCTCGGCGCACCACTCTTCCAGCTGCATGGCCGGACGTATTTCCGGTACCACATTACGACCGCTCTGTTCGCAGGCGGCAATAGCGATTTTCTGCCACTGCTGGATCTTCTTCTGCAAACGTTCGGCGTCCAGTTTAACGCCGCAGCGCTCGGAAAACAGTGGCGTTATGAGGCTTACCCCGAGTTCGATCGATTTCTGGATAGTAAATTTCCATTTTTTCACCGCGCGACATCACCTGGCCTAAGTGAATATGCAGCGGCGATTCACGATCGTCGGGTTCGCCGCTGAGCACCTCAACCGTGACGTTTTTCTTGCCGGCCTCGGTGATGACAGCGTCAAATACCTGGTTACTGCCGTCAAAAAGCTGTAGGTGCTGACCTGCGGTCATGCGCAGGACGCGACCGACGTGGTTGGCCGCGTCATCGCTCAGCGCAATCTGGCTGCCGACAGTGAGGCGTTCTGGATGATGGATGCGAGGAATGCGCATGCTTGATATTCCGTTCGTTGCGCAGATGCCAGCTTCCCGCCACCGGGCGGGAAGCACAGGGCTGCAAATTAACAATTGCCGCTAGTGTAGGTTAGCTCTTTTGCGCCTGGCAAGCCTGCTGGACATACGGATTATGGTTGCCCTGCACTTTCGCGATGCGCTCATCGCGCTCACATTCCCAGGCGGTGACCGGGTACTGTTTATCCCAGGCGGTAAACAATTGAGTTTGCTGGCGGGAAATATTCAGCTGGTAGCGGTCGCGCATATAGAAGTAGGTGCGGGCGATAGCGCCGCGGGCACGGGCAGGGGGCTCGGCGACTTTATCTTTAAAATCGACCTTCATGGTGCACTGGCCGTACTGGCCTTCACCGCCGTTCCACTGGCTGTACATAAAGTTGCCGCGATCGCCATTGACTTCCCCTACCGCCGGCCTGCAGGTTGTGCATATCGCTTTCCATCTTGCGGTACTCCGGATCTTTGGCGCAGTTTTGCCGCCCGCCTTCCTGCCAGCACTGGCGCTGATGGCCGAACTGCCACGCCGGCACCACGTGTTCCCATTCAACCCGGCTGGCGCGGTTCTCATTTTTACGCACTTTATAGCCGCAAGATTCCAGATCGATAACGCCTTTTTTACCCTGCCAGTCGATTTTACAGCCGCAATAAAAGTCGCCCGGAACGTCGGCGTTCACTTTGACGCCAGCGGCCTTGGCCTGGGAAAACTATTAATACCGGCGGCCGCGAGCGGGCCACTGACTGCCGTGCTCA
>OIEZ01000128.1_pt1 | contig 12927 bp, 16 predicted proteins | sample 1581941 | NCBI WGS metagenome assembly OIEZ01 (sample SAMN04414078, study PRJEB24778) | human gut metagenome | material: faecal | host: Homo sapiens | reverse complement strand
CGCGCCATCGCTATCGACCTTTACCACGCCGAGGTTAGCGGCCGGGTCGAGCTGGACGTTACGGAAGAATTTGCCGGAGCCGGTGACGATAAATGGCTGGTTGGCCAGGATTGGCATCGGCTGGCTGAGGGCGATGTAGCGCGGTTTGGCGTGGAAATCCGCCGCGTAAGGTTCGATATCCGCTTCATCCAGACGCAGCGTCAGGTTGCCGCCGTTGCGCTCGTCCCAGCCTTTCAGCCAGGCGTCGGAGGTGGCTTTGATCATGCCCTGGACGAACCAGGCGTCGATAATGGTCTGCATAGTCTTGTCTTTCCTGGTTCGATTCGGTGCCGGGGTTGACCCCCTCACCCTAACCCTCTCCCCACAGGGGAGAGGGAACTGTTCGGTGCGCTCTGGCAACATCGCGCAGTTCGTAGCCCGGGTAAGGCATCAGCCGCGACCCGGGGAAGCCCGTGCATTACCCGCGCTGGCTCAGAACCGCATTCTCATAAGCCCGTACGTTGTCCAGCCACTGACTGCCCGCCGGCGTGTCGTGACGCTGACAGTACATCTCCCAGATAGCCTGCCACGGCAGCGATTTTTGCTCTTCGAGCAGCGCCAGGCGGGCGGTGTAATCGCCGTCGTTCTCCAGCTGACGAAGCTGAGCAGTTGGTTCCAGCAGGGCGCGCAGCAGCGCTTTTTTCATATTCCGGGTACCAATCACCCAGGCTGCGATGCGGTTGATGGAGGCATCGAAGAAGTCGAGGCCGATGTGCACGCGGTCAAACAGGTTATGGCGAATGATTTCACTGGCGATGGCCTGGGTTTCATCATCCAGCAGCACCACGTGGTCGCTGTCCCAACGTACCGGGCGGCTGACGTGCAGCAGCAGGCGCGGGATGTAGAGCATGGCGGCAGAGATTTTGTCGGAGATCACTTCCGTCGGGTGGAAATGGCCGGCATCGAGACACAGCGCCGTCTGGCGGCTGGTGGCGTAGCCCATATAGAACTCGTTGGAGCCGACGGTGTAGCTTTCGGCGCCGATGCCGAACAGCTTGCTCTCCACGGCGTCAATATGGTGCGCCGGGTCGAGCTTCTCGCTGATCACTTCATCAAGGGCATTCAGCAACCGCTGGCGCGGCGCGAAGCGGTCAACGGTAATGTCCTTCATGCCGTCCGGCACCCAGATATTCATCACCGACGGGGTGCCCAGCTGTTCGCCAAAATAAGCGGATACGCGACGGCTGGCTTTGCAGTGGTCGATCCAGAACTGGCGGATCTCATCGTTGGCGTGCGACAGGGTAAAGCCGTCGGCGCTCAGCGGATGCGAGAAGCAGGAGGGGTTGAAATCCAGCCCCAGTTTGTTGGCTTTCGCCACGTAACCCAGTTTTTAAAGTGCTCCGGCTTAATCTCATTGCGCGCTACCGGCGCGTCGGATTCCAGGTAAATAGCGTGCAGGTTGAGACGCTTTGGTCCCGGGATCAGGCTCAGCGCCTGCTCAAGGTCGGCGCGTAGCTCTTCAGCATTGCGCGCTTTGCCCGGGTAGTTGCCGGTCGCCTGGATGCCGCCGGTCAGGCTTCCCGCCGGGTTTCGAACCGGCCGGACGTCGTCACCCTGCCAGCAGTGCATGGAGACGGGCAGACGGTCCAGCTGGCGCAGGGCCTCCTCGACATCCACGCCGACGGCGGCGTAGCGCTGCTTAGCAATTTCCCAGGCTTGTTCAAGTTGAGTGGTCATGCGCAAAGCTCCTTGGTCTGTTGTGGCTGAAACTGCGCCACGAAACGGGCAATTTCACTATCAGGATTGGGGGTAAAGGCGGTGAGGGACGCATTGCCGCGCACCACCTGACGAAACTCATCGACGCTGGCCAGCTCGTCGAGGGTCATTAACTGGATGCCGATATTGCCGAGGGTGGAGGCCTCTGTCGGGCCGGCCACGACGGCGATCCCGCAGGCGTCGGCGCAAAGCTGGTTGAGCAGTTCGTTCTGGCAGCCGCCGCCGACGATATGCAGCTGGCTGAAGGGCTGGCCGCGCAGCGCCGCCAGCTCGTTAAGCACCCGGGCGTAGAGCAGCGCCAGGCTGTCGAAAATGCAGCGCGCCAGCTCGGCATCGCTTTCAGGAACGGGCTGCCTGGCATCGCGACAGGCGGCCTGGATCTCGGCGCTCATACTGGCCGGGTTGATAAAGCGGTCATCGTTGCAGTCAATCATGAAGCGGCACGCCGGTAGCGCGGCGGTGCGGGCGATCAGCCCCTGCAGGTCGCTGACGTTTTTGCTCTTTCAGCACCCGCTGCAGCAGCCACAGGCCCATGATATTTTTCAGCACCCGATAGCGGCCTTCCGCTCCGCCTTCGTTGGTGATATTGGCCTGCAGCGCCGCGTCGCAGTTGTATGGGGTCAGGCTTTCAAACCCCATCAGCGACCAGGTGCCGGAGGAGAGATAGGCGGCATCACGGTCGGCCAGCGGAGAGGCGATCACCGCGCTGGCGGTGTCGTGGCTGGCGACAGCGACCACCGGAATACGGTTGCTGCGGGCAGATCCAGTGACCAATCACATTGCCGGGGTGGGTCGGCGTTCCGAACCACGCCAACGGCGCGCCGGTCCAGTTCAGCAGCGTCCCATCCCAGCTATCGCTATTGATGTTAACCAGCTGGGTGGTGGTGGCGTTGGTATATTCCCAGTTCAGATTGCCGGTCAGGCGGAAGCTGAAATAGTCGGGGATCAGCAGGGCATGCGCGGCCTGACTGACCAGCTCCGGCTGCTGCTCCACCAGGGCGCGCAGCTGGTAAAGGGTGTTAAACGGCAGAAACTGAATACCACTGCGGCGATAGATCTCCGCCCGGCCCAGCTGTTCTTCAGCGTGACGTAGCAGGTCCTGGGTGCGGTCGTCGCGATAGGAGATCGGCAGTCCGACGCGCTGGCCCTGCTTATCCAGCAGGACATAATCCACCCCCCAGGTATCGATGCCGATACTGTCGATCAGGATGCCCTGCTCACACACTTTCTCCAGCCCGCGACGGATCTCGCCTTCCAGGCTATCCACATCCCAGCAGTCGAAGCCATCGACCTTCTGCAGGCTGTTGGTGAAGCGATGAATTTCACGCAGGGTCAGGGCGCGCGGCCCGGACTGATAGCTGGCGAGCATGACCCGCCCGCTGGAGGCGCCTAAATCGACGGCGACACAATGACGAATACTCATGGAACGATCCTTCTTAAAATCATTGTCCGCAGTCTAAAAAAGGGCGCTGACTCACACCTTCTCGCTACGGACAGCCGAAACTGGCCGCTGGCAAGAAAGCAAAGGTGACCGTGAGGAAAATCACAAATTGCGGTTTTGGGCGGTGGTAAGGAGGATGTGATGGGGTCCGCAGTTCCGCATCTTTCCGGCTGATTCTTGAAAAAGCGGCAGGATTTACGAATTTCGCGGTCAAAAATTGAAGGCCGGATAGCCAACCCTTCATTACTATCAGCCGGTGACTGATAATTTTTCTCATTACGAGGGTGGCATCATGACCATATTGCACAGTACGGATTTCTTTAAGGCCGGGATCTCGACGGTGGCTATTGAACCCCGCCTCCCTCAGTCGGCCTTTCCTGAACATCACCATGATTTTCATGAAATTGTCATCGTTGAGCAGGGTACGGGCATTCACGTCTTCAATGGCCAGCCCTATACCATCGGCGGCGGCTCGGTCTGCTTTATTCGCGATCACGACCGGCATCTTTACGAGCACACGGACAATCTGTGTCTGACCAACGTGCTCTATCGCGCGCCAGATGCGTTTCGTTTTCTCGCCGGGGTCAGCCAACTGCTGCCCCAGGAGCAGGAGGGGAACTACCCGTCGCACTGGCGGGTGAACCAGACGGTCCTGCAGCAGGTTCGGCATATCGTGGCGCAGATGGAGGCCATGGGGAGCGAAACGGATACCCATGCCGTCGCCAGCCGTGAGATCCTGTTTATGCAGCTGCTGGTGCTGTTGCGTAAAAGCAGTCTTGCGGAAGAGGCTACCAACAATGATGCGCGGCTGAATCAGCTGCTGGCCTGGCTGGAAGATCATTTTGCCCAGGAGATCTGCTGGGAGGAGGTGGCGGCGCAGTTTTCGCTGTCGCTGCGTACCCTGCACCGCCAGCTGAAGCAGCAGACCGGCCTGACGCCGCAGCGCTATCTTAATCGGGTGCGCCTGATGAAGGCCCGGCATCTGCTGCGCCACAGCGATGAAAGCGTGACTGATATCGCTTTTCGCTGCGGCTTCGGCGACAGTAACCACTTTTCGACGCTTTTTCGCCGCGAATTTGACTGGTCGCCGCGCGATATCCGCCAGGGCCGCGACGCCATTCTTCAGTAACGCGAGAAGAGTCAACGTATTGCGGGCTAAAAACGCGAATAATGCGCCCTTATCCGCGTTTGGAGTGTGAGCCGTGGCCGGTCTGATTCTACGTAAAGAGGAGTTTTTCCCTTCCGCCACGCAGGCCAGTGGCGGTGGCTGACCGCTACCCGCAAATGTTTTTGCCGAGCATACCCACGAGTTCTGCGAGCTGGTGCTGGTGTGGCGCGGCAACGGGCTGCACGTCCTTAACGATCGCCCCTGGCGCATTACCCGCGGCGATCTGTTCTATATTCGCGCCGAAGATAAACACTCCTATGCTTCGGTTAATGATTTAGTCCTGCAGAACATCATCTATTGCCCGGAGCGGCTGCAGCTCAATTTTGACTGGGCGGGGACGATCCCTGGCCTCTTTGGCACGCCGTGGAAGCCCCACTGGCGCATGGGCAGCACCGGTATGGCGCAGGCGCGTCAGGTGATTAGTCAGCTTGAGCATGAGTGTTCCCGGCACGATGCGCAGGGGAATGCGATGGCCGAGCTGTTGTTTGCTCAGCTGGCGCTGACCCTCCAGCGGCATCGCTACGCGACGGATAATCTGGCGGCGACGCAGCGCGAAGCGCTGTTGGACAAACTGCTGGCCGCGCTGGCGGCCAGCCTGAGCCGCCCCTTTGTCCTGGAGCGTTTCTGCGAGCAGGAGGGCGGCAGCGAGCGGGCGCTACGTCAGCAGTTTCGCCAGCAAACCGGGATGACCATTAATCACTATTTACGCCAGCTGCGGATCTGCCATGCGCAGTATCTGTTGCAGCATACCGAGCGCTTAATCGGCGATATCGCCATGCAGTGCGGCTTTGAGGACAGTAACTACTTTTCGGTGGTGTTCAGCCGGGAAATCGGCATGTCGCCGGGGCAGTGGCGGCAGCGCAGTCGCGCCGCCGCCTGAAGCGCGTCTTTGTCAGGCAAATGCTCCGGTGCTTAACGGGCCATTCCCAGACCGACGATGTTGGCGGCGATGATGATCACCACGCAGCCGAGGCTCAGGACGCTCACCGGACGACGACCGGCGTTGTTCCACTCCTTCAGCACCAGACCCACCAGACCGCCGCACAGTACGTAGAAGCTCATGTGCAGCATCCAGCTCATATAGTCATACTGCGCCGGAATGCTGGCGTGGCCCCAGGCATAGAAGAAGAACTGGAGATACCACATCAGGCCGCCGAGGGCGGAGAGCAGAAGGTTGCTGATGATGAGCGGTTTGGCCAGCGAGAAATCGGCTTTGACTGACAGGTTCTTCACTTTCGCCAGACGAATAAAGCAGAAGCCGAGGTTGACCAGCGCCCCGCCGCCCATAATGACTACGTAGCTTGGCAGCGCCGCGTACAGCGGGTCGACGCCGAGCGCTGCGGCGGCGTCATGCATCGGTTGGCGGCGTTCATCGCGAACGACATCCCTGCCGAGAAGATGCCGCACATCACCGCCAGCAGAAGCCTTTCTTCAGATTGAACTCTTCGGCTTTGATGCCCATTTTGCGCTCTTTCAACTGGCCTGCGCGGGTGACGATGCCGACGCCAATCACCGCCACCAGCACGCCGAGCAGCGTCATTTGACCGCCCTGGGTGTGCATCAGCACTGCAAACTGACCGTTAATAATCGGCGTCATCAGCGTGCCGACAATCAGCGTGATGCCAATGGCGATGCCAATCCCCATCGACATGCCAAGATAGCGCATGGTCAGGCCATAGTTGATATTACCTATGCCCCACATGGCGCCGAACAGAAAGACCGGCAGCAGCGTGGAGGCGTTAAAGGAGCGGTAGTAGGCCCAGAAATCGGGTAACAGTGTGGCGCTGATGGCCCAGGGCAGGATCAGCCAGGAGACGATCCCTCCAACCGACCACATGGTTTCCCACGACCAGTGTTTTACTTTTTTGAACGGGGCATAGAAACAGGCGCACTGGCGGCCCCTATCAAATGCCAAAAAATACCCATCGTAATCGCGTGGTTCATTGATTTTATCCTCATCTTTTTTTATCGGAGACGGCGGCTTCCGATGTGATGAGTGTAAAAATTAGCCGCTTTGGCCGCCTTCAAGCCGTTGCCACAGGATGGCGAACCCTGGCAACCATGGGCTTAATTAGTTGTTCTACATCACAAAATGGCGGGTATTTCTTCTGGTTATATCCATATGAAAAATACGGCATTGATAAGCATTTTCAATACCATTTAATTAACTATAATGGACAAACTGCTTACGCGGCGTTAACACTTGAGCCGCTCGACAATAATGGAGATGATTATGAGCTATACCCTGCCATCCCTGCCGTACGCTTACGATGCTCTGGAACCGCACTTCGACAAGCAGACGATGGAGATCCATCACACTAAACACCATCAGACCTACGTGAACAATGCCAACGCCGCGCTGGAAAGCCTGCCGGAGTTCGCTAACCTGTCTGCTGAAGAGCTGATCACCAAGCTGGATCAGCTGCCGGCTGACAAAAAAACCGTACTGCGTAACAACGCGGGCGGCCACGCTAACCACAGCCTGTTCTGGAAAGGCCTGAAAACCGGTACCACCCTGCAGGGCGACCTGAAAGCGGCTATCGAGCGCGATTTCGGCTCTGTGGACAACTTCAAAGCGGAATTTGAAAAAGCCGCTGCTACCCGTTTCGGTTCCGGCTGGGCGTGGCTGGTCCTGAAAGGTGACAAACTGGCCGTTGTCTCCACCGCCAACCAGGATTCCCCGCCTGATGGGCGAAGCCATTTCCGGCGCTTCCGGCTTCCCGATCCTGGGTCTGGACGTGTGGGAACACGCTTATTACCTGAAATTCCAGAACCGTCGTCCGGACTACATCAAAGCCTTCTGGGACGTAGTGAACTGGGACGAAGCTGCAGCGCGTTTTGCCGCTAAAAAATAAGGTTGCATTGCGCTAAGAGAGAAGCGAGTCTGATGACTCGCTTTTTTTATATCTGTAGCAAGGAGAGCAGCCATGCATTATCCGGTGAATGTCTTTGTCGGCAAAATCAGGGACTACGCGGGCAGTCGCCCCAGCGCGATCGGCAAAATCCAGGTCGATGGCGAATTGCAGCTCGGCGATCTCGGCCTCGATGGGGATGAGCAGGCGGAGAAGAAAATACACGGCGGGCCGGACCGCGCGCTGTGCCACTATCCGCGCGAACACTATGCCGACTGGATGCGTGAATTCCCCCAGCAGGCCGAGCGCTTCTGCGCGCCGGCGTTCGGCGAAAACCTCTCCACCACCGGGCTCACCGAGCAAAATGTTTATATCGGCGATATCTTTCGCTGGGGCGAGGCGCTGATCCAGGTCACCCAGCCGCGATCGCCGTGCTTCAAGCTCAACTTTCATTTTTCGATCAACGACATGGCTCAGCTGATGCAAACAGCGAGAAGACCGGCTGGTTGTATCGGGTGATCGCCGGGGGGAAAGTCTCCAGCGATGCACCGCTCGAGCTGGTCTCTCGCCTGAGTGAGGTCAGCGTCCATGAGGCCGGGGCGATTGCCTGGCATATGCCGTTTGATGACGATCAGTACCACCGCTTATTGTCGGCCGCGGGCCTGTCGGTGAGCTGGAGCAGAACCATGCAGAAGCGCCGTTTAAGCGGTAAGATCGAGGATAGTTCGCGGAGATTATGGGGGAAATAATTCCCCCATATTGAGTATTTCCGGGGATGCTCCCGGCTTAGCGTAGCGCAAGCCGGGATAGCATCAGGTGCGCTTATACAGCGGCAGCCAGAGGGTTAAGCGCAGACCGCCCAGCGGGCTGTCGTCGGCCTTCACCCAGCCACGGTGCTGCTGAATAGCGGTTTCGACAATCGCCAGCCCCAGGCCGGTGCCGCCGGACTCGCGGTCGCGCGCCTCGTCGGTCCGGTAGAATGGCCGGAAAATCTGCTCGCGATCCTCCGGACTGACTCCCGGGCCGTCGTCATCGACGTTAACCGTAATCCCGTCTTTATCCACCGAGAAGCTGACGGAAATCTTCGTGTGCGAGTAGCGCAGGGCGTTGCGGACGATATTCTCCAGCGCGCTTTCCAGCGCATTAGGGTTACCGTACAGCGGCCAGGGGCCCGGCGGATATTCAACGGTGAAAGATTTACCCATCTGCTCGGCTTCAAACGCCGCGTTGTCCAGCACTTCGCCCCACAGCTGATTGGCTTTCACCGTCTCGCTGACCAGGGCATTTTTGGCCTGATTGCGCGACATCACCAGCAGGTCGTTGATCATGCTGTCCAGCCGGTGCGCCTCGGTTTCGATGCGCTCCAGCTCCTTGCTCTCACCGCTGCGGCGACGCAGCAGGGCGGTGCCCAACTGCAGGCGCGTAAGTGGTGTGCGCAGCTCATGCGAGATATCAGACAGCAGCCGCTGCTGGCTGGTCATCATCCGCTCCAGCGCGGTGACCATCTGGTTAAAGCTGGCGCCAGCGGCTAAGAACTCCTGCGGCCCGGCTTCCAGCTCCGGATGCTGGCGTAGGTTGCCCTGGGCGACTTCGTCGGCGGCGTTTTTCAGCTTACGCGCCGGTTTCGCCAGGCTCCACGCCAGCCACAGCAGCAGCGGGGCGCTGACCAGCATCGTGACGATAAGCAGCAGCAATGGTCGATCAAACAGCAGGTTGATAAAGTCGGATTGTGAGGTGCTGGCGGGACGAATCAGATAGAGCTGATAGTTATCCTCACCGTCCCTGACGGAAAACGGGCCCACCATTTCCAGGCGGCCATAGCGTTTTTTCTGCGGATGATCGGCATTATCGGCCTGGCCGATAAAGTTACGAATGATCTGCATCTCGTTGCGTTCTGCGCCGATCACGCGCCTTCGCTGGTCACCAGCAGCAGGCGTTGTCCCGGCGGCGCCCATTTATCGATGGCGCGAAACAGACGGCGCCACCACATCAGGTCGTTTGGCGGATCGTTGGCCAGCTCGGCCTCGACGTGCTGCTCGATCATGATGCCCTGACGCTGCTCGCTTTCCAGCAGCTCGGTCATCTGCCGGGAATCCAGTTTGGGCAACATCAGCACCAGCATCAACACCAGCGCCAGCGTGAGCCAGAAGATGGCGAAGATGCGTGCAGTCAAACTTCCAATCATGAAGCGGAAACCATCAGATACCCGCGGCCACGCAGCGTTTTAAACCACGGATGGCCATCTTTGCGCTCCGGCAGCTTACGCCGCAGGTTGGAAATATGCATATCGATGGCGCGGTCGAACGGCGTTAGGCGCTTGCCTAACACTTCCTGGCTTAAATGTTCACGCGACACCACCTGGCCGAGATGTTGCGCTAACAGATAGAGCAGGGTGAATTCGGTACCGGTGAGCTCCAGCGTCTGGCCATCGAAATTGGCTTCCTGACGGCCCGGATTGAGGCTTAAGGCATCCACTTCCAGCGTTGGCGATCCGGCTTCGGTCGTCTGCTGCTGCTCGCTCCAGTGGGAACGGCGCAGAATCGCGCGTATACGGGCCACCAGCACGATCGTTGAACGGCTTAGGCAAATAGTCATCCGCGCCCAGCTCAAGGCCGAGAACGCGATCCAGCTCGCTTCCGCGCGCTGTTAGCATGATAACCGGGGTCTGGTGTGTCTGACGCAGCTCTTTCAGCGTATCAATACCGTTTTTCTTCGGCATCATTACGTCGAGCAGCAATAAATCAACGCTGTCGTCCAGAAGGGCCAGCGCCTGTTCCCCATCATGGGCCACCAGCACGTTAAAACCTTCCATATCGAGCAGCTCTTTTAACAGGGAGGTGAGCTCCCGGTCATCATCAACTAACAGGATTTTATTCATCTTTTAAATACCTCCGAGGCAGAAATTACGTCATCAAGGCCCGCTAATCCATGACTTTACGTTGTTTTACACCCCCTGACGCATGTTTGCAGCCTGAATCGTAGACTGTCTCTCGTTGAATCGCGACACAAACGTTTTGGGAGTATGTGATGCGCAATGTTATCGCTGCCGTCATGGCCTCAACGCTGGCGCTAAGTGCATATAGCCAGGCCGCTGAAGTCGTTACCAGCGTTAACTGGCTCCCCGGAGACGAAGGGGGACAGCGCGGTAGCCAGAGCCATATGTTTGACGGCATAAGTTTAACCGAGCAGCAACGTCAGCAGTTACGGGATCTTATGCAACGGGCACGCCACGACAGGCTCCCCGTTAATGTTAGCGAAATGGAGACAATGCATCGCCTTGTCACCGCAGAAAATTTTGATGAAAACGCTGTGCGCGCTCAGGCAGAAAAGATGGCGCAGGAACAGGTTGCTCGCCAGGTCGAGATGGCTAAGGTCCGCAACCAGATGTACCACCTGCTTACGCCAGAGCAGCAAGCGGTTTTAAATGCTAAGCACCAGCAACGTATGGATCAGTTGCGTGAGGTTGCAAGGATGCAGAAAGGCTCAGCGATGATGCTTTCGAGTAGTAGCAACACCCTGCAACCCCAGTAACAAACCCTGTTTTCCTTGCCATAGACACCATCCCTGTCTTCCCCCACATGAAGTGGGGGTTTTTTTTGCCCTTTTTTCGGCAAATCGAACTTCCTTTCGCGTATCCCGTGAGCGTCACAAGTTCAGGTTATACTAAGCGCAGTGCAGGAGAAGGAGCCTATATGAATCAATCTTATGGCCGGTTGGTCAGCCGCGCCGCTATCGCTGCGACAGCGATGGCCTCTGCGTTACTTTTGATCAAAATTTTTGCGTGGTGGTATACCGGTTCAGTCAGTATTCTGGCTGCGCTGGTGGATTCGCTGGTGGATATTGCCGCCTCGCTGACCAACCTGCTGGTGGTTCGCTATTCGCTGCAACCTGCTGATGAAGAGCATACCTTTGGCCACGGCAAAGCGGAATCGCTGGCGGCGCTGGCGCAAAGCATGTTTATCTCCGGCTCGGCGTTGTTTCTGTTTCTCACCGGCATCCAGCACCTGGTGCGTCCGGAGCCGCTGCAGGCCGCTGGCGTCGGGGTCGTCGTCACGTTGATCGCCCTGTTCAGCACGCTGGCGCTGGTGACCTTCCAGCGCTGGGTGGTGCGAAAAACCCAGAGCCAGGCGGTGCGGGCAGATATGCTTCATTATCAGTCTGATGTTATGATGAACGGCGCTATTCTGGTGGCGCTGGGCCTTTCCTGGTACGGCTGGCATCGCGCCGATGCGTTGTTTGCCTTAGGAATTGGCATCTATATTTTATATAGCGCGCTGCGGATGGGCTATGAGGCGGTTCAGTCACTACTCGACCGCGCCTTGCCTGACGAGGAGCGTCAGGACATTATCACCATCGTGACCGCATGGCCCGGCATCCGCGGGGCGCACGATCTACGAACGCGGCAGTCAGGGCCGACCCGTTTTATTCAGATTCATTTGGAAATGGAAGATAACCTCCCGCTGGTGCAAGCCCACGTGATTGCAGACCAGGTGGAGCAGGCGATTCTGCGCCGTTTCCCGGGTTCCGATGTCATTATCCATCAGGATCCCAGTTCTGTGGTGCCAGCGGCGCAGCAGGGCTTTTTTGAGCGTTAGGTTATAGTCTGTAAACTCGATGTAAAAATGTGGGGCAGATCGGCATTTTTTGTATAAATTACCGCCGTTTGGTCTGACCTGAATCAATTCAGCTTGAGGCGTTTGATATACTATTGTCATTAGCGTCGTGCACTCCTGGTGAGGGAGCGCTTCAGGCAACAGAATTATTTTTTGCTTCCTAAGTTCAGAGGTAGTCATGATTAAGAAAATCGGTGTGTTGACAAGTGGCGGTGATGCGCCGGGCATGAACGCAGCAATTCGTGGCGTGGTGCGCGCGGCATTAACGGAAGGTCTGGAAGTTTTTGGAATCTATGACGGTTACCTCGGATTGTATGAAGACCGTATGGTTCAGCTCGACCGTTACAGCGTTTCCGACATGATCAACCGCGGCGGCACCTTCCTGGGCTCCGCTCGCTTCCCGGAATTCCGCGAAGAACACATTCGCGCTGTGGCTATCGAAAACATGAAGAAGCGCGGCCTGGACGCGCTGGTGGTTATCGGTGGTGACGGGTCCTATATGGGCGCAATGCGCCTGACCGAGATGGGCTTCCCGTGCATCGGCCTGCCTGGCACCATTGACAACGATATCAAAGGCACTGACTACACCATCGGCTTTTTCACCGCCCTGAGCACCGTGGTGGAAGCGATTGACCGCCTGCGCGACACCTCTTCTTCACACCAGCGTATCTCCGTGGTGGAAGTGATGGGCCGTTACTGCGGCGACCTGACCCTGGCGGCGGCGATTGCCGGCGGCTGTGAGTTCATCATGGTGCCGGAAGTGGAATACACCCGTGACGATCTGGTCGCTGAAATCAAAGCTGGTATCGCGAAAGGGAAAAACACGCTATCGTGGCGATTACCGAGCACATGTGCGACGTTGACGAGCTGGCAAGCTACATCGAGAAAGAAACCGGCCGTGAAACTCGCGCTACCGTTCTTGGCCACATTCAACGCGGCGGTTCCCCGGTTCCTTACGACCGCATCCTGGCTTCCCGCATGGGCGCCTATGCAATTGAGCTGCTGCTGCAAGGCCATGGCGGCCGTTGCGTCGGCATCCAGAACGAGAAGCTGGTGCACCACGACATCATCGATGCCATCGAGAACCATGAAGCGATC
>OIEZ01000127.1_pt1 | contig 13034 bp, 23 predicted proteins | sample 1581941 | NCBI WGS metagenome assembly OIEZ01 (sample SAMN04414078, study PRJEB24778) | human gut metagenome | material: faecal | host: Homo sapiens | reverse complement strand
GACGGCGCTGCATGGAGCAGTCACGTTCAGCCAGATAGATAGCGTTACCCTGACCGTCCGCCAGTACCTGGATCTCGATGTGGCGAGGATTTTCCAGGTATTTCTCCATGTAGACCATGTCGTTATTGAAAGCCGCTTTCGCTTCCGCTTTGGTCATGGAGATAGACTGCGCCAGTTCGGCGTCGCTACGCACAACGCGCATACCGCGACCGCCGCCGCCGCCGGAGGCCTTGATGATCACCGGATAGCCAATGCGTTTGGCATGGGCGCGGTTAGCGTCCATATCGTCGGTCAGCGGGCCGTCAGAACCTGGAACGGTCGGGACGCCGGCTTCTTCATCGCGGTGATTGCGGACACTTTGTCGCCCATCAGGCGGATAGTGTCGGCTTTCGGACCGATGAAGATAAAGCCGGAGCGCTCAACCTGCTCGGCAAAGTTGGCGTTCTCGGAGAGGAAACCATAACCCGGGTGAATCGCTATCGCGCCGGTGATTTCCGCCGCACTGATGATAGCCGGGATGTTGAGATAGCTTTTTACGGACGGAGCCGGGCCAATACAGACCGTCTCATCCGCTAACAATACGTGTTTTAGATCGCGATCCGCGGTGGAGTGCACAGCGACGGTCTTGATGCCCAGTTCTTTACAGGCACGCAGGATGCGCAATGCGATCTCGCCACGGTTAGCGATGACAATTTTATCCAGCATGTTCGCCTCGTTACTCGATAACTACCAGCGGCTCGTCGAATTCTACCGGTTGGCCGCTTTCGATCAGAATGGCTTTCACCACGCCGGCTTTGTCGGCTTCGATCTGGTTCATCATTTTCATCGCTTCGACGATGCACAGGGTGTCGCCCACGTTAACTTTCTGGCCAACTTCCACAAACGCTTTCGCGTCCGGGCTTGGCGTACGATAGAAAGTACCAACCATCGGGGAACGTACGATGTGACCACTGATTTCCGCTTTTGCCGGCGCTTCTGCTGCTGCAGCTGGCGCGGCAGCCGCGGCGGCAGGTGCCTGAGGCTGCATCATCGGCGCAGCATAAGCCTGCTGCATAACCGGATAGCTTGCGGCCGGTGCAGAGCGGCTAATGCGAACAGACTCTTCGCCTTCAGAAATTTCCAGTTCGGAGATGCCTGATTCTTCAACCAGCTCGATCAGTTTTTTAATCTTACGAATATCCATGAGTGGGTTCCGTACTCTTTGTTTAGTGTGATTGTGACAGGCGTTTTACCGCCGTCTGTAAAGCGTATGAATAGCCGTCCGCCCCCAGTCCGCAAATGACGCCAGCGGCGACATCTGACAGGTATGAGTGCTGGCGGAAGGGTTCGCGTGCATGCACGTTGCTCAAGTGAATCTCGATAAACGGGATGTTCACGGCAAGCAACGCGTCACGGATTGCTACGCTGGTATGCGCGAACGCGGCCGGATTAATCAGGATATAGTCCACGTTGTCTTTAGCCTGATGAATTCGGTCGATTAACGCATACTCCGCGTTGGACTGCAGGTGATCCAGGCTCACATTCAGCGCCGCCGCTCAGATGTCAAACGGTTAACAATTTCAGCCAGCGAGAGGGTGCCATACTTATCAGGCTCGCGGGTACCGAGCATGTTAATGTTTGGACCATTCAAAAGCAAAATGTGAAACTTGTCTGCCATCGTGTGGCGATCTCCTGCCATCTTCGGGTAAAAAACAACATATACCTTCAATGCGCCCTTGTCACCTTTTCAGGGTCAGAAAACCCCGTCAGGAAAACCAAAGTCGCACATTATAACGATTTCGTAGCAATTGGCAGCTAAATACTGGTCTTATCAGGGAAGATTATCAACCGCTATCGTAAAAAGAGTCGCGGTTGATAAAAGATCTGCGGGAAACTGCAGCATTACCGGATTCAGCGCCACCACTGGCGGAACTTCTTATAACGGCATGCCAAAAGCACCACCGCCAAGCAGGGCATAAATGGATGGGCTGCGGCGAGACGATCTTCACTGACCACAGGTAGTGAATCGGCGCGAGGATCGCCACCAGATAGACGAAATTGTGCAAAAGTTGCCAACGACGGCCCAGTTTTCGCTGCATCGCCTGCGTCGACGTCGCCGCCAGCGCCAGCAGGATCGCCCAACTGACCATGCCTAACGTCAGATAGGGGCGGTTGATAATCTCCGAGCCCAGCAGCGCCAGATTGTTAATGCCCAGCTCCAGCAGGGTATAGCTGGTCAGGTGCAGGGTCGCCCAAGCGAAACACCATAAACCTAACAGGCGGCGAATGCGAATCAATAATGGCTGCTTCGCATAGCGCGCCAGCGGGGCGACCAGCAGAGTCGCCAGCAGAAATTTAAGCGCCATCCTGCCGGTAAAGTGCTGGATATCCTTGGCCGGATCGGCGCTAAAGTAGCCCTGATGCCCGGCCCAGAACAACCAGACCAGCGGTAAAAACCCCGCCAGGTGGAGGAAGACTTTCAACCACGCGATCTGTTTGACGGTGAAACGCACTAGAAGTTCTCCCGCAAGTTCATACCACGATACAGTGAGGCCACCTCGTCGGCATAGCCGTTAAACAGCAACGTCGGCTGACGTTTCACATCGAGCACACCGCCTGATCCGATGAACCGCTCGCTGGCCTGCGACCAGCGGGGATGATCGACATGGGGATTAACGTTGGCAAAGAAGCCGTATTCGTCCGGCGCCGCCAGATTCCAGGTGGTCGGCGGCTGCTCGCGCGTCAGCTCAATGCTGACGATGGATTTAATGCCTTTAAAACCGTACTTCCACGGCACGGTCAGGCGGATCGGCGCGCCGTTCTGCGGCGGCAGCGCTTTGCCATACACGCCGACGGTAAGCAGCGTCAAGGGGTGCATGGCTTCGTCAAGTCGCAACCCTTCCACGTAAGGATAAGCAAGTCCCCCGCCGATAAAACGATCTTTCTGCCCGGGCATTTGATCCGGGGCGTAAAGGGTTTTGAAGGCGACATAGCGTGCGTTGCTGGTGGGTTCCACCAGCGCCAACAGTTTATGCAGCGGGAAACCGACCCAGGGAACGACCATCGACCAGGCCTCCACGCAGCGCATACGGTAAATGCGCTCCTCCAGCGGAAAGCGTTTGGTCAGATCGTCATGGTCAAGGGTCAGCGGCTTCGCCACTTCACCGCCGATGGTCAGTGTCCAGGGATCGGTGCGCAGGCTACCTGCGTTCGCCGCCGGGTCGGCTTTATCGAGGCCGAATTCATAAAAGTTATTGTAACCGGCGACCTTATCTTCCGGGGTGAGCGTCAGATTAGCCTGCCACTCGGACGGGTTTAGCAAAGTCCAGGGCCTTGCCCGCCGGGGCCGGCGGGCGGTCATTTCCTTTAAACCAGTCCAGCAGATCGGCCTGCGCGGCGGCGGGAAGCGAAAGCGCCGTCGCGCTGATACCCAGCATTTTCAGCACCTGGCGCCGCTTGAGCATAAAACGGATTCGGCCGTGACGTCGGCTTCCGTCAGTTTTTTTCTTTTCATGGTGTCCTCCGTCATGCGTTTCCCTAAGCATGACGGAGACGACGATTTATCGCGAATATGTCACGAAAAATTGCAGATTAGGATGAGGAGCCGCCGCCGAAGCAGAGGCGCGGTCGTCCAGGAATCATCGGAAAGTGGCGCAAGACGTTTCCTTTACCGCGCATGACCCGGCATCTTTAGCAGGGAAAAGAGGGCGGCAAGCAGGCCAAACGGTAAACCGGTAATAATTTGCGTCGCTGGCGCGGGTTTGCCATCCTGCGTCTAAAATTAAAGCGCTTCTGGCGCAGGCCGCAGGCGGGCAATGATTGGCAAATTTTTTCTGCCGACTATACTCGCTATCGGCATACTTTCGCCGATAATACGCATTCCATTGCCAGACTCGCCATCTTTGATAGTATGCGTCGCGCTTTAAAAGGTTAATGCTAGCGGCAAGGCGCGCGCCAGCACGGGAGCCTGATGGTTCATCGGGCAGTCATTCACTCGCGGAGTTAACACAGGGATGCGATTAACGACGAAGTTCTCAGCCTTTATCACGCTGCTAACTAGCCTGACCATCTTTGTCACGCTGATTGGCGCTTCGCTGAGTTTTTATAACGGCATTGAGAACAAGGTCGAAAACCGGGTTCAGGCGGTGGCGACCATGCTGGATAACCGGCTCATCACCACCTCTTTTGATCAGCTTGAGCCGCAGCTGGATGAGCTGATGACGCGATCGAGATCGTGCATATCGATTTCATGCTTAACGGCAAACCACTCTACAGCCACTCCCGAACCGACAGCTACCGCCCGCTTGGCAGCCATGAGCAATTCCGTGAGATCACGTCCCGTCGCTTAAACACCCCGGTATCACTCTGCATCTGGTCTACGTTGACCCAATGGTGAACTATTTCCGCTCGCTGTCGATCACGGCCCCGCTGTCGATCTCCATCGGCTTTATGGTGGTGATTATTTTCTTCGCCGTCCGCTGGATCCGCCGCCAGCTGGCTGGTCAGGAGCTGCTTGAGCTGCGTTCCACGCGCATCCTGAGCGGCGAGCGCGGGCCGCAGGTGCGCGGGTCAGTCTATGAATGGCCTGCCAGCACCAGTAGCGCGCTGGATATGCTGCTGTCGGAGCTGCAATTCGCCAGCGATCAGCGCAGCCGGATGGATACGCTGATTCGCTCCTATGCGGCACAGGATTCTAAAACGGGCCTGAATAACCGCCTGTTCTTTGATAATCAGCTGGCCACGCTGCTGGAAGACCAGGAGAAAGTGGGCGCCTACGGCATCGTCATGATGATCCGTCTGCCGGAGTTCGATCTGCTACGGGACAACTGCGGGGACGGGCGGCCGCCGAAGAGCATTACTTCACGCTTATCAACCTGCTCTCTACCTTTATTATGCGTTATCCCGGCGCGCTACTGGCGCGCTATCACCGTAGCGACTTCGCCGTGCTGCTGCCGCACCGCACGTTAAAGAGGCAGATAGTATCGCCGGGCTGTTGCTGAAGGCCATGGACGCACTGCCGCCGACGCGCATTCTCGATCGCGACGATATGATGCATATCGGGATCTGTGCTTTCCGCAGCGGGCAATCGACAGCGCAGGTGATGGAGCACGCGGAAGCGGCAACGCGCAACGCGGTGCTGCAGGGTAGCAATAGTTGGTCGGTTTACGATGACACCCTTCCTGAGAAAGGTCGCGGCAACGTTCGCTGGCGGACGCTGATCGAACAGATGCTGAGCCGCGGGGGACCGCGGTTGTACCAAAACCTGGCCGTTACCCGCGATGGCCGGGTGCATCACCGTGAACTGATGTCGCGGATGTACGACGGTAAAGAAGAGGTGATCGCCGCCGAGTACATGCCGATGGTGCTGCAGTTTGGTCTGGCGGAGGAGTATGACCGCCTGCAGGTGACGCGCCTGCTGCCATTTTTAGGCTTCTGGCCTGAAGAAAACCTGGCGTTACAGCTGTCGGTGGAGTCGCTGATCCGTCCCCGTTTTCAGCGCTGGCTGCGCGATGCCTTAATGCAGTGTGAAAAATCGCAGCGTCAGCGGATTATTTTTGAACTTGCGGAGGCAGATGTTTGTCAATATATCGGCCGTTCTGCAGCCGGTTATGCGGTTGGTTTAACGCGCTTGGCGTCGGGTGGCGGTGGTTCAGGCAGGGTTAACCCTGGTGGGAACTAGCTGGATCAAGCAGCTGGATGCGGAGCTGATCAAACTGCATCCGGGGCTGGCGCGCAACACGAAAAGCGCAGCGAGAACCAGCTGCTGGTGCAAAGCCTGGTGGAAGCCTGTAAAGGCATGCCTATGCAAGTTTTTGCGACGGGCGTACGCAGCCGCAGCGAGTGGTTAGTGCTGTCCCAATGCGGTGTCACAGGCGGTCAGGGGGAATTTTTTGCGGCCTCACAGCCACTTGACACAAATGTGGAAAAATATTCGCAAAGATACTCGGTTTGATCTGCCGTTTAGCGTGATTTCACGTAGAATAACGCGCGCCATGGTGAAGGGGGTGTGCTTGTCTACTCGCCGGATCATCGCAATGTAAATGCCAGTGACCCTCCTTTGACAGGTTACAAATTCAGGCGTGGAGCGCTGCTGAAGATTTCAGCAATGAACGGAGTCGGAAAAATTTGTAACAAAGGAAATGAACTGCACTAATTTTCACCGCAGCAGGTGATTTTTGCGCCTTGTCGCTGCTGCGTGTGGTTGGTAAAGTAAGCGGATTTTGTTTTCCGCCCCAGCTTTCAGGATTATCCCTTAGTATGTTAAAAAAATTTCGTGGCATGTTTTCCAATGACCTGTCCATTGACCTGGGTACCGCGAATACCCTTATTTACGTAAAAGGACAAGGCATCGTATTGAATGAGCCTTCCGTGGTGGCCATTCGTCAGGATCGTGCCGGATCGCCGAAAAGCGTCGCCGCCGTGGGTCATGAAGCGAAGCAGATGCTCGGCCGTACCCCGGGTAATATCGCGGCGATTCGCCCGATGAAGGACGGCGTCATCGCTGACTTCTTCGTGACGGAAAAGATGCTGCAGCACTTTATCAAACAAGTGCACAGCAACAGCTTTATGCGCCCGAGCCCGCGCGTGCTGGTGTGCGTACCGGTTGGCGCCACCCAGGTTGAGCGTCGTGCGATCCGTGAATCCGCGCAGGGCGCTGGCGCTCGTGAAGTCTTCCTGATCGAAGAGCCGATGGCGGCAGCGATTGGCGCAGGCTTACCGGTTTCTGAAGCGACCGGTTCTATGGTTGTCGATATCGGCGGCGGTACTACCGAAGTCGCGGTTATTTCCCTGAACGGCGTGGTCTACTCTTCTTCCGTGCGTATCGGCGGCGACCGTTTCGACGAAGCCGTGATTAATTACGTGCGTCGTAACTACGGCTCCCTGATCGGTGAAGCGACCGCTGAGCGTATCAAACACGAAATCGGTTCGGCTTACCCGGGCGATGAAGTGCGTGAAATCGAAGTTCGCGGCCGTAACCTGGCGGAAGGCGTACCACGCGGCTTACCCTGAATTCCAACGAAATTCTTGAAGCGCTGCAGGAGCCGCTGACCGGCATCGTGAGTGCGGTCATGGTTGCTCTGGAGCAGTGCCCGCCGGAACTGGCTTCTGATATCTCCGAGCGCGGGATGGTTCTTACCGGCGGTGGTGCGCTGCTGCGCAACCTGGACCGTCTGTTAATGGAAGAAACCGGTATTCCAGTCGTGGTTGCTGAAGATCCGCTGACCTGCGTAGCGCGTGGCGGCGGCAAGGCGCTGGAAATGATCGACATGCACGGCGCGACCTGTTTAGCGAAGAGTAGTCAGCCTGAAGGTCTGGGGTGGCTTAGCGGCTGCCCCTGGTCTTTACTGACACGAGAATACGCATAGCCTATGAAGCCAATTTTTAGCCGTGGCCCCTCGCTACAGATTCGCCTTATTCTGGCGGTGCTGGTGGCGCTTGGCGTCATTATCGCCGACAGCCGCCTGGGTACGTTCAGTCAAATCAGAACGTACATGGATACAGCCGTCAGCCCTTTCTACTTTGTCTCTAATGGTCCCCGGGAACTGCTCGACAGCGTATCGCAGACGCTGGCTACCCGTGACCAGCTCGAACTGGAAAACCGCGCGCTGCGTCAGGAGCTGTTGTTGAAAAACAGCGATCTGCTGATGCTGGGCCAGGTACAAGCAGGAGAACGCACGCCTGCGTGAACTGCTTGGCTCGCCGCTGCGCCAGGGACGAGCAAAAAAAAATGGTGACCCAGGTCATCTCAACGGTCAACGACCCCTATAGCGATCAGGTGGTTATCGATAAGGGCAGCGTCAACGGCGTCTACGAAGGCCAGCCGGTTATCAGCGATAAAGGGCGGTGGTGGGGCAGGTCGTGGCGGTAGCGAAAATGACCAGCCGGGTACTGCTGATCTGTGATGCCACCCATGCGTTGCCGATCCAGGTCCTGCGTAACGACATTCGCGTCATTGCCGCCGGTAACGGCTGCACCGACGACCTCCAGCTTGAGCATCTGCCGGCCAATACCGATATTCGCGTCGGCGATGTGCTGGTGACCTCCGGTCTTGGCGGCCGTTTCCCGGAAGTACCCGGTTGGGGTTGTCTCTTCAGTGAAACTGGACACCCAGCGCGCCTACACGGTGATCCAGGCGCGTCCGACGGCCGGTCTGCAGCGTTTGCGCTATCTGCTGCTGCTGTGGGGCGCCGATCGCAATGGCGCTAACCCGATGACTCCGGAAGAGGTTTCATCGCGTGGCTAACGAACGCCTGATGCAGATGATGCCGCAGGTGTTGCCTGCGCCGGATGCGATGGGGCCGCAGATGCCGGCGCCCGCCACCGGGCTGACGCCGTCTCAGCCGTCGCAGCCTGCAGGGGGGCAAATAGTGGCAAGTTACCGTAGCCAGGGACGCTGGGTTATCTGGCTCTCGTTTCTTATCGCGCTATTGCTGCAAATTATGCCCTGGCCGGCGGACATCAGCGTTTTCCGGCCCAACTGGGTATTATTGATCCTGCTGTACTGGATCCTCGCCCTGCCGCACCGGGTGAACGTGGGAACGGGCTTCGTGATGGGGGCTATTCTTGATCTCATTAGCGGCTCGACGCTGGGCGTTCGCGCCCTGTCCTTAAGCATTATCGCCTATCTGGTCGCGCTGAAATATCAGCTGTTCCGTAACCTGGCGCTGTGGCAACAAGCGCTGGTGGTCATGCTGTTATCCCTGGCCGTGGATATCATTGTTTTCTGGGCAGAGTTTTTAGTGATCAACGTCTCTTTCCGTCCGGAAGTATTCTGGAGTAGTGTAGTAAACGGTGTCCTCTGGCCATGGCTCTTCCTGCTGATGCGCAAAGTGCGTCAGCAATTTGCAGTGCAATAAGGTTGATATGACAACTCTGTATCTTGCTTCAGGTTCCCCGCGTCGGCAGGAACTGCTGACTCAGCTTGGTCTCACTTTCGAGCGTCTGGTTCCCGGTATTGAGGAACAGCGCCAGCCGCAGGAGAGCGCCGAGCACTATGTTGTCCGCCTGGCGCGCGAAAAAGCGCAGGCCGGGGTGGCGATGGCATCGCGCGATTTGCCGGTGCTGGGGGCGGATACGATTGTCATTCTTAACGGCGAAGTGCTGGAGAAACCGCGCGACGCTGAACACGCTGCAGCAATGCTGCGTCTGCTTTCCGGCCAAACGCATCAGGTCATGACTGCGGTGGCGCTGGCAGATACGCAGCAGACGCTGGACTGTCTGGTGGTCACGGACGTGACCTTCCGGCTGCTTAGCGAGCAGGATATCGCCGAATATGTGGCCAGCGGCGAGCCTTTAGATAAAGCAGGTGCATACGGTATTCAAGGGTTGGGTGGCTGCTTCGTCAGGAAGATTAATGGCAGCTATCACGCCGTAGTCGGCTTACCGCTGGTGGAAACGTATGAGTTGCTCAGTAACTTTAACTCACTGCGTAAAGAAAAGGGATAAAGATGACGGCTGAATTATTAGTTAACGTAACGCCATCCGAAACGCGCGTCGCGTATATCGATGGCGGTATTCTGCAGGAAATCCATATTGAGCGTGAAGCGCGACGCGGAATAGTAGGCAATATCTACAAAGGTCGTGTTAGCCGAGTGCTGCCGGGAATGCAGGCGGCTTTTGTAGATATTGGTCTGGATAAGGCGGCGTTCCTCCACGCCTCCGATATCATGCCGCATACCGAATGCGTTGCCGGTGAGGAGCAAAAGCAGTTTACCGTACGCGATATTTCGGAGCTGGTGCGCCAGGGCCAGGACCTGATGGTCCAGGTGGTCAAAGATCCGCTGGGCACCAAAGGCGCGCGTCTGACCACGGATATCACCCTGCCTTCCCGTTATCTGGTGTTTATGCCAGGCGCCTCCCATGTGGGAGTATCCCAACGCATTGAAAGCGAAGCCGAGCGTGAGCGGTTGAAGAAGGTTGTCGCAGATTACTGCGACGAGCAGGGCGGATTTATCATTCGCACCGCTGCGGAAGGGGTTCACGAGCAGGAAATGGCCGCCGATGCCGCCTATCTGAAGCGCGTCTGGACCAAGGTGATGGAGCGCAAAAAGCGCAATCAGACCCGTTATCAGCTGTACGGCGAGCTGGCCCTGGCTCAGCGCGTGCTGCGTGATTTTGCCGATGCGCATCTCGACCGTATTCGCGTCGACTCTAGCCTGACCTACGAGGCGTTACTTGAGTTCACCGCTGAATATATCCCGGAAATGGACCAGCAAGCTGGAACACTACAGCGGCCGCCAGCCGATTTTCGATCTTCTTTGATGTGGAGAACGAAATTCAGCGCGCGCTGGAGCGTAAGGTTGAGCTGAAGTCCGGGGGCTACCTGATCATCGACCAGACCGAGGCGATGACTACCATTGATATCAATACCGGGGCGTTTGTCGGGCACCGGAATCTTGACGATACTATCTTCAATACCAATATCGAAGCCACCCAGGCGATAGCCCGCCAGCTACGTTTGCGTAACCTCGGCGGCATTATCATCATTGATTTCATTGACATGAACAATGAAGACCATCGGCGACGGGTACTGCACTCCTTAGAGCAGGCGCTGAGTAAAGATCGGGTGAAACCAGCATCAACGGTTTCTCTCGAACTGGGGCTGGTGGAGATGACCCGCAAGCGGACGCGTGAAAGCGTGGAGCATGTGCTGTGCAACGAGTGCCGACCTGCCACGGACGCGGAACGGTAAAGTCGGTCGAAACGGTATGCTATGAGATTATGCGTGAGATCGTCCGCGTACATCATGCTTATGATTCCGATCGCTTCCTGGTCTATGCTTCCCCTGCGGTGGCGGAAACCCTGAAAGGGGAAGAGTCGCACGCGCTGGCGGAAGTGGAGATCTTTGTCGGCAAGCAGGTGAAGGTACAAATTGAGCCGCTCTATAATCAAGAGCAGTTCGATGTGGTTATGATGTAAGACACCGCGTCATTGTGCGGCTGACAAGGAGAGAGGCGTGAGGCGACTGCCCGGGATTTTATTGCTCACCGTGGCAACATTGATTGTTATCGTCGCGCTGCTGGTGAGTGGCTTGCGTCTCGTGTTGCCGCAGCTTGACGCCTGGCGTCCGCAGCTGCTGGAGAAGATTTCCACACTTACCGGCACGCCGGTGGATGCCTCGCAGATCACCGCCAGCTGGCAAAATTTTGGTCCGACGTTAGATGTCCGTGATATTCAGGTCGGGCTGAAAGACGGCGGCAAAATGGCGGTGAAGCGCGTGACCCTGGCGCTGGACGTCTGGCAGAGTTTGCTGCATATGCGCTGGCAGTTTCGCGATCTCACCTTCTGGCAGCTGCAGGTCCATACCAATACTCCGATTCAGACCAATGACGGCGGCGAAAGTCTGAAAACCGACCGCATCAGCGATCTCTTTTTACGTCAGTTCGACCACTTTACCCTGCGCGACAGCCATCTGAGCTTCCTGACCATTTCCGGTCAGCGGGCGGAGCTGGCAGTCCCGCAGCTGACCTGGCTTAACGGCAGGAACTGTCACCGCGCCGAGGGGCAGCTTAGCCTCTCCAGTCTCACCGGCCAGCATGGTGTGATGCAGGTGCGGATGGATCTCCGCGATGAGGATGGCCTGCTGAATAAAGGGCGAGTCTGGCTACAGGCTGACGATATTGACGTCAAACCGTGGCTCGGCCGCTGGATGCAGGACAATATCGCTCTGAAGAGCGCCCGCTTCAGCCTTGAAGGTTGGATGACCATTGAAAAAGGCGATGTGGCAAGCGGTGACGTATGGCTGAAAAAAGGGGGCGCCAGCTGGCAAGGGGATAGCGAGGGTTCATCATCTGTCAGTGGATAACCTGACGGCGCATCTCTCTCATGACAAGCAGAGCTGGGGCTTCTATATTCCCGATACGCGGATCGGCGATCGACGATAAACCGTGGCCAAGCGGCGCGCTGGCGATGGCGTGGATCCCGGGGCAGGATGTCGGTGGCGACGGTCATCAGCGTAGCGATGAATTACGTATTCGCGCCAGCAATTTAGCGCTCAGTGGCCTGAGCGGATTGCAGCCGTTTGCCGATAAGCTGGCGCCTTCTTTGGGCGAACTCTGGCGCACCACGCAGCCCAGCGGCAAAATCAATCTGCTGGCTCTCGATATTCCCCTGCAGGCGACGGAGAAAACGCGCTTTCAGGCGCAGTGGAGCGATCTGGCGTGGAAGCAGTGGAAACTCCTGCCGGGAGCGGAACACTTTCCGGCAGTCTGAATGGCAGCGTTGAGCACGGGGAACTGCGCGCCCGCATGACGCAGGCGCTGATGCCTTATACCGGTGTTTTCCGCGCCCCGCTGGAGATCGCCGCTGGCGAAGCACCCTCAGCTGGGTGAAAAACGACAAAGGGTTTATGCTTGATGGCCGCGATATTGACGTGCAGGCGACGGGTGTCCGCGCCCGCGGCGGCTTCCGCTATCTGCAACCGCAGGGAGATGATCCCTGGCTGGGCATTCTGGCGGGCATCAGCACCAATGATGGTGGCCAGGCATGGCGTTACTTCCCGGAAAACCTGATGGGCAAGGCGCTGGTGGACTATCTCAGCGGCGCGATTAAAGCCGGACAGGCTCGCGATGCGACGCTGGTGTATGGCGGCAATCCGCATCTTTTCCCTTACCCGCATAATGAAGGGCAGTTCCAGGTTTATGTCCCACTGAAGAACGCCACTTTTGCCTTCCAGCCGGACTGGCCGGCGCTGACCGGGCTGAACATCGACCTCAACTTCATCAATAACGGGTTGTGGATGCGGGCGGATAAAGCGATGCTCGGCAATGTCGCCGCCAGCAATCTCGATGCCGCGATCCCGGACTATACCGCTGAAAAGCTGTTGATTGATGCCGATATCAAAGGCCCGGGCAAAGAGGTGGGACCTTATTTCAACACCACGCCGCTGAAAGAGACCCTGGGAGCGGCGCTGGATTCCCTGCAGCTGGACGGGGATGTGAGCGCTCGCTTACATCTTAACATCCCTTTAGATGGCGAAATGACCACGCGAAAGGCGATGTGCGTCTGCAGAATAACAGTCTGTTTATCAAGCCGTTAGACACCACTCTGACAAA
>OIEZ01000126.1_pt1 | contig 13079 bp, 13 predicted proteins | sample 1581941 | NCBI WGS metagenome assembly OIEZ01 (sample SAMN04414078, study PRJEB24778) | human gut metagenome | material: faecal | host: Homo sapiens | reverse complement strand
CTCACATTATTCTGTTCGATTGGCGATGTTTGCGCTGAAATGGAAAATCGGTTTCCAAACAAATGGTGAAATGGATATACTGCGCTGGTCACAATTGAAGCGATTCAGGTTTACAGGATTTTGGCGGGACGCGGCGCCCGCGCAGGGGAAAATGATGTCGACAATCAATGATGTTTCACGACTTGCCGGGGTTTCCAAAGCCACGGTGTCGCGAGTGTTGAGCGGCTCACGTGGCGTGAAGGAAGCCAGTCGTCAGGCGGTGCTGCAGGCGGCGGAAGCGCTCAATTACCGGCCAAACATGATAGCCCAGTCGTTGCTCAGCCAGTCCACCGGCTGTATCGGCGTCATCTGCGCCCAGGACAACATCAACCAAACCACCAGCTATCTCTACGCCCTGGAAAAACAGCTCAGCCAGCACCAGAAGCACCTGCTGCTGCGCTTCGCCAACACCAGCAACGGCGTGATGAGCTCGCTGGAGGAGTTGACCTGCGGGTTGTGCGATAACGTGCTGATCATCGGCGCGCGTTTTCCCCTGAATATTAACCGCCCGGACGTGGTGCTGGTGGACTGCCTCGACAGCGAGGGCGACAACAGCATTCAGTTCGATCATGCCTTCGCTGCCGAAACCGCCTGCCACTATCTGATTAGCCAGGGGAGACGGCAGATTGCGCTGATTCATCCGCAGAGCAGCGGCTTTGCCGACCAGGTGCTGCTGGGCTACAAGCACGCGCTGGAAAAAAACTTTTTGCCGTTTAATCGCAACCTGGTGTTTCTGGATAACACCTCGCCGTCGGTGGCGGTGCAGGAGCTGGTCAATAACGCCACGACGCTGAACTTTAACGCGCTGCTGGTGAGCGATGAACAGCAGGCGCAGCGCGTGGTGCCGCAGCTGCAGGCGTTTAACCGCGCCGTTCCGCAAAATGTGATGGTGTTTAGCCTCGCCGGATCGTTACAGCTGCCCGGTATCCCCACCATTCCGGCCATTGAATATTCCATGGACGCGATGGCGTCGCGGATCGTCAACTGGCTGACCGAGAAAACGGACAACCCGGGCGGCAGCCCGCTGCGCGGCGATTTAATTATTCCGAAGCACTGAACACCGCTCTTGCCCTGACCCGCCGCCGTTGGCTGCGGGTTTTTTGCTGGCTGGTTTTTGTCGTATCCCTCACATTATAAATAAAACTCATATCTGACGCCGGGTTTTCGAACCGGACAGCCTGCGTGACCTGCCTTAAGTTGAGTACGAAAGTTCCACTCAAAAAACACTAACCAGAACATTCGTACCGCCTGCTTAAGGAAGTGACCCTATGAATCACATGAACGTTGTCGATGTGAAAGCGTGGATAGATGCCCGTCCGGTCTCGCGCTTTCAATGGAACGTGCTGCTGCTCTGTTTCATCATCATTATGCTGGATGGGTATGACGCCGCGGTGATGGGCTTTGTCGCCCCGGCGCTCATTGAGGACTGGGGCATCAGCCGGGCTGAAATGGGGCCGATTCTTGGGGCGGCCATGTTCGGCGTCGCCATTGGCGCCCTGGTGGCGGGCCCGCTTTCTGACCGCTACGGCCGAAAACGCATTTTACTCTGGTCGGTGGCGCTGTTTGCGCTGTTCAGCCTGGCCGGCGCCGTGGCGCAAAGCCCGTCGCAGCTGGCGCTGCTGCGCTTTCTCACCGGTCTCGGACTTGGCGCCGTGATGCCCAATTGCGTCACGCTGGTGGCGGAATATATGCCGGAGCGGCGTAAAGGGGTGATGATCACCCTGATGTACAGCGGTTTTAACGTGGGTTCCGGCCTCGGCGGCTTTATCGCCGCCGGTTTGTTATCGCATTACAGCTGGCACTCGGCGCTGATTTTTGGCGGCGTGCTGCCGCTCGTGGTGCTCCCCTTTATGATCGTGATGTTGCCGGAGTCGGCGATGAACATGGTGGCGCGCCGGCTACCGGGCGAGCAGATCGCCAGGGCGCTTAACCGGCTTGGAGGCCAGTTTACGGCTGACACCGTCTTCCAGCTGAATGCGCCGCCCATCACGCGGAGCAGTAAAGTGGCGCAGCTGTTTCGGCATGGCTATGCCCGCGGCACGATAGCGCTGTGGCTGACCTATTTTATGGGGCTGTTCGTGATATATCTGCTGAACGGCTGGCTGCCAACCATTCTCCGCTCCGGCGGGCTGTCGCTGCAGCAGGCGGCGATGATGACTGGCTTGTTCCAGCTCGGCGGCCCGCTGGGCGGGATCCTTGTCGGTATGCTGATGGATCGCGCTTCGGCGAAAGCCGTGATTGCGGCAACCTATTTCCTCGGCTGCCTGTGCCTGTTGTCCCAAGGGTTGATGGATTTCGGATCGGCGGCGCTGTCGGTGCTGATTTTTATCAGCGGGATGTGCATTAACGGCGCGCAGAACGGTCTGCAGGCCTATTCGCCAGCCTATTATCAAACCGAGATCCGTGCTACCGGCGTCAGCTGGATGCATGGTATCGGCCGTACCGGGGCTATTCTCAGCTCCACGCTGGGCGGGATGCTGATGCTGGCCGTGCCGGGACACTCGTCGATCTTTTTTGGTGCTTGCGCTGCCGGCCTGCCTGGCGGGGACCTGTATTTTGTTGCACCGTATGAATCACGCTAAGCCTCGACTCACAGAGGCAGAACTGGACGCTTTGTCATCCCCCCTGGAACACCGATAAGTGGAGTTATCTGATGGCTAACATTCTCGGCGGTATCGCCGTCTCTCATACCCCGACTATCGGCTTCGCGGTCGATCATCATAAACAGCAGGACCCGGCGTGGTCGCCGATCTTCCAGAGCTTCGAACCGCTGCAGCGCTGGCTGGAGGAGAAAAAACCGGATGCGCTGGTGTACATCTTTAATGATCATGTGACCGCCTTTTTCTTCGATCACTATTCGACTTTTACGCTGGGAATCGACAGTCAATATGACGTTGCCGATGAAGGCGGCGGACCACGCTGCCTGCCGCCGGTCCAGGGCAATGTGGCGCTCTCAAGGCACATTGGCGCCAGCCTGATGGCCGATGAGTTTGATATGTCGTTCTTTATGGATAAAAAGCTCGACCACGGCCTTTTCTCGCCGCTTTCGGCGCTGCTGCCCTGGGATGAAGCGCAGGGGTGGCCGACGGCGGTGATCCCGTTACAGATCGGCGTGCTGCAATTTCCGGTACCGAGCGCGCGCCGTTGTTACAAACTCGGCCAGGCGCTGCGCCGGGCAATTGAAAGCTTCCCGGAAGATATCAATGTGGCGATTGTCGCGACCGGCGGGCTCTCGCATCAGGTTCATGGCGAGCGCTGCGGATTTAATAATCCCGACTGGGATGCCCAGTTTGTTGACATGCTGGTTAATGACCCGGAAAAGCTCACCGAAATGACCCTTGGCGAATATGCTGAGCTGGGGGGGATGGAGGGGTCCGAAGTGATCATGTGGCTGGTGATGCGCGGCGCGCTATCAGCCAATGTCACCGAAACCTGGCGCGACTATTACCTGCCGTCGATGACCGGTATCGCTACGCTGATCCTTGAGAACAATGCGCGCCTGCCCCCCGTCGATACCCTGACGCGCCATCGCCAGCATATGGCGCAGCAGCTGGCCGGGGTGGAGAAACTGCCGGGAACCTATCCTTTTACCCACGAGCGCAGCCTGAATGGCTTGCGGCTTAACCGTTTCCTGCATCGGCTGATTGAGCCTGCCTGGCGCGAACGTTTTCTGCAGTCGCCTCAGTCGCTTTATGCCGAAGCCGGACTGAGTGAGGAGGAACAGCAGTTGCTCAACGCACGCGACTGGCGGGGATTGATTCAGTATGGCGCCAGTTTCTTCCTGCTGGAGAAAATGGGCGCGGTGGTCGGTGTATCCAACCTGCATATTTACGCCGCGATGCGCGGGCAGACGCTGGAGGCGTTTCAGCAAACGCGCAACCAACAGGTAACCTATTCGGTGGCGGGTAAACGTTAAACGGTCCCGTCCTGAACCTGCTGATAGATAAAACGCAACAGCGCCTGCGTCGCCGGGGAGGGCAGGCTGCCGGCGCGAAACGTCAGCCCGATACGCCGGGTGGTATCGGGCAGGGGGACCGGCAACACGCTGAGCAGCCCATTGTCAGTTTCAAAACGCATCTGGCTGGCGGAGACCGCCGCCAGCATGTCGGAGTCCTGCAGCAATCCTCTCACCATCGCCGCATCCCCGGTCTCCACCGTCGGCTGGGGCAGCGGCAGCCCCAGGGTGATAAACGCCTTATCCAGTAAATGGCGCGCCGGCGCGTTGGCGCGCGGCAGCACCCATTGCGCGGTCGCCAGCTGGCTGCGCGGATCAGGATGGCGCAGCAGCGGGTGGTTATTACGCAGTAAAATCAACATATCCTCTTCGAATAACGCCTCGCTACAGAGGTCCGGAAGATCTTCATCCTGACGCAGGGCGCCGATAATAAAATCGATATTACCTGCGCGCATATCGGCGACCAGCGACTCATACGGGCGTTTTCATTTGGTCATGAGGGTAATGCCCGGGTGCTGGGCCAGAAAGGCGGCGATGGCGGAGGGCAGTAGCCGGGTCCGGCTCAGCGGCAGGGCGCCAATGCGCACGGTGCCCTCCAGCACCCCGCGACGGGCGGCGAGATCGCTCCAGATGTTTTCCAGCTCGTTGAGCGCTCTGCTTACCGGGGGATAGAGTAGCTCCGCGGCGGGCGTGGGGCGCACCCCTTCTGGCGTCCGGCGAAATAGCGCCGAATCCGCCCCTTTCTCCAGGACCTTCAGCGCGGCGCTGACCGCCGGCTGGGTGATCCCCAACTGTTGCGCGACGGTTTGGGTATGGTTGACGTGATAGAGCTGAATAAATATGGCTAACCGGCGGGTATTGAACAGCCAGCCGGCGTCCGCCAGCGGGCCGCTGGTGCGGGTATGGTGTTTCTGCAACAGCGCCGGGATGGCCTGCAGGTCGTCAATCGCCCGCCGGGCGCGCGGCAGGATGCACTTGCCATACTCGGTGGGCACCATGCCGCTGTAATGGCGTTCGAACAGCGTGACGTTCAACGCGGCTTCAAGGTCGCGGATCGCCCGGGTTATCGCTGACTGCGTGCGGAATAAGTCATCGGCCGCACGCGAGACACTTCCGCGCAGCGCGACCTGACAGAAAAAGCGCAGCTGCATGATATTTATGATTTTATCGTCCTTTTTCTTCAGCATGGTTCGTCAGGCCTGAAACAGGGAATGAGTCGACAACATAAATAAAAATCATAGCCTTCGCAAGTTAACGAATTACCTCCCTGCGACGGGACATGACAAGCTGAAAAAAACAACAGAGGAAGCCATCATGTCTCATCCGGTTAGCGAAAAAAGTGCCCTTGTCGTCAGCGCCCACTCAGCCGATTTCGTCTGGCGCGCGGGCGGTGCGATAGCGCTGCATGCCCTGCAGGGCTATCAGGTCCATGTGGTCTGTTTATCCTTTGGCGAGCGCGGCGAGTCCGCCAAACTGTGGCGCAAAGGCAACATGACCGAGGAGGCGGTGAAGCAGGTGCGTCGCGAAGAGGCGCAGGCCGCCGCTGAGATCCTGGGCGCCAGCGTCGAATTCTTTGATATCGGCGACTATCCGCTGCGCGCCGATAAAGAGACGCTGTTTCGTCTGGCGGATGTGTATCGCCGTATCCAGCCCCACTTTGTTCTGACGCACTCGCTGCAGGATCCCTATAACTACGATCACCCGCTGGCCTCCCACCTGGCTCAGGAGGCTCGGATTATCGCTCAGGCAGAAGGCTATCGCCCCGGCGAGAAAATTGTCGCTGCTCCCCCGGTTTACTGTTTCGAACCGCACCAGCCGGAGCAGTGCAACTGGAAACCCGATGTGTTACTGGACATCACCGCCGTCTGGGAGAAGAAGTATCAGGCCATTCAGTGCATGCAGGGTCAGGAGCATCTGTGGGAATACTACACCCGCGTGGCGCTGCAGCGCGGAGTGCAGGCCAAACGCAATATCGGCATCACGGCCGCGCGCGATATCGTTCACGGCGAAGCCTTCCAGAGCATCTTCCCCCGCGTAACGGAGAACCTGGCATGAACCTGTTAAATAAAAAAGGCCTTGTGATCCGCCATCTGCCGCGCCATGACGAGGCGGTTTGCGCCGCTGTGAGGCGGCCGGGGTGGCGACGCTCCATGAAGCCTGGGCACGCCAGGGGCTGATGGGACCGGCAATCCGTCCGATTCAGCAGGGCGTCAGCCGGGCGGGCAACGCGGTCACGGTACTGGTGACGCCAGGCGACAACTGGATGTTTCATGTTGCGGTCGAGCAGTGCCGCGCCGGCGATATTCTGGTGGTGGCCCCGACGTCGCCGTGCGGCGATGGCTTCTTCGGCGATCTGCTGGCGACGTCTCTCCAATCGCGCGGCGTGGTCGGTCTGGTGGGCGATATCGGCATTCGTGATTCGCAGACTTTGCGGGAGATGGGATTCGCCGTCTGGTCCCGTCAGGTTTATGCCCAGGGAACGGTGAAAGAGAGCCTCGGTTCGGTTAACGTCCCGGTGATTTGCGCAGGCCAGCTTGTGCAGCCGGGCGATGTCGTGGTGGCCGACGACGATGGCGTCGTGGTGCTGCCTCACGCGCAGGTCCGTGATGTGCTCGATAAAGCGGAAGCCCGTATGAGCAATGAGCTTGCGAAGCGTGAGCGGATGCGCCATGGCGAGCTGGGGCTGGATATTTACGCGATGCGCCCGCGTCTGGCGGAAAAGGGGCTGCGGTATTACGACCGCGCAGACGAGGTGGAGGAATAAATGGCGCAACGCGGAATCCCCTGTCTATGGATGCGCGGCGGCACCTCGAAGGCAGCCTGTTTTCTGGCTGACGATCTGCCTGCCGATCCGGTGCAACGTGATGCGGTGCTGCTGGCGGTGATGGGCTCGCCTGATCCCCGGCAAATTGACGGGATCGGCGGCGCCGATCCGCTGACCAGTAAAGTGGCGATTATCCGCCGCTCCGCACGGCCTGACGCCGATGTGGACTATCTGTTTGCCCAGGTGAACGTGACGGGGGCCTCTGTGGACTACGGCCAAAACTGCGGCAATATTCTTGCCGCCGTTGGCCCTTTCGCCATCGAGCGTGGGCTGATTCGCCACGATGCGCCGCTCACTCGCGTGCGTATTTATATGGAGAACACGGGGCAACTGGCGGTGGCAGAGATCCCCTGCGATGCCGACGGGGTCGACTACGTCGGCGAGAGTCGTATCGATGGCGTGCCGGGCAGCGCCAGCCCGATCCTGCTCCATTTTCTTGATGTGGCAGGCTCCAGCTGCGGGGCACTGCTGCCGACCGGCCGGGTCCGTGACCGTTTTGACGGCGTCGAGGTGACCTGCATCGATAACGGTATGCCGGTGATCCTGCTGCGCGCTTCCGACCTCGGTTGCACCGGCTATGAGACGCGCGAACAGCTGGATAATGACGATGCGCTTAAACGTCGCCTGGAGTCGATTCGCCTGCAGGCCGGGCCGCTGATGCAGCTTGGCGACGTCAGCCAGCGCACGGTGCCCAAGATGACCCTGATCGCCGAACCGCGACACGGCGGCGCCATCAGCAGCCGCACCTTTATCCCCCACCGCTGCCACGCGTCAATCGGCGTGTTTGGCGCGGTGAGCGTGGCCAGCGCTTGTCTGCTCCCCGGCTCTGTCGCGCAGGGCCTGGCGCAGGTAGCGCCAGGCGATACGCCGCTGCTCAGCGTTGAGCATCCGACAGGCGAATTTAGCGTAACGCTTCAGCTTGATGCTGACGGCGCCCTGGCTGGCTGCGGCCTGTTACGCACGGCGCGACTGCTGTTTGCTGGCGAGGTTTTTTATTCCGGCCCGCGTCTGGCCGCGTGAGGAGTAATGATGACGACAATCGCGTTTATTGGTTTTGGCGAGGCGGGTGGCATTCTGGCGGCAGATCTGGCCCGTGAGCATGCGGTGACCATATGGGATTGCAAGCTCAATGGCCCGGAGCGAGAGGCAATGGTCAGGAAAGCCGGTGATTCGCGCGTTCAGGCGGGGAGTTCGCTGGCGCAGGCGCTGGAGAGCGCCACGCTGGTTTTTTCTACTGTGACCGCGGGTGAGGCGCTAAAGGTAGCGCAGCAGGCCGCCGCGCTGCTGCAGCCGGGGCAATACTTCCTCGATCTCAACTCCGTGGCGCCGGAGACGAAACGGCAGGCGGCTGAACATTTTCTGCCCGGCGCCTACATCGATGTCGCGGTGATGGCGCCGGTACCGCCGGCCCGATTGCAGACACCGTTATTGATCGGCGGGCCGCAGGCGGAGGCGATCGCGCCGCGTCTGCAGGGGCTGGGGCTGAATGCCCGCTATGGCGCCAGTACGGTGGGCCAGGTGTCGGCGATAAAAATGTGCCGTAGCGTGATGATCAAAGGTCTTGAAGCGCTCACCACAGAATGCCTGTTCGCGGCCCGTGAATATGGCGTCGAGGAGGAGGTGCTTAGCTCCTTGCATCATAGTTTCCCGTCTCTGGGCTGGACAGGCGCGTTTCCCGACTATCTGATCAGCCGGGTGGCGGAACATGGCGTTCGGCGCAGCGAAGAGATGGAAGAGGTGGTAAAAACCCTGCGTGATGTGGGGAGCGCCGGGATAATGAGCGAGGCGATCGCGAAAAGCCAGCGCCAGCTTCCGGAGCAGATGGCCGCCCGTAGCCTGAGCTACAGGCAGCTGACGCCGTTTGACTGGAAAACGCTGGTCGCCAGGCTGAAATAACCGCTATTTGGCCGGACAGACGATTTTGTCGATTGCGGCCTGGTAGCTTTTTGGTTATTGCGCTCTTTCGCCAGCGTCGCTTCGCGGACCGCGTTCTTGTTACCGTCGGTCGCCAGCACTTTATTGGCAAAATCGTTATCGCTGAGGTGGCTTGCTGGCGCGCATTTTTCCTTCACCGCTTTGAGCACCTGCTGTTTTTGCTGCTCGAACTGCAGGCTTTGCAGCGGTGATTCGGCCCACGCCGACGTGGCGCTCAGGGCGGTGACCAGGCATACCATCCAACATGCTTTCATCAGGCTTCTCCTTCCGTAATCGCTTCCGTCAACTATATGCGCAGGCGCGAAAACACGCAAATAGTGGTCAGTTTAACTTATTGAAAATGCAATTTTTATCGCCTGCTCAGGCGGCTCTCACCCGCCGCCGCGAGTCGATGGCGATCAGCACCACCGACGCGAGGATCAGCAGAGTGCCCAGCCAGTCCGGCAGCGTGAAGGTGATCCCCAGCAGCAGGAGCGACAGCAGGGCGCTGCTCAGCGGTTCGGCGCAGCTGAGGATCGCCCGGTCCTTCGCGCCGCCAATTTTCTGCGCGCCGTTAAGATAAAGGCTGAAGGTCAGCGAAGTACCGATCACCACCAGGTAGAAAAAGGCTAACAGCAGGCTACCGTTCACCACAAAATCGGTGCCCTGGCCGCCGTAAAACGGCAGCAGCATCGCGCCGCCGAACAGCATGCTCCAGCCGACGATCGGCAGCGTCCCGTAGCGGGCAATCACGTCGAGGGATAGGTGGTATAAACGCGGCGGCAAACGCCGAGGCGATCCCCCAGAACAGCGCCGCCGGCGAAATCGACAGCGTCGTTGGGTTGCCGTGGGTCACCAGCAGAAAGGTGCCCGCCAGCGAGGTGCAGATAGCTCCCAGCACCAGCGGAGTGGGACGCGCTTTGCGGGCGAGGGCGAACCAGGCGACGATGATCGTAGGCGACAGGAACTGCAGCACCGTGGCCGTGGCGGCATTGGATTTTTCAATGGTCATCAGAAAGGTGAACTGCACGGTTAACGCGCCAAACAGCGAGAAAAACAGCAGGCTGAGGGCGTCGCGGCGGTTTTGCAGCACGCGGAAAATGCGGTCGCCGTGAACAAAGCCGAGCATCAACAGGATCAGCCCGGCGAACAGCAGACGCGTCATGGTCAGAAACGGCGACGACATCTGGCTTTCCTGCATAATAAACTGCGCACACACCCGGAACTGCCCACAGCACGGCGGCAATCAGTACGTTCAGCATCCCTTTTTTGCTGGAGCCCATCTTTTCCTCAAGCGAAATATGACAAAGGGGAATCATAGCATGCGCCAGCCCGGGCGGCGGGGCAGGAATGGTAGTCGGGCGCGGCGGCGTAACGATGTTGCAGGCCCGGTAAGGCGAAGCCGCCGCCGGGCATTAACCGATAGTCGCGTTCTAGCTTAAATCGACATTTTTACTGCCGAACAGCCAGGTGAGGACAAAGCCACACAGGTAGGAGACCGCCAGCCCGCCGGCGTAGACCGCCATCCCGGCGTAAATTCCGCTGCCGGAGGTCATCAGCGGCAGCGCCACCAGCCCGGACGGACCGAACACGGTGTTCAGGCCGACCGGCAGCCCCAGCCAGGCGATCAGCCCGACGAAGAAGCCGCCGCAGGCGCCGCCGAGGCAGGCGGTAACAAACGGCTTCATCCGCGGCAAGGTGACGCCGTAGATTAGCGGCTCGCCAATCCCGAGGAAGCCCGGAATAATCGCCCCCTTAATCTGGGTTCGCAGCAGCGAATCGCGCTTCGCCCGCCAGAATAGCGCCAGCGCCGCCCCCACCTGCCCGGCCCCGGCCATCGCCAGGATCGGGAACAGCGAGTTAAAGCCCTGGGCGTCCACCAGCGCAAAATAGACCGGGACAAACCCCTGATGGACGCCGAACATCACCGCCAGCAGGAACAGGCCGGCCAGCACCGCCGAGCCAAACGGGTTGCCGTTAAGATGCAGGAACAGCCACGACATGCCGGTAAACAACCAGCCGCCAATCGGCATGATCACCGTAAAGGTCACCGCGCCCATGATCAGCAGCGTCACCGCCGAAGTGAGGATCATATCGAGGTTGGCCGGCATTACCCGCCGCACCTGGCGTTCAACCCACGCGCCAAGGATGGCGGCGATCAGTACGCCGATGATATTGCCGCGCGGATCGATGCCGTGGCCGAAGAAGGTGGAGATCCCGGCGTAGACGCCGCTGGTCGCCTCCGGGTTGTAGCCCAGCACGAACAGCGAGGCGATAATCGCGCCGTTTACCCCGGAGCCGCCGAACGCCTTCTGCGCGTTATAGCCAATCAGGATGCTCAGGAAGGTGAACATCCCTTTGCTGAAGACCTTCATATAGCCAATCAGCGCTACCAGGCTGGCGTTCGGATGGGCGTTCTCCAGCACGAAGACCTGTTCCGCCAGGGTAGCAAAGCCCAGCAGCAGCCCGACGGCGATAAAGCCGGGGATCAGCGGCGTAAAGATGGTGGCGAATTTGGCGAGAAACTTCTGCACCGCGCTGGTCTGCTTGCCCTTCAGCGCCTGCTTTTTCTCCGCTGCGACGTCGGCCAGCGTCGGCGCGGCGGGCGCCTCCTCCAGCAGGACGTTCATCATCTCGGCGGCGGTTTGCGCCTTGCCGGGGCCGAGCACCACCTGGAACTGCTCGTCGCTGACGATAACCCCCATCACGCCGTCAATCTGGCGGATGGCGGCGGTGTCGGCCAGCCCTTCATCGCGCAGGGTCAAGCGCAGGCGCGTCATGCAGTTGCCCGCCCTGCCGCGACGTTTGCGGCGCCGCCAACGTGGCTGAGGATCCGCGCTATCATCTCTTTCGTTATTTTTGCCATTGCCCGTTACCTGTCTGTCGGCGCTCAGGCGTTGCTGAGCGCCTTGCGGATGTAGCCGTTGTTTTTCGCCAGCAGCGACTGCGCCTCTTCGGCGCTTAAGTCTGCCAGCACCATCACGATCGCCGTTTTACAGTGGCGGCCGCAGGCTCCAGCGCCTTCTGGGCGGTGGCGCGATCGCAGTCGGTGGCCTCCATCACGATAGAGACCTGGCGCTCAATCAGCTTGGCGTTGGTCGCTTCGACGTCGACCATCAGGTTGCTGTACACCTTGCCGACGCGGATCATCGCCCCGGTGGAGATCATGTTCAGCACCAGCTTCTGCGCGGTGCCGGCTTTCAGGCGGGTAGAGCCAGTGACCACTTCCGGGCCGACCACCGGGGTGATCGCGACGTCCGCCAGCTGGGCCATTTCGCCATGGCGGGTTACAGCTGACGGATGGCGACAAAGGCATTCTGACTATGGGCGTATTCCATGGCGCCAATGACGTACGGCGTGCGTCCGCTGGCCGCCAGTCCCACCAGCACATCGCGGTGGCTGAAGTTCAGGTTCTGCAGATCCATCGCCCCCTGCGCTTTGTTGTCTTCCACGTTTTCCACGGCGCTGAGAATCGCTTTATGTCCGCCGGCGATGATCCCCACCACCTGCTCCGGGCGGGTGCCGAAGGTCGGTGGGCATTCGCTGGCATCGAGGATCCCCAGACGCCCTGAGGTGCCAGCGCCGATATAAATCAAGCGGCCACCGGCCTGCAGCGCCGTTGCGACCTTATCCACCACCTCGGCAATCTGCGGCAGATAGGGCGTAATCGCCTGGGCCACCTGCTGGTCTTCCTGGTTTATCACCGTCAGCATCTCGAGGGTGGAAAGGGTGTCAATGTTGGCGCTGTTGGCGTTGCGTCGCTCGGTCAGCAGTTTGCTCAGGTCGATACTCATAGAAACCTCGTTATTCTCAGTCGTGCGCAGTATAAGGAATTATTTATTCCTTGCCTGTGAAGAGTATCACGATTAGTACGCGGAGAATAATACGAGAATGGTAGATATGGCGGGAAATAGTGCGGTAATAAATCTGGAATATTTTATTACCGCAGCAGGAGATTAGCGTGCGTCGCGCGGTTTGCTGAGGCCCAGCAGCAGCGCCAGCAGGTAGCAGATGGTCATCGCGAGGCTCATTTTCAGCATCGTTTCGCCGCCGAGGCCTGCCAGCGGCGCGGCGATGCCGCCGAAGACAAACATCAGGGTGCCCATCAGCGCGGACGCGGTCCCGGACTGCGCGGCATCGACGGCGCTCATCGCCTCCGCGCCAGCGACGGTGCTGATGCCGCTCATCAGCGACACGGTAAAGAACAGGCCAGAACCAGCCGCCAGCACCGGCAGCTGCAGCCAGGCAAACAGCAGCATGATGCGCCGCGCAGCTCACCGCCAGCGTCAGGCCGCCGCGCAGCAGGCTTTCGGCGCTAAAGCGGCGCGCCAGGCGGGAAAAGATCAT
>OIEZ01000125.1_pt1 | contig 13114 bp, 9 predicted proteins | sample 1581941 | NCBI WGS metagenome assembly OIEZ01 (sample SAMN04414078, study PRJEB24778) | human gut metagenome | material: faecal | host: Homo sapiens | reverse complement strand
GCCGGACGGCACTGACAGGCGTGAACTTCGCACAGGGCGCACCGCTGACGAGCGTGACGCTGCCTGCGACATTGCAGACGCTGGAGTTGCGCTATTTGGGCAAACTGAGGACAAGTGGTCTGACATTAGAGGGCACGGGCAATATCACACGCTTTGTAGTGGATAATTGTCCCGGCATAGACTGGCAGACATTGTATGCAAGATGTACCAATGTAAAGTATCTGCGCGTGACTGGTATCGACATGGAGGGCGACGGCAGCCTGCTGACCTCGCTGATGGCGATTGGCGGCGTGGACGAGAACGGTGGCAACGTGGATACCTGCCGACTGGTGGGCACATACCGACTGACGCAATACAAGGCCGATGAAGAGTACGATGCACTGCAGCGGCACTTCCCCGAACTGAACATTGTACAGCCCGAATACACCATGCTGGAGAGCGACGAGAGTGTGGCAGACGATGCGAATATCTCCAATCTTGACAACGGAACGGGCTACAAGTACGGCAACGACTACAAGCCGAGCGGGCACATAGAGGCAATTTTCAAGAACCGCCACCGTGTGCTGGCGAAGGTGACAAAGAAGGCTACGACAAGAAATGTGAACATCGCCAATGTGGATACCGTGGTGAACACCTTGACGGTGAGATGACATATTGCCCACTTGCAGACACGGACAGCAACAAGTATTATGATGGCACGGTTGCAAAGCTGGACGGCACGGAGGGCGACTGGATGATGTATGAGCCATTCTTCTGGAGCAAGGGCATCAACGACTTCCTGAACGGCAAGAACTACAGCTGCTACAGTTCAAGGGACAAGGACCACATGCCGACGGTGCCGAACGTGGACGTGCTTACGCTTGCGGACATCAAGGCACGTCAAGGCGGTTATACCAGCGGAAAGAAGATAATGAGCGGCAAGGACACCATCAAGAACTCCTACAGCACAGACAGCACCTATTCCGTATGTATGGTCGATGTCAGCGGTTACAAGAAAGTACGCTGGCCGAGTGTGCCAGGAACCAATCTCGTAGGCTCAATATTTGCTGATGCAAGCGGTAATGTGGTGAAAGACATCGTGGTTCCGACTCTGGGCAGCCGTTTCGAGGCCGGTATGTATCTTATATCAGATGTTCCGGAAGGTGCGACAGCATTGTATTTCTCCATTTTGAACACGGCAGAGTTCGATAAGGTAGTCCTCTCCAACAGTGAGAAGATAGAGGACATGGAGCCGGAGTGGTTCGCCAATGACGAGCACTTGTGCGCCGTTGTGGGCAGCTCGGTAGTCGGCAGCAAGTTGCGCTCTGCCATAACAGGCAACAGCACCACCGGCAGTATGTCATGGACGGACTTCCACTATTACAGCGTACAGCGAGGCATGCAGCAGATAGACGCGCTGATGCACTTCCGTATTGCCAACTTGAGCTATGCCAAGTATGGGCGCAGGAATATGCAGGAGCAGTGCGGTGCCGGTCAGCACACCTATTTGAGAACCACTGGCGGTACCGCATCAAGAGGTATGCAGGACACCATAGGCTTTGAGGAAGCAAGCGGAATCAACCCGAATGTGACAAATGAAACCTCCGATGCAGGCGTGCACCTGTATGCCTGGTATATAGAGAAAGACGAGTACGGAGCCACAAAGGTGACACGGGTGAACAATATCTGCTGTATAGGCTATGAGGACATCTACGGCCACAAGTATGATATGATGGACGGCGTTGATGTACCGAATACAAGCGGCAATGTCGGCAAGTGGCGCATTTGGCTACCCGACGGCAGTACCATTATGATAAAAGGCATGAGCAACAGCGGCTACTGGATAACCACCGTGGCGCATGGCAAACTGATGGCCATAGTGCCTGTTGGAGCCATGAATGGCTCGTCCACCACCTACTACTCTGATATATACTATTTCAGTTCAGGCACAGTCCGTGTGGTCTATCGCGGGTGCTACTATGCGAATGCGAATGGCGGTGTGTCGAATGCGAATGCGAATAACGATGCTTCGAATACGAATGCGTATGTCGGCTCGCGTCTGGCCTTCCGCGGTAAAATCGTGAAGGCGCAAAGCGTGGCAGCGTACAAGGCGTTGGACGAGGTGGCGTAACGCGAAGCGCGACAAAGCGGGAGCGAAGCGACAAACGAAAAGAACGGGGTTCGGATAGTGTCCGGACTCCGTTCTTTGGATATACGAATACCGGCGTAAGCCGGTCGAAAATATTTTGGGGTGGGGGAGTACCCCAGAGGTACATTTCGTTTTAAGAAATTATGCGGTTCGTTATGGAAAGGCGAAACGCTTCGTTTTGCGGATTATATAAACTTTCCTGTCGGTTGCAGGATAGTGAAGGGCTGAAGTTTATCCTTTTAAAAGAAGGAAAGGATACGGGAATCACATTTCGTGCCGTACCTGGTGGTCATGAATTTACTTCTTTGTTGATGGCTGTTCTGAATGCTGACGGCAAAGGAAAGAATTTTCCGGACGAGTTTATTACCAGACGTATCAAGGCATTACAGGGGCCGATTAGTTTGACCACCTATTTGTCTCTCACCTGTACCAATTGTCCCGATGTGGTTCAAGCTTTGAATATGATGGTACTTCTGAATGGTCAGATACGCCATGAGGCAGTAGATGGATCTATAAATGAAGAAGAAGTAGAACGGATGAAAGTACAGGCCGTTCCTACTGTATTTGCTGATGGTGAACAGATTCATGTGGGGCGTAGCAGTATGGGGGATCTGTTGGAGAAGCTGGAAGCCCGTTACGGTTCGGTGGAATTGGAAGCTGTTGAAACAAAAGAATATGATGTACTGGTAGCCGGTGCTGGTCCTGCCGGTGCGACAGCTGCTATCTACTCGGCTCGTAAAGGGTTGAAAGTAGCAATAATAGCCGAGCGTATTGGTGGACAAGTCAATGAAACGATGGGGATTGAGAACTTGATATCTGTGCCTCAGACTACCGGTAAACAGTTGGCCCAGGATCTGAAAAAACATTTGGCGGAATATCATATTGATATTTTAGAAAATCGCCGGATAGAGAAAGTGGAAGTGGCAGAGGGCATGAAAGTGTTGTCTGTGAAAGGTGGAGAAACGTATAAGGCTCCCGTATTGATCATTGCTACCGGGGCGAATTGGAGAAAATTGAATGTTCCCGGTGAAGAAAAATACATCGGTCATGGAGTTGCTTTCTGTCCTCATTGTGACGGACCATTTTATAAAGATAAGGAAGTAGCAGTCATAGGTGGTGGAAACTCCGGGGTTGAGGCTGCTATTGATTTGGCGGGAGTCTGTTCCAAAGTGACTGTATTCGAATTCATGGATACTTTGAAAGCGGATACTGTTTTGCAGGAGAAAGCTAAAAGCCTGCCCAATGTGGATATTATTACTAATACTCAAACGGTAGAGGTGTTAGGAAACGGTGATAAAGTGGTGGGGCTTATAAAGAAAGACCGTTCATCCGAAAAAGAAGAGATCTTTGCCTTGGATGGTATTTTTGTCCAAATAGGTTTGACTGCCAATAGCACTTTGTTTAAAGAATTGCTGGAAACGAACCGCATGGGTGAAATTCTGACTGATAAAAATGGCCGGACCTCTGTAAAAGGTATCTATGCTGCCGGAGATGTAACGGATGTTTCCTATAAACAGATAGTTATAGCAATGGGGGAAGGCGCCAAGGCTGCTTTAGCTGCATTCGAAGACCGGATGCGCGGAACGATTTATTAGTGATAAGTGGTTGGTGGTGAATAGTGGGTGCATATCGCAGTATTTACCACTAATCTTATCACTAAAAAATGCACTCTTTGTATGTATATTGGTGAGAATATGCTTTCTTTGTAGGTGAATCACCGTTTACAGCATTGATATGGCAGAATCGAGACGTACTTCATTGAAAGATTTGGCACAGATATTAGGTGTATCCATACCTACAGTATCCCGTGCCTTGAAAAATAGTCCCGAAATCAGTCGGGAACTTTGTATTAAAGCTCAAAAATTGGCAAAAGAGATGAATTATCACCCCAATCCTTTTGCTATGAGTCTCCGGAAAAATACTCCCCGTACCATTGGAGTAATTGTACCTGATATTGTTACTCATTTCTTTGCGTCTATTTTAAGTGGTATAGAAGATACCGCTATAGCAAACGGCTATTTTGTTATCATCACGACTTCCCATGAGTCATACGACCATGAGAAAAGAAATATTGAGAATTTGGTCAATATGCATGTGGAAGGTATTATAGGTTGTTTATCTCAAGAAACAACAGATTATGCCCATTGGTTGAGTTTGGATGATATGAATATGCCGCTTGTTCTATTTGATCGTGTTTGCATGCCTGACCGTTTTTCTACGGTAGTGGCTGATGGAGTATATTCTGCTCAGATGGCGACACAGCACTTGTTGGATCATGGAAGCAAACGGATTGCTTTTATCGGTGGTGCAAACCATCTGGATATAGTAAGAAAGAGAAAACATGGTTACCTTGAAGCGTTAAGGGAAAATAAGATACCTATTGAGAAAGATTTGGTTGTGTGTCGGAAAATTGATTTTGAAGAAGGGAAAATAGCTACAGAAATTTTATTATCGCTTCCGGAGCCTCCCGATGCAATTCTTGCCATGAATGATACATTGGCATTTGCCGCTATGGAAGTGATTAGAAATCATAATCTTCGTATTCCTCAGGATATAGCGCTTATTGGGTATACAGATGAGCAACATGCCAATTATGTAGTGCCTCGCCTTTCGGCCGTCTCGCATCAGACTTATAAGATGGGGGAAGCCGCATGTCAGATGTTGATTGATAAGATTAAGGGAGATAAAAAAATCAGGCAAATCATTATTCCTACTTGTTTGCAGGTGAGGGAAAGCAGTATAAAAAGGAAGGATTGAGAACCGAAATGTATTTTAAGAAGAGAATAAGGCTGAACTCTTCACAAAGAGCCAACCTTATTTCTTTATATATTGGAGTATTATTGAGTGACCAACGTAATAATGGAACGTGCCGGGATCACAACTTTTTCATGGTTTTTGATGCTTCCTACCGGTAGAAGATTCTCTCCATCTTTATCCGAAGTACGATAGATTTTCCAGTTTTTTATAATTCCGTTACGCTGATAGAAAGTAAACTCTTTATCTTCCGCTGCATAATTAATCATAACGAAAACCTCCTTTCCGTCTGTATTTTGGTATGCTGAACACATTAGTCCGGTTACATCTGTATCGCCTTCAGGAATGATTTTCCCTTGGTTGTCTTTGGCTATAATTGCTTTCCGAACAGCTCCCGGGCGTATAAATCTACTGTAGTTTCCCAAAGCCCACATTAATTTGGAGTCTTTCACCTCACCATTCAGAAAAGTCGGATCACTATACTCACGGATTAATCCGTCCTTATAATCTCCACCGATAGATCGCCACCATTGCCAACTGCGAGCACCTGCATATACAATGTCATGATGAATGATCCGTGCTACATATAATGCTGTCTTCATGGTGAAGTCATATCCTCCGCCTCCGCCGATTTCTTCGTCATTGCCCATGATACAGGTTTCTGTCTGCCAGAAATCCACCTTATACTTGTCTAAAGTATCTTTTAATTGACAACGGATATCATGTAAATTATTCAGAGGAGTATTAGTCCAATAACTATGCCCTACCATCAGCTGGGGAACATTGGGAGTATCACCCAGATAGGTGGCTGTACTGTCCGGATTAAAGAAAGACTGGATTTGATACCCCCGTTCCCAATTAGTCATGTGAGTATCGAACATACAACGATAGTCAGAGGACTCATTGACTAGAATCTGTGTGTCAATTTGGTTATTTACGAACTCTTTACTGATGAGGCGTATGGCACGGGCTATTTCGCGGTTGGTAGCCGGTGTACCTTCTTGTTTGGGGCCAATCCAGTTCCAATGCCCATCGGGTTCATTGAATGGACAGAGGTAATTGAACTTGATTCCATCGTGTTTCTCCACCCCTTTTATGACATTGGCAAGAAAACGGGCAAAATTCTTATAATGCTCTTCCTTTAAGTTTAAGGTTCCTCCACGGCCTGTGTTGGTGGCAAGACCGTTTTGTGTGAAATATACGGGAGGTGAATTAAGAAATGCCAAAAATTTGTTTACACCCCGTTCTTTTGCCAGACGCAGGAAGTTGCGCTGCCCTTGTTGTTTATTCCAATTATAGTTACCATCTGCCTGAAGGAAACATTCGGCACGCATCCAGGGAGAGGCTATCTGGCTGGCTTCTCCTTGTTCCGCACTTCCGGCTCCTACATTGAAACGCCATAAAGACAGACCGATTCCTTTAGGTTGTCCGTTTTCATGGTTTTCCGTACTGAACAGCCAGTCGGCTACTTGGTTTTGTTTTTCTTGCGGCCATAAGCCGATAAATTGCATGCTCCAACAGTCTGATGCTCCGAAATAGTCCATGGTTTGACAGGGTTGGTCTGTTTCTATTTCAAAGTGAATGGCAGGATGTTGAGCGCATTGCACATTGCATATAGAAGTGAAGAGCAAAATTAAGATGATCAATTTTGATTGAAAATAAATGTGTAACATAGGTTTGTTAATTTTAAAGGGGAAATACCAACTTGCGATATTTCCCCTTGTTTTTTGTATTCTATCAGTTTTATTTACTTCAACTCTACCTTAATGGATTGACTATAGCAATATTCTGAGGATTTGTCAGACTTTACTCCTATACGAGCATAAATATATGTTTTATTGATCAGATTGTTTGGAATGTCTATTTCAGCGCTGGTCTCTTGTTCTAGAGGAATCTTGTTTCCTAAACTCAACGTCGCTTCTTTTTGATTGTTATCTGTTAGGATGCCTTTTCCTAGATAAAGACTTACATCTTCCATATTAGCATTAGCAATAACTTTGTTAACTGTAAATTTTGCAACAATTTTGTTGTTACTCTTAGTAAATGAAACATCTTTAATAAAAAAGTAAGGTGTTACTGGGATATCTTGTATGGTATTCCCTTTAACTGTAATCCGAATCGTATCATTGGATGGCCTTTCCCAAGGTGCATTACCAACGCGTACAAGTTTATAATCTCCGTTGAATAGGTTCACTGAGTAACTTCCGTCTTGTGCGATATAGACAGGGATAGAACCATGTAAGGCATATCCGTCTTGAAATAGGGCAAATTCGGAACTTCCACTTCTAACGGATACAGGTTCACCATTATAAATGGCTTTTCCTGTTAATCAGTTGGATTTAAGGTTCATCAAAATTGTCATAAACTGCGAACTGTTGGCTGAAGCAGACAACATATTATAATAATAAAATATATATTTTCTCATAATTTTTTGTTTTTATTGGAATGGGTTTTTGACAATTGTTGGATTATTATTGATAACAGCATCCTCAATGAATGAATAATAGTTGGACTGTTGGAAAGTTCTAGCTACTTTGAAACGTTCAGATCTTGTTTTCACAAAAATGTATTTATCTTGATCTTGAGTACCAGGTTTAGCTTTAGCAATACGATATGGGTATAGTCCATAAACAATGGCTTGATCATTATCCTCATTTCCGTTCCAAACAGCATCTGCTATTCTCCAACGTTTCATATCAAAATAGCGGTGGTCTTCAAAAGCTAATTCCACGCGTCGTTCATTTTGAATTTTCTCTATTGTAAGTTTATTTAAACTATTGGCGGGAAAACCTGCACGTTCGCGTAGTTTATTGATATAATGCAATGCATTTGTTTCATCATTTAATTCAAAAGCTGCTTCAGTAGCGTTGAGATAAATTTCTCCTAAACGGAACCAAGGCCACCAGTTTTCGGCATAATTACGAAGTGTATAACCGGAAGCTTCACTTATGAATTTGCGAATATAAAATCCGGTGTTGCTAACGTTAGGGGTGTTGGTTTGGGGACCGTCTTGACCTACAAAAGTTTTATTGTCTGTATAGAAACTCCCCAAGCTGGGATCAGTAAGTAAATCGTAAGAGCCATTAATATCATTCCATACAGCTACTCCGGCTTGAATATCAACGTCCTGACCTCTGAACTTGGTACCGGGATAAATAATAGTACCATATAAACGAGCATCTTTATTGGCAAAAATATCACTAGGATTTTTATAAACGATATAATCGTTGCCGTTTTTATAGTGTAATGTTCCTGAGGTCCCGTCTAAATAGTCAAAGGCCTCTACTAATCCTAATGATGGGCCAATACAAGAAGAGTTGTCATTATCTTCTCTTAAATGATGAATAACATTATCATATCCGAAACTATGTACCTTTAAAGGATTTTGGTAATCTTTTACCCAAATAACTTCTTTATTTCCGGTTTTATCCATTAACATTTTATAGAAATTGATTCCCTTGTCTTCTTCTTTGTTATAGAGTTCATACCCTCCTTCTTCTATAATTTCTTTTGAAGCAGATAATGATTTTTGGTAATAACCGTTTGCCATGTCTGAAGGAATACCTACCTCTCCACCGGAAGTTACAATATTGGGAGTTTTTAAAGCATTGTATTTAGCTATGGAACCAGCGTATAACATGGCACGGCTTTCTAATGCTAATGCAGTGTAATAGTTGGCGCGAGTTTGGCTGTTTGCGTTGCCTAATTGATTTTTGATTTCTTCGCATTCCTTGTAAATAAAATCGTAAATTTCATGTTCTTTCGCACGTGGGGTACGAAGATAAGAAGGATCACCATTAAAATCGTATTCTAATGTTTGGGTGATCAGCGGTACTCCTCCCATACGTCTTACAAGTTCGAAATAAACATAAGCTCGTATAAAGCGAAATTCGGCAATAAATTGATTTTTGCTTTCTTCGGAGATTTCTGTTCCATATTTAGTAATGTTCTCAATGGACATATTGATATCACGTATGAATTCATAGTCCCACCAACGTCCGTAATCATTTCCATAACGCAGTTCGTTACGATAATTCTGGTCTAAAGTACCACAATACATTGCATCATCAGTTTCACACATACCACCTGTGTTAAAGTTGCCATGTAATTGGGGAATTCTATCATATAGGTTGGCTAATTGTGATTTTATCATGGCAGGGTCGTTCCATACTTGTTCATTGGTAAGGATGTTTTTGGGATCTCTTTCGAACCATCCGTCACCACAACTTGATAATAAAGACGTAATGGCAGCTCCCAACAAAAATATTTTTATATAATTTTTTTCATAATAATATCGTTTTAGAATGTTACATTAAATCCAAGAAGGAATGTTCTTTGCTGTGGATATACTACTGCTGCTGCGGCTGTAATTTCAGGGTCAATCCCGAACTGATGTACATTATCGAATGAACATAAATTCGAAACATTGGCATAGATACGTATTTTTTGTGCATGGACAGTTTTTGTCCATTTAATAGGCAAACTATAGCCGATTTCTAAATTCTTGATGCGTAAGTAGTGTACATTATGTAGCCAAAAATCGCTATTTTTGTTATTATAGCTGAACTCACCTTTACGAATAGCTGGATAACGTCCAGGAATCCATTCGCTATTGGGATCATATAAATCAGCACGGTGCCAACGGTCTTCTAATAAATATTCAGGTGAATTGCCATTGCCGTGGAATGCATTAGCGAGTTCATAATTTTGTCTCCATCCTTGCATAGCACCTCCGGAAAGGTCAATATTAAGGTCAATACCTTTCCATTCTAAACCGATATTACCGCCGAATGATATGATAGGAGCCCAACCTTCGGGGTAACCTATAGGGCGTTCATCCATACCGTTGATAATGCCATCACCATTTACGTCTTTGTAAATAAGATCACCAGGGAGTAGTGTCCGATTATTTTGTCCGTCTAAGTTAACCGGATAGTTAAGTATTTCTTCTTCCGATTGGAATTGCCCAATTACTTGATATCCCCAATATATGCCTCCCCAACGTCCTTCTGCAGAATTACGATATTCATCCCAGGAATTATTGAAACGAGGCTTATAAGTTTCAATACTTTTATAGCGTGAGAATGTAAAATTGCCACTAATGGTATAATTCAAATCACCGATATGATCAGTCCAAGTAGCCATTGCTTCTGCACCGATATATGCTTGTTTATTTAGGTTCTCGTTAGGTAATTTGTAACCTACTTCATTAGGCAGCAATACATCATAACGAGCTGCTGGCACGCCAGTAATATCTTTTCGGAATGCATCTGCTGTAATTTTTAGCCGGCTGTTAAACATGGTCAAGTCAAAACCAATATTTGATGTTGTATTTTTTGTCCAAGATAAATTTGTCACAGGCAATCCTCTTTGATTAAGTCCGGATACAACTTCACCGTCTAATACAGCATTACCTTGATTCCAGTTATAACCACTTAAGTAGTCAAATAGCTTTACATCTTTTTCTGTACCAGTTTGACCGATAGATGCGCGTATTTTCAGATCATCTATGACCGGTCTTAACTTTTCGAAGAATTTTTCTTCTGATATTCTCCAACCTACTGATACTCCAGGGAAAAATCCCCAGCGCTTGCTTGGTGCATATAGATATGAACCGTCATAGCGGGCTAATATTTCGATTAAGTATTTGTGGGCGAAATTATAATTGATACGCCCAATCCAACCGGCACGTGCTTCATAACTCCATTCATCACCAAAACTATTGAGTTCATCAAATTGTAATAATGGCAGATAGTCAGTGGAAGGTTCCGTTCCATAAGTTTTCTTACTCCAGTCATAATCAGAAGCTTCATAGCCTAAGACTGCTGAAATATTATGTTTTTTAAACTGTTTTGTATAGTTCAATTGTAGTTGCATATAACGTGCCGGTACACTACGATCTATCTGACTTCTCCATCGTCCTGTGGCTGGTGTCCCATTATAGGTGTCATTTGCTTTATCATATGTATAGATTTGATATGCGTATTGATAACCGTCAAAACGACTGTTTGTATAATTGTAGGAGAAAGTGGCCTTTGCTGTTAAACCAAATTTGAAATCATATTGTGCATAAGCATTGATATTAGCATTACGGGTTAAATTGTCTTTGTAGCCGGCAATGTCACGTCTAAATGCAGCCGGATTATAACCATTTTCATGCACATTATTAATATATTCCGGGTTATCATTAGCGTATGGACTTTCGATAGGTTGCATCTTAAACATTGCTAAAATAGCCGTATAATATCCGTCTCCACCAGGTAGACCTACATCTTCACTTTTTTCATATTTTCCACTAATTTGTGCACCTACAGTGAAATGATCTGTAATTTTGGAATCAAGATTTAATTGGAAGTTAGTACGTTGATATTTAAAGTCTCGCATCATGGCATCTTGACTGGTATGAGCAACAGAAAGATAATAATTTGTTTTATCTGAGCCACCCGTAACATTAGCATTGATATGATACTGTGGTACATTCTTTCTCATTACCATATCATAATAATCATAACTTTTATATCCCGGCTCGGTACCAGCTTGCCATTTGGCTAATTCTTCTGGAGTATAAAGATTATTAGGATCTTCACCTCTGTTCTGTGCAGCTTCAGCCAAGCCTCTCACATATTGTCCGGCATTAGCTAATTTGGGAAAGCGAGTTAAGTTTTGCCAGCCATAATATCCATTAACATTGATGCTGACTTTTTCGTTTTTCCTTCCTTTTTTGGTTGTAACTAAAACTACACCATTGGCTGCACGCAGACCGTAGATGGCAGCAGAGGCATCTTTTAATACGGTAATACTTTCAATGTCTTCAATATTTAGTGCATTAAAAACATCATTGCCGGATACATCTGATGCTTGTAACCAGTCACGACTGTTCATACCTCCATAAGGAATACCATCTATAACAAATAGAGGACTTCCCATATTACGGATTTCAAGATTGATTCCTCTACCTGGTCGAGCATCCACTGCGCGTGTGGAAATTCCTGCTATTTTCCCAGATAAAGCTCCGGCAGTAGTGGTAGAAACTGAACGGGTTAGTGCATCGGATTTAACGTCACTAACTGCTCCTGTTAAACTTTTCTTTGTTTGTGTACCATAACCTACTACTACGACTTCGTCTAAAGTTTCAGTGTCCTCTTCAAGAATAATCTGAAAAATGGTTTTTTCTCCAATTTTCACTTCTTTTGTTTTGTAACCAATAAATGAAACTGCTAGTATTCCGTTGGGGTCATTTACATTGAGTGTAAAGTGACCGTCAAAATCTGTGATAGTTCCATTTGTGGTTCCTTTAAGGGTGACATTAGCTCCAATGATAGCTTCTCCTTTCATATCAGCTACATGTCCTGTGATTTGCGTTTGTGCAAATACTGCTACTGATGTGAGTAGTAGTATGACACATGTGCATAAAAATTTTAAATGCCTCATAAAATTAGGATTTAAAGATTAAACATTGTTTCTTATTTTGTTTTCCGACTGCAAATGTAGGTGAAGGAAAATTAATAAAGTTATATGAATCTTGCAGAAATGGATAGTAAATCATGCAATGTATGATTTAGATATCTTAAATATGTATTTTCTTTGTATTTTTGAATAATCAATTAAAAAACGATATTTAGTATTATGAAAAATATACTTGTTTTGTTGTTATTGGTGTTACCGGAATGTATATGGGCACAATCATACTCAGTTAAAAAGCTGGGAGCAATGGAAGGATTGTCTAATAATAATGTATTGAGTATTGCTCAAGATAAACAAGGCTATTTATGGTTTGCTACAGAAGAAGGATTAAATAAATTTGATGGGGTACATTTTATCTCCTATTATAAGGATATTCCTGATAAATTACATATTACAGGCAATGAACTAAATTGTTTGTTAGATGATCCTATAGATTCTATATTATGGATTGGTACGCAACGTGCGGGATTGAATGCTTATAATTATAGTAATAATACTTTCACTATTTATAAACATGATCCTGGAGATCATAATAGTTTGATTACTGACGATGTGACCAGCATAAAGCCTGCATCTGATGGAAATCTATGGATAACTACGTATTGGAATGGAATTGATTATTTAGATAAGAAGACTGGAAATTTTATACATTATAATACAGAAACTGTACCTGGACTGGGAAGTAATAATGTATGGTCAGTTGTTGATGGGGGAGATGGTAATCTGTATGTGGCTCATGCTTTTCATGGATTTAGTATAATTTCTATA
>OIEZ01000123.1_pt1 | contig 13368 bp, 15 predicted proteins | sample 1581941 | NCBI WGS metagenome assembly OIEZ01 (sample SAMN04414078, study PRJEB24778) | human gut metagenome | material: faecal | host: Homo sapiens | reverse complement strand
CGCGCGCTCCGCAATACATCATGTAGTACACGATGGATATCCACCCGTTCAGAGATACCATGTAGATTTTCATGGAGCGCTTTGCCCATAAGGTCGGTTTCCGGTAGAGCTGCGTGGTGAGCAGGATACCTGCTGCGGTGATGAGGAACTGTGCCCACCAGGTGGCCTCGTTGTATTGTGCGATAGTATTCCAGAATATTTCCATTTGTGTCCATTAAAAAAAAAAAAACGGCCGCAAAGGTAGAGTTTTCTGCCGAAAGAATGAAATCGTTTTCTACATTTTGTCTATATTTGTTGTAATCTGAAGTATCTTATTTGATTATCAACGCTTTGTAGAAAACTCGCATAAGAACGGGCAACGGATAAGAAAATTCCAAGCTGTTTAGAATCACTATATTCCTCATGCTTTCAAATAACTCTTTTTTCTTGATGCAAAGGTAGCATTTTTTCGTGATTGCCGGTAATTTTCGGGCATAAAATATCACGGTCATTTCAAGAAACATATACAGCGGACATGACAGCCATACCGTAGCCGAATCCCCGTAACTCACAGGCAAAGGTAACCCGTGTCCTGCTCGTACAAGCAAGGTCAAGCCCTCCGGGTGTCGTGGAAAAATCATCCTCGCCCGGAGGGCTTGCGGTATTTTTCCCGCCAACCTTGCATGTACGGGACACGACCTTTTATGGCCTGTAGTTACGGGAACTCCGGCCCCGAAAAGCCGGATCACTAAAAATAAATTGTTATGTCACAGCAGGTAACAAAAGAAAAGTACAGTATCGAAACACTCAGAGAGCGGAATGTTTCATACGACCACCAGCATTGGCTGACACAGGAAGATGTGGATATGGCCAACAGTTATGTGGAACTCATTGAGCGGACACGCTCTAAGATTACACCGCAAATCGGAGACAGGCTGGTATATGTAACCGAACACGGGGATTATTACGGAAAACGCCCTTATTGACAGCAGGAGTGCAAAAGAAGGATATCTTTCCGTATGCGAACAGCCGTATGTGCCTTTCGTGTGGGAAGAGGACGGCAATATCCGTCTGAGTGTCAGCGGAGGCGCATTCCATTCCGTGAATCCGGAGGAACTGAAATTCCTGAAATGGACGGAAGGGGTGTTCGAAGGACTGGGGGCATTGCGGTGCTTGCGCCAACGGTTCGGTGTCATTTCTGGCTAAGGTACCGTTATGGTTTTATGCCGAACCCAATCCCAGGTATGGAGATTTCACGACCGAGACCTACCGGAAGTTCTACCTACACAAAAGGGAGGAATCGGAAAACGGCAATCTCTATCAAGGCTTTGACATCGCTTTCCGGGACGAAGCCGAGTTCCGGCAGTTCCTGAAGGACTACGAAGGAACGGTGTTCAAGGGAAATTGGGATAATCAAATCGTGTTATGGTGTTTCCGTCGGGAATATGTGTTCCTGCCATCCGCCGAATGGGAGAAGGTTGATGCCCCTGCCGAAGAACGGAGGCTCAACTTCCATCCCGAGCAGGTCAAGATAGTCAAGGACATGGAAAAGCACATCACTTATTTCTACCGGATTAAACCGGATAATTTTTAACATTTTAACCCTAACAGATATGCAAACGACAACAGCACCCAAGGCCGGCAACGCTCCCGACCTGCTTCAAGGCATTCTGAGCGTACAAGTGAGAAACGAGGACAAGATTACGGAACAGGACCGTGTCTATTGCCAGACGCAGCAAAACCTGCTTTACAAGACACTCGACCAGATTGACCGCTGGTACGCCGTCTTCAAGGAAGAAGCCGAACAATACCAAGCCGAACGTAAGTCCCATTACGAAGAAAACGGCAAGGTTTCCATGCGTGATTTCTACACTTACCATAACGACAGGGAAGACTATTCACACAACGAGTTCAAACCGTTTGATCTGATTAACGATCTGGTAGATAAGAACCGAAACGCCAACGCGAATTTTGCGAACCGCATCATTTCTTATTTCAACAGGACTTACAAAGTGTCGGTTCCTGAGTATAAAATAGACGAAAAAACCCTTCCGATGGGCTTCCGTCCTGTTTATGACACATATGTAGATGTAGTCATCGAACACTTGGGCGGCAAGAGTTTCCGGGAAACGGCCGTGGAAGAACTGCTCGCACGCCTGAACAAAGTTGTCAGACCGGCATACTGGAGCAAAGTCAAGACGGAGTTGAAGAAGGACAAGATAATCTTTCCCGAAATCATCCGTTTCGACGATTTTTCCATGCAATACAACCAAAGGAACAGAATCTCCTACAACTACGGCGGAGAACTGGAAACCCTGTGTGCCGGCATTGCCTACGGTGCGGATGACATACTGAATGGAAATTCAAAGATGATTATCCGTTTTGATGACAACGACATTTCTGTCACAGACTGGTACGACCTTACGACCACCAATGCCGAGCAAATCCGATTCTACAAGAACGGACGTATCGATGTCCGGTTCAAGGACAGTGCGGCAGCCGAAAGTTTGTTTCAAGCGTCTGCATCTGGATGAAATCACCCTAAGAGAAAACTGACCATGATAAGATTTACACAGCACCCCGTAAGGCAATCCTTGCGGGGTGTTTTCATTTTTAACGATAAACAGATAAAGTCATGTATGCCATCATCCCCCAACAGATACCGCAAGGTATGCGTGCCGAAGTCAACGAGAAGATACTTTTCGCCATAGACTCCGGCAAGGACCTCATTCCGGCGGAGAGCATCTACAACTGCTATACCGGTATCGGAGGGCTGCACAACCTCAAACAGTCCGACTTTGCCAACTACCATGAGTATGCCCAGGCGAAGAAGGAGTTCGAGATGGGACAGTTCTTCACCCCGCATGAAATATGCCGGGACATGGTGGATATGCTGTGTCCTGTCTCATCCGAAATGGTTCTTGACATGTGTTGCGGTATGGGCAATTTCTTCAACCATCTGCCCAACCCGCATAATGCCTACGGCTTCGACATAGACGGCAAGGCCGTGTCTGTCGCACGATACCTCTACCCGGAAGCCCATATCGAGAAATGCGACATCCGGCAATACTATCCGGAACAACGTTTCGATGTTATCATCGGCAATCCTCCTTTTAACTTGAAGTTCGACTACAAACTGTCGCAGGAATACTATATGGACAAGGCTTACGATGTGCTTAATCCGGCAGGATCCTGATGGTCATCGTGCCATGCTCTTTCATGCAGAGCGAGTTCTGGGAGAAGACACGGATAACCGGTATAAACGGCAATTTCTCATTTGTCGGTCAGACGAAGTTGGCCCCGTCAGCCTTTGCCGCAGTCGGAGTCCATGACTTCAATACGAAAATCATGGTATTTCTCCGTAAATCGGGCCACATCAAGATGCAGGCTTACAACGCGGAGGAATTCATAACGGCGGACGAGCTGAAAAAGCGCATCGGCGAGGCAAGGGCGATGAAACACCGGTTGCGTTTCGACCTGATGCGCGAAACCAACCGGATCGACAAGGAAGAACTTGAGCTGTTCGAGTACAAACTTGCCAAGTACCTGTACGAGCTGAAGGCGCACGCCAAGTTGAACAAACATATAGACAAGGCGGAAGCGTTGGTCACGAAGTTCCGTAACCAGAAACCGCCTGAGAACGCCACGCGGGAGCAGGTGGAGCAATGGGAGAAGAACAAGCTGACCCCGAAGAAAGTGCTTGCCGTCATCCGCAGGTACATCACCTCGCAAAATACCGTACCTCGCAAGGAAGTGGCATTGGTGAAGACCTCATACGGCTTCAAACTGAAACAATATGCTCCGCGACTCCTTGACAAAGTTCCGCACAAGGCGGCGAGTATCAACGACCTCGTGCTGGAGCGTGCCGAACTGCCCATACCGGAAGTGCCGACAGAAAAGAACATGCATCAAATCCGTGCGGCGGAGAAACTGATACGACGCAAACGGAGAGAATATGAAATGCAGAACCGGCAGTTCCCGGAAATGGAGGAAGATGACAGGCTGAAAGAATACCTGGACCGGTGTGCATTCATCAACAAGGACGGCGAGACCTGCGAGTTTACCACGCTCCAGAAACACGACCTGAACCTCGTCTTGCAGAAACGCCACGCGTTGCTGAACTGGCAGCAAGGCTCGGGCAAGACAGCCGCCGTGTACCATCGTGCCAAATACCTGCTCAAATTCCGCAAAGTACGGAATGTCATCATACTGGCTCCTGCCATCGCCACCAATATGACATGGATACCCTTCCTCTCGATAAACAGGGAACAGTTCCGGGTGGCAAGGAAGAATGCCGACCTGGAAACTGTGCCGGAAGGCGTGTTCCTCGTCCTATCCACCTCCATGCTCGGCAAGCTGAAACGGGGCATGGCAAGGTTTGTCAAACGCAGTTCAAGAAAACTGTGCCTTGTTTTCGACGAGTCGGACGAGATAACCAACCCGTCGTCACAACGTACAAGGCATATCCTCGGTCTCTTCCGCCGCCTCAAATACAAGATACTCGACACCGGTACGACCACACGCAACAACATCGCCGAACTGTACAGCCAGTTTGAATTGTTGTATAACAATTCCATAAACATGGTCTGTTGGAGCAGTCGAGTGTACCACGAGAGCAGGGACAAGGAGATAGAGGAAGATAACAATCCGCACTATGGTGAGCCGTTCCCCGCTTTCAGGGGGCATGTGCTTTTCCGTGCCTGCACTGTCCGGGGAAATCCACCGTGTTCGGCATTGAGAAACAGAACCAGGATGTCTATAACAAGGAGGAGCTGGCCGGCCTTATCGGGAAGACCGTCATTACACGCAAGTTCAGGGACTTTGCAGGAGAGAAATACAAGATACGGACACATACCGTCAGCCCGTCCGACGGCGAGCGTGAGGTTTACCGTGTCATCATCGAGGAGTTCTGCCGCATCTGCGAACTGTATTACAACAGCACGGGGGGATGCAAAGAAGGATGCCGGACTCCGGCTTATGCGCCAGATCAAGCTGCTCATCAAGGCCTGCTCCGTCCCACACCTGATAGAGGGCTATTCCGGAGACGGGATTCCGAACAAGACAAGGTACATCGAAAGGCTGGTACGGAAGATACCCGGCAAGGTGGCTGTCGGCTGCACGTCCATAGCCGCATTCGACCTTTACGAGAGCCGTCTTCGCGAATGTTTTCCTGACCGTCCCGTATTTGTGGTCAAGGGAGACGTGGCGTTCAAGAAACGGCAAAGCATCGTGACGGAGTTCGATTCCACCATCAACGGCATACTGGTATGCACGCAGCAGAGCCTGAGCAGTTCGGTGAACATACCCACTTGCAACGACGTGATACTTGAATCCCTGCAATGGAACATCCCGAAGATGGAGCAGTTCTACTTCCGTTTCATCCGTCTCGACTCCAAAGAGCTGAAGGACGTGCATTATGTCACCTACAAGGACTCCGTGGAGCAGAACCTGATGGCGCTGGTGCTTACCAAAGAGCGGCTGAACGAGTTCATCAAGACGGGCGAAGTAAAGGAACAGTCGGAAATCTTCGAGGAGTTCGACGTCACCATGTCCGTCATCGAGAGCCTGCTGGTCAGGGAACGGGACAGCGAAGGCAAGATACACATCAGCTGGGGAAGCCAGCGCATCATGAACTGAAAAATGGAAAAACAAATGAGAAACCGCAGATTCCATTCCACAGGCAAAGGCTAGCCCGCCCCCTTACCGGCAGGGCAAGGTCATGCCGCAAGCGGTTTTCGGGAAAATCATCCTCGCCGGAGGCTCCGGTATTTTCCCGAAAAACCCTGCACTGCGGGGTGCGGACCTTTTGGAGCCTGTGGAATGAAATCCCCGGTTCCGAATCATAAACTATAATGAAGAATATCATGGACTTGAATCAGGCAGAAGTGGCAGTGACCACGCAGCATCTCATAGACATGGGGCAGGAAAAAGACAACCTGCTGCAAATGTCCGACTTCGGCGACATGGGGGAATTCCTGTGCACCTGCTCCGAACTGTTCCCCGAAGAGGAAACTCCGGAATACAGGTACACGAAATGGGAGGAAATCCCGGACCTGCTCATCAACCGGGAATGGCTGCTGTCCCAACTTCTTCGAGAGTAAGGGAGGGCGATGGAACAGCTGGAGGAAACCCGACAAGGATTGCTTCTTCGCTGGTGTGACCGTTACGGGCATGACATCAGTACGGAAGACCCGCACCTGCTGGTGGCGCACTATATCGAACTTTATGGAAATGCGGCCTATATCCGACGATGAGCCTTGCCCGGACAGCGGGGATGACAGCCTGCTGTACTGTCCGGGCATATCAAGCAACTATTTCGACACGGGTATTCCCCGCTTCGAGGTATTCGATGACAATTACGATTAAAGCATATAAACATATACAAGATGGAAATCAACTTCAAAGGACCGGTAATGCCGGTTGACCCCTATTCGCAAATGGCGTTTGTGGAGATACTGAACATTCTCCTGACGGCAGGGCACATCGTGGATGTGAACAGGTTCCTGATAAACAGGAATGCAAACCCGCGATTCGGCTCGTTGTCAGGATATTCAGATGGTCATTCTCCGACAACCACTTTACCCTGTGGCAACGGGTGGAATACAACTCGCCGCTCTGCTTCAGCCGGCGCATATTCAGCATCCATTTCGGGATGCTGGCAAGCCGTGACAGGAAAAGAGACAATACGGTAATGAACTAAAAACATATCAATATGAGTCACCAGGTAATTACAAGAATGGCATACAATGCCAAAACCAAGCAGATAGAAACTTGGCAGCATTCCAACAACGTGTGGCCGACAACAGACCATTTTTATGCATTGGATGTGAAAACAGACGAACAGATGTTTGAATTCATAACATTGATAGCAAACGGATTGTGGCAAGGGCGCAAATGGCGTAAAGCATTCAAGACACTTTTTGAAGAATATCCGGAATTGGTCAGGTCCTCATACGAGCACGAGCTTAGAGGCCAACCTTGGAAGGCATACTGTGCCATTTGCAAAAAATATGAGGAACTTGCCCAAAGCAAATGCAATGAAATAGTTGCGCGATTCAGGCAACTTACCGGGATTGTCTGACCCAAACAGATGCAAAATATATGGAAGAGATAAAGATTTCAAACAGACAAATCGCGCTGATGGCTTTCGACCGGTTGCGCAAGGAAGACAAGACAGATTCCGCATTGAAACTCGCACGGTGTATGCTGCATGGCACAAGCATATCTCTTGGCATAGGTGATATCGACTGGGAGATAGACAGGGCAATACAGCAGTGCGGAGGAGTGCCAAGAACAGGATACAGATACACGGCTTATTTCCACTTCAACCGGAATACGGAAATGGCAAAGGAAATATATGACAAGATCGTGAAGGAACTGTATGGTTAGGAAACAACACGGAGGCGGCTTGAAGGCCGCTTCCGTCATTTATAACGGTATGTACGGGAAAAGGAATCCTGCCGTACACAGGTAACAGAAATGGATGAACAGAAAACATTGACATTGGATTTCATCAAATCCCTGATGGAACCGGCCTATACACTAATATGGACGGACTACAATGACAATCTTGACAACCATTGCGGACTGATTCAAAAATGCCTTGACAGCAAGAGCCGCGAACATTTGTGGGAAAAGGCAGACGAGTGGTACAGCGATGCCGAATGGGAAGCTGTCCGTGAGATTATTGCGAAACTGAAAGAGGAATGTACCGTATTCCATGACTTTGACGGGGAAGCGGTCGATGACTTCTTCGATGAATACGAAGATGAAATCCGTGACGAGATTTACAGCCGCAACGATTCGGACGTGGTGAAGGAATTGGTAAGGCACACGGACGACATTCCTATCCGTGTGGAGATGCTTTCCAACTATGACTGCATCAACTCCAACTGGTTTGAATCGCAAGGCGGTTACAGGTACGAGGAATCCTACTTCGGGGACATGGTGGACAGCCTGAACCTCAATCCGGCGAGAGTAAAGAAAATCCTGACAGAGCACGGCTACAGGGCTTACGGGCGTTTCCCGAACCGTAAGAACCGGAACGGCAAGGAGCAGGTTCCTACGAACAATTCTACGAGGAACTTATCAATTCCTGCTGCGGGGCGAACCTGCTGACTTACATCGGCAGGGTAAGCCTGAAAGAGCTGTATGAAGCCGACTTTTCATTGAAAGAGGTCATTATCCCCAAAGGCAACTGTTGCGGACTTTTCAGTTCGACGTATGGTGGTGGAAGCCTGCTTGAAATGGAACTGAAACGGGACGTAAAGCTGAAATTGGAAGTCAAGGACTATCATGGTTTCCGCTTCCGGCTGGATGACGAACGTTCCAAATATGACTGTTCGGTCCGGCATGTATATGGGGTGGACGACTCCTTTTTCGGAGATGCGGTTCGCATTGTATCCTGATAAAATCAACTAATCAACAATCAAATCATAGAAGATTATGGAAAAATACGATGTAAAAGTAAGGTACATCTTCGAGGGTACTTATACAGTGGTGGCGGAAGACCGTGAAGAAGCGGAAAGCATGGTGGCGGAAGACTGCGGCCTGGTATTGGGCGGCAACATCCACACAACGCGGGATGACGATGAAGTGACGGACTGGAAGTTCGGTTGTCATCCGGACTTCCAGGTTCTCTCCGTAAGGCAGCGAGGCGGGAAATCCCCCATGTCGGTATTCGGAGACAGGATCGAAGAACTGCGAAAAGACATCATCGAAGCGATACGGCAGTTGCTCCATGACCATGCCATGAATGCGATACGGTTTCCGGAAGAGGATTATGATCCGGTCTGGGTGATATGGTTTGGCAAGAACGGAGCCCCCTACGAATGCAGGGTGACAGGACTCCGGGTAACGGACTGCAGCCTGACCGTCCTTGCCGAAGAGAAAGAAAGCGGTGATGAAGTGGAATGTTACAGCCCGTTCGAACTCGGAGCCAGTAACATCGACTGGCTTTCCGGAATGTATGAGGCTGTATGGCAGCAACTGGAAGAGAGCAAAGTAGAACCACAAACTGACTCTTCGAGATAATCGCCAACATACATGAACGGTATGTCGAGTTCTTCGAGTTTGCTTTCCATTGCGCTTGCGCCGTTCACCCCATAGAGCAGAACGAGGTCGGGATTGAGCGAGAGCAGCAACTCGTAGTTGATGTTCCCTTCATAGCCGACATCGCCAATACTGTCGCGGCGAGCTTGGATGTCGGGGTTGGAAATGTAGTCAATTCCCGAAACGCCGGTTATACACCGGACTTCACCGATTGCGTCAAGCATGGCGATATGAGTGGAAGACATCGCCACGATGCGTTTGGCGTCTCCTTTGAGTACCTGTCCTGCAAACCCTTCGGGAACCTCTTCACCGTTGCGGACGATAAACAGCCATGTGGTTACACTGTCCGCTCCCTGCCAGGGATTCCTGACGGTTATCAGTACGCTTTCCTTCCCGCCCGCCCCTTTGATGTCGAAGCCGGAGGCATATTCGGGAGCATAAAGCAGCAGGTTGAAATCATTGATTTTTGAGCTTTTGTTGTGGCAGCCTGTAAATGCCAGAGAAAGCAACAAAATCAGGCTTAAATTCTTTAATGCGTTCATATTGATGCAGATTATCGTTTACTATTTTTGTTTTTTCCGAACTTGGGCGTTTATGTCCGATGAATATCTCGAAATTGATGCCCGGCATGGGACGGGACAATACAGAAAGGTATTCCTCATCGAACAGGTTGTTGATGCTGCCCTTTAGCGACAGGTCGGCCCATCGGAAAGAGAGCTGTTTTTCCAGTGTCACGTTATTCATGAAATAAGGGGGCAGATACCCCGTCAGAGTATAGTCATTACTCGACATGGTATAACGCTGGCTGTAATAACACCATTTGTAGAGCAGGCTCCATGTCCGCCATGACAGACGCCCGGTCACCGCTGCGGAAAACTCCGGCACGTATGGCAACTGTTTGCCGACGGATTGGTCTGCCGGACTCATCGGTTCGCTCTCGTTGATCGAGGGAGTCCACGAGAAAGTTCCGTTCATATCCAGTTTCCAGTCCTTTCCGAGCATTATATCAAGGTGGGCGTTGGTCTCTGCCCCGTAAGCATGTACCTTTTTGAGGTTTCTGGGGGAGAAGAATCCCTTGGTTGTGGGTAGCCAGATGATCCAGTCGTTGATGTGCGAATCGAACCAGTTGATACCACCGCTCAAAGCATATACATTTTCTTTCCCCACTGAGAACGACACCCCCACGTCGTATGTAAAGCCGTGCTCGCTTTTCAGGTCGGGATTACCGCCCGGCAGAAAATAGAGGTCGTTCAGCGTGGGAAAACGGTAATTCCGGGAGATGGATGCTTTCGCCACGATATTGCCTTTTTTGACACTACCCCGTCAATGAAGAAAGCCGGGATAACCGGGGCCCATTCCGTACCGAACATATCCTCTCGAAGAACAAGCGAGGCTGCAAAACGATCGACAGGCCGCCATTTCGCAGAAACGGAACCGGAAAACTCGACACGTCCCTTGTCATACCCGACAACAGCCTTGTTACCTTCCTGCGAGATGATATTTTTGTCCGCGCTTTCCACCAAATGCTGGTGTACGGAAACACCGGCCGTGAACAGCCATTTCTCTGAAGGAGCATAATCCCCGTCCGCACTTCCGTAGAACGTGTTAATCTTACTGCGTGAGCGGGTCATCGAAGCCATTTCGCCGTTTCCCTTGTCCCGCTTGTAATCATAGGCCATCCATGTGTGTATATAGCCGCCTTTTACACCGACCTTCCATTTCTCCCGCACGCGATCCCACGAGAGGACGCCGCGAAACGTCTGCTCCCTTTGGCGGTTCTCGAAGTCCATGTCGTTCCCGTAATCCGTGCTGAGCATCGCCAGTTCCCGGTTGGAATTGATATACCAGGCGTTTAGCCCGAACTTGTCACCTTCGCCCGTGTTATAATAAATTTCCTGCAAAACGTGCAGATCCTTATAAGCCCCGCTGCGGTTGCGCTCCGTCGGATAATAGGAACCGATGATGTTCTTGTCCTCGTCATAGATGTTTTCCTTCTTGTCCCGGTTTCGGTATTTGTAGTCGTTGGGGGAAGAGGAATATACCACACGGGTGGAGGACTGCCAGTGTTTGTCACCGTAGGTCAGGCGGAGAAACTCGTCGAACGTGCTGAACGACCCCACTCCCTGTACGTACTGCAACCCGAACCCTTCATGGTTGGCCGGAGAAGTGGAGAGCCTGACCAGACCACCCAAACCGCCGCCCGTTTCGTTTATCGACGAAGTTCCGTGTAGCAGCGAGGCATCATCGATAAAGTAGGAAGGATGGTGGAAAAATCCGTCATACCAAGCATTGGATTGTTAATGCGCATACCATTCCACGTCACTTGGGTATGCGAGGGAGAGGTACCCCGGAAAGCCACGGTGGATAACGTGGCGCGTCCGTAGCTCTTGACAAAAACGGACGAGTTGAATGTCAGTACATCGGCCATAGACAAGGCGATGTTTTCTTTCATGGCGATGGAATCGAAACGGGTTCGTTGCACGCCTATATCCTTCATTGGTCGTTTGCCCACCACCGTAACCTCTGGAATCCGCAGCACCCTTTTGGTAATGCTGACGGAATTTTTCTGCTGGGCGGAAAGCAGAAAGGGCAGACTTGTCCCCATGAACAATAGAATAAGATGTCTTTTCATTTTTATCCTCCTTTTTCGTTATTTCCAGCAGAAAGCTCCCGGAATGATTCCCACATAAAATTCATCGATCAGCTTACCTTGTGGCGAATAACGGTACACGATACCTTGTTGCTGGTAATCAATAGCGTCGGCCACATAGACTTCCCCGTTGTTGGGATTGACCGTAAGGCCGTAGTATTTGGTGTCCCGAAACTCCAGAAAAGGCCGGACGGGAACACGGTCTGCTTCCACCGGCATCCGCCAAATATCGTTATTGATCCAGTAAAGCGTATCCCGTGTACCGTTGAGCTGGACTTCCGAAGGCCAGTCGCCCAACTTGAACTTGAACTGTTTCTCTACGGTGAAAGTCTCGGTATCTATACGGTAGAGAGACGGTGCTTCGTAACCGTATGGGCTACCCTCGTATCCGCCATCCGTGATGGTCCACATCTTGTTGTATTTGTCCATGACCAGCGAAGTAGGCTGTATGCCGATGGTCAGTTCGTCCACTACCTTGTCCGTTTCCGTGTCGATTTTCAGGATGCGGTTCTGGTACGACCAGCAGTTTACATAGACGTACTTGCCGTATTGTACCATTTGTTCAGTGGATCCCGATTCCATGTTCATGTCGGGACATTCGATATAGCCGGTAATCTCGTATGTCTTGGGGTTGATGATGAAGATACGGTAGTCCCATATCTGTGTCACATAGGCTTTCTCATCCGACAGGAAATGGATATACCGGGGTGAGGTGAAACCTGTGATACGGCCCACTTCCTTGAAAGTATTGATGTCAATGGCAAAAATTACATGCGAGTTGTTCACCACGATCCAGCCTATACCGTCCCGGATAACCATAGACTGGGCCACATCGCCCAACTTGAACCCGTTGGCACGGTAAAACACTTCATTCTCCACTTTGCACGTGGCGGGATCATAGTAGGAAAGCGTGGCATTGCTGTACTGGAAATTTCCCTCGTTGGTGATGAAAAGACCAGAGGTCGATACTGAGAAATCTTCCATCTCTCCGTAATCCCATTTCATGCAACTGCCGAGGGTTAGCAAGCAGAAAAGAAGAAAGCAAATCCGTTGTATTATTCTGTTCATTCTATCCAAATAAAAAAGAGTACCCGGTTTTCATCGGGTACTCTGGTTAAAAAACAAGATTACTCCTGCGTATATTTTTTATCTTTCATGTTTTGAAAGTCAGGATTATAGCCACACTTTGCCACACTCCAGTTTTCCTCCGTAATCATTCCGTTTTCAATGAACTTACCGAAGAAAGTGTAGTCGGTGAATTTTGTCAAACCGTTAAAAAAACTCCATGTAAGGTCTCCAACGTCTCCATGGAAAGTGTTTCCTGAGAAAGAGACGTCGCATATTTTATCTGGAGCGTACCGTCTATTGTCTGTAATTTGTTACAAGTAATACCTGTTGCATCATCAACGAATAACCCTTCTCCTCCTACATGAAGCAATTCCGGAAGATCCAGTGACTTATTTTGTAAAGTTATTGCTAATGAGCCCTCTCCCTCTTCATAATATACAGGAGAGGCTGAGCAACAAACTTTGGATAACAAGGGTAAGTCGCACCCCTTAAAAAGGCCAGACATATAAAACTGACCTCCCACTTCTTTCAAAGCTGGCATTTCGACTGTTCCCCCCGTGATTATTTGGATGTATCCATATCCATCTACGATTTCCAAGTCGGGGAATTTGGCTTTGCAG
>OIEZ01000122.1_pt1 | contig 13501 bp, 18 predicted proteins | sample 1581941 | NCBI WGS metagenome assembly OIEZ01 (sample SAMN04414078, study PRJEB24778) | human gut metagenome | material: faecal | host: Homo sapiens | reverse complement strand
CCCCCATGCCCACTACGCTGGGAACTATGCCGTCAGAAACTTTCTGATTTTGCAGGATAACGGCGGACGGAGCAGCCTGGCTGTGTCCCCACAACTCTCTCTCGTTTTCTACCTCAAACTGTTTCTGCACCGGAACATCCAATGCGTTGAGCACGCATAATGCCTCGTTCATCTCCCCGGCTTTTACCGCAGGAATTACATTGGTGGTGCTGTCTATCGCACTGCGTATATCGAACCGCAGATTCTTGGCATATACCCTTTCTGCAATCTTGCTGAATACGCTACCCGCCATCAAACCGCCCGATGCCGGAAGTCCAGGCTTCTGTATGGAAACGATGCAACTGTATTTGGGAGCCTCTGCCGGGAAGTATCCGCAGAAACTGACGAGATAATTCACCCGTCCCGCCTTATAACCGGCGGCACCTTGCGAAATCTGCGCCGTACCCGTCTTGCCGGCTACGGCAAACTGTTTGCTTCCGGCGGGTTTGGCCAAACTTCGGCAACTACTTTGCGCAGAATCTCCCGTATCTGTGTCAGCGTATTGTCCGAGCAAATCTTCGGATTGATAACTTCCGTAGGAAAGTCACGGACAACCTCACCGTCTTTCACTGCCGCTTTTACGAATTTAGGGCGCACCATTGTACCGTGTTGGCAATGGCATTATAGAAAGTCAGTATGTTCAGTGGCGGTACCTGCGTTTCATATCCTATACTCATCCAGGGTAACGTGGTCTTGGCAAAATACCGTTCTTTCGGACCGCGGATGTTAGGTTTGCCCTCTCCGGCTATTTGCAGGTGGAGCGGGCGGTCTATACCGATACGCTTCAATCCGTCTACGAACTTCTGCGGGTTGTCGCTGTAGTGCTTGTCGATAAGATATGAAACGCCGATATTGGATGATACTTCCAGAATACGTGTCACATCAATTTTGCCATATCCGCCCCGATGCCAGTTATGGTCTTTCATCGGGCGGCCGTGCATCATCATGATGCCGTTGCCTGTGTCGACTTCCGTATGGGGAGTAATCTTTCCGTCTTCAAGGGCTACCATGATAGAGGCTGTCTTGAATGTGGAACCCGGCTCCAGCATATCGCTGATGGCGTTATTACGCATTTCGTAATAGTTGCCGTCGCCCGCTTTCATCATGTTGACAATGGCTTTTACTTCTCCGGTCTGCACTTCCATCAATACGGCAACGCCCACACTGGCGTTTATCTCTTTCAGCTTGTCTATCAGTGCTTTCTCGCAAATATCCTGCATCCCCACGTCGATGGTGGAAATGATGTCGCAACCGTCTACGGGAGCAATGTCCACTATGTTCAGGTATTTGTTCATCACCTTCTGGCGATGGGTGATACCGTCACGTCCTTTCAGCAGCGTATCAAAGGCAAGCTCGATACCGTTTTTGGCTCCTTGCGCTGTATCGGCGTAGAGGTCGCCGAGTGTACGTGCCGCCAGAGAACCGAAAGGTTTCTTACGCTGGTTGAAAGGCTGTTCATGGAAGCCTCCTTTGTATTTGTTTAGTTTGAATACCGGCAGCCTTTTAACTTCTTTGTATTGGATATAGGAGATACGTTTCGGGTAAATCAGGTAATTGCGGCTACCCTTTTTACGTCCTCTTAACAGATGTCTTTTAAATTCGGCGGCACTTTTATCGGGGAATATCCGGTGCAATCCTTCGCAGATTTCTCTCAGATGATTCATAAGCATGGTGTCTTTCTTCTCTCCACCCGCTTTGAAGTCCATGTAAATACGGTACTCCGGTAGGGAGCTCGCCATTAATTTACCATCCGATGAAAGGATATTGCCGCGGTTGGGCTTCACCCTAACATTCTCCTTTACAAAGCGGTCGGCAACATCTTGCCAGTACTGACGTTCGGCAAACATGATGACAGTACCTTTTACGATAATAGCTACTCCTATCAGTCCCATGACGAGGACTACGAAGAAGTAGCGGGTCATTATATTTTTCTTGTTTACTGCCAAGGTTGTTTCGATTTACTATTATACTATATTACAGTTTACTTGTTTATCGGTTTGCTTACCATTATCCGTACTTATTTGATTAAGTACGGCGGATTGGTCGAAGTCTGCAAATCGCTCTCTTTCGTTGCGATGTATTCCTCGATACGCGATTGACGGCTCCGTTCCATCAGTTCGGAACTGCGTGTCAGGGCATCGTATTTTATATCTATCAGTTCTTTCTTGAGCTTGTCTATCTCTATCATCTGCTGCTGGCAGGCGTAACGGTTATGGATATAGAACAGAATAAGAACCATGATGAGGACAAGCAGCCTCGTCTGACGGCGGAAAAAGTCCGTAGCCAGAATATCACCGCCTATAATGTTCTTTAGCGAAGTCCGTCTTTTCACCTTTTCGCCTTTTTGCTCCTCTTGTTTATTATTTGTTTCATTCATCGTTCTATCTCTTTACAGCCTTATCGCTTCCCTCATTCTTACACTTTTTCCGCAATCCTCAGCTTGGCGCTTCGCGAGCGCGGGTTGCGTTCTATTTCATCGTTATCCGGAACAATCACTTTATTGTTTACCAGACGGAAAGGCGTCTGTACGTTTCCGAAGAAGTCTTTTTCCGCCTTGCCCTCTATGTTGCCGGTCTTCATAATGTTTTTCACCATGCGGTCTTCCAGCGAATGATAGGTGATTACCACCAGCCGTCCACCCGGCTTTAATGCTTCCGTGGCTGCATATAACATCTCTTTCAACGCTTCCATTTCCCGGTTGACTTCGATGCGCAACGCCTGAAACACTTTGGCAAGCTCTTTCTTTTCTCTTTCACGTCCGAAGAGGGGCTTGATAATTTCCAGAAATTCCCCGATGGTGCCAATCTTTTGAGCGGCACGTGCCTTGACAATAACGGATGCCAGCTTGCGACTGTTCTTCAATTCTCCATACAAATAGAAAATGTCGGCAAGGCGCTCTTCATCGTATGTATTTACGATGTCGGCGGCTGTGAGTCCGGCACGCTTGTTCATCCGCATGTCGAGGGCGCCGTCAAAACGGAACGAGAACCCCCGTTCGCTATCGTCGAAATGATGTGACGACACACCGAGGTCGGCGAGTACGGCATCTACCTGCTCGATGCCATGATAACGCAGGAAGTTATGCAGATACCGGAAGTTGCTGCGTACAAAAGTGAAGTGCGGATCGTTTACGATGTTCCGTTCGGCATCTTCGTCCTGGTCGAAACCAAGCAGTCTTCCACCGTCTCCCAGGCGGGAGAGTATCTCGCGGGAATGGCCGCCGCCGCCGAATGTCACGTCTACATACGTTCGTCCGGACGGATATTCATTCCGTCAACGCTTGGCATCAACAGTACCGGAATATGATATGTCGTTTCTTCTTTCATCTTTCTTTCATTACAATCGTTCTATTACTCTACGCTCTTATCGCTTGTCTCTGCTTCTTCCTCTCCCAGGTTTTCCTCTCCCAGAATATCTTGCAGCGCTTCGCTGAATTCTTCCGGGTTCATAAAGGGCTGTTCAGCCTTTTCTTTCGCCCAGATTTCGATGGTGTTGTCCACGCCGATAAAGCGTACCTCACCTTGTATGCCTGCCATTTGTAAGTAGCGTTTAGGCAGCAGGATGCGTCCGTTTCCGTCGGGAATCATGATTTCCGCATCGCTTACAAACTGTCGGAAAATTTGTTGGTGTTTCGCATTCCATTTGTTCAGCCGCTGCCGGAGTTGGTTTTGCGTTTTGAACCAGACGCTTTCGGGGTAGAGTATCAGGCAGTCCTGAAATACATCTTTACGCAATACGAGTCTCTCCTCGGAAGCAGCCTGCAACTGTTTCCGAAAGCCGGCAGGGATAAATACACGTCCCTTTGTATCCGTCTTTGCTTCAATATTGCCAAAAAGCGTATTCATTTCTACCTTATTATAAATAGACGAACGGTAAACGTATCACCATTTCCCCACAATTCCCACAATGTTTTTAACTAAAATCTTATTTAGAAGTTTTCAACAGCTTGTTGATTACTTATTCTGTTGAAAATGAACAATGTGTTGTATTGCTTGTTTGGTGGAGGAATTGCGTGCTTCCCGAGTAAACACATGGTCTGTCGACCGCAAACGTACGGTCTGTTTGATGGAAATACATGGTGTATTTTGGGCGAACAGATAGTGTATTTGGGATAAACAATGTTTGTTCATATCCCCTTCACCTTTCACTATGCCCTGCTGGTGGCGCTTGACGGGTGAACCCTGTAATTTATGGCAGGCTTATAAAAAAGGAATGTGTGTCAAAGCAAAAATTCGCTCATTATTTGTTTCTTTTTAGGGCGGGTTACACGGAAAACACGGATTTCGCGGAAAAAGAATAAAGAAAATCCGTGAAATCCGTGTCTAAAAGAAGTCGTCAAGTGTATTTTGACTCACTCTTTATATAGAATGTTGACTAAACAAAATCCTTCAGTTCTTGTTGTAGTTTTTGGCGGGTAAAGAAGATACGGCTCTTTACGGTTCCCAGCGGGAGTTCCAGCTTCTCGGCTATTTCGCGGTATTTAAAGCCGGAAACATGCATGGAGAACGGAACTTTATACTCGCGCGGCAGTGAATTGACGATACGGTGCATCTCTTTCAGGTCATATGCGCTTTCTGTGTTCTCAAATGCTGTGTCGCGCGGCAGGTTCAGGTGGTAAAGATTGTCCGTCTGGTCCACAAATGTCTGGTCGCGCACTACTTTACGATAATTGTTAATAAAGATGTTGCGCATGATCGTATATATCCAACCTTTGAAATTAGTATCGGGCATGTATTTATCTTCATTATCCAAAGCCTTGAGTGATGTTTCTTGAAGAAGGTCGTTGGCTTCTTCGCGGTCGGAGGTAAGCTTGTACGCAAAGCGTAATAAATCGTTTTGGACTCCGATCAGATCTTTTTTAAATGTCATACTGTTCATAAATGTGCTTTGTTAAATGGTTACTTGTTCGTTTTGCCTTTTAGCATTGCAAGTTTACGAAAGTTCCGGCTTCCCGGCAGGCCGTTTTTAAGCAATCTTTGGGGTAAAAACTATCAAATGATAGATTTTAGGTGCTATTTGATAGATTTTGGGTGCAGTTTTCTATCGAATATTTGCATTTAATTAAAAAGATGCGTTAATTTTGCGCAATCATTTCATCACAAAAAGAATGGCTGACGACTCTTTATTTTTGATTGACATTGATAAGATTCTTCGGGAGAAAGCTCCGAAGCATGTGAAGTATATCCCTAAGTTTGTCGTATCTTATTTGAAGCGCATTGTTCATCAGGATGAATTGAATGTTTTTCTGAGAGAGTCGAAAGATAAAGTGGGGGTGGAATTCCTGCAGGCTTGTCTGGACTTTCTGGATGCCAGACTGATAGTGAAGGGCAAGGAGAATCTGCGAAAGGATGGTCTTTATACATTCGTTTCCAATCATCCCTTAGGCGGACAGGATGGAGTGGCGTTGGGTTATGTACTCGGGAGTTTTTACGATGGAAAGGTGAAATATATGGTAAATGACCTGCTTATGAACCTGCACGGACTGGCTCCTCTCTGTATTCCTATCAATAAGACCGGCAAGCAGGCCAAGGACTTTCCGAAAATGGTAGAGGCCGGGTTTGCATCGGACGATCAGCTCATTATGTTTCCTGCCGGGCTTTGCTCGCGTCGCCGGAATGGAGTCATCCGCGATTTGGACTGGAAAAAGACGTTTATAGTAAAGAGTGTTGAAGCGCACCGCGATGTGGTACCCATCCATTTTGACGGCCGTAACTCCGATTTTTTCTATAACCTGGCGAATCTTTGCAAAAACGTTGGGTATCAAGTTTAATATAGCCATGTTGTATCTGGCAGATGAAATGTTGAAAAACCGTCATAAAACATTTACCATTACTATAGGTAAGCCTATTCCCTGGCAAACATTCGATAAGACGAAAACACCTGCCCAATGGGCGCAGTATGTGAAAGATATCGTGTATAAATTGTAAGTTGAACATTGAATATTAAAAAATAGAAGCTCGGAAGATGGAAGATATTATTGCACCGATAAGCAAAGAACTGCTGAAAGCGGAAGTTGACCGAAGACAAACGCTTGCGCATGACGAATAAGAGTAATAATCAGATATATATTATTACTGCCCAGGATTCACCCAATACGATGAAGGAAATCGGACGTCTGCGTGAGATTGCATTTCGTGCTGCCGGTGGCGGAACAGGAATGTCCATGGATATTGATGAGTACGATATTATGGATAATCCTTATAAGCAGTTGATTGTCTGGAATCCGGAAGAGGAAGAGATATTGGGCGGTTACCGCTATATTCTCGGTACGGATGTACGCTTCGACGAGCACGGCGCGCCGATTTTGGCTACTGCGCACATGTTCAATTTTTCCGAGAAGTTCCTGAATGAATATCTTCCTACTACCATTGAGCTTGGACGTTCATTCGTGACGCTCGAATACCAGTCTACCCGTCGCGACAGCAAAGGCTTGTTCGCATTGGATAACTTGTGGGATGGCTTGGGCGCGCTGACGGTGGTTATGCCCAATGTGAAGTATTTCTTCGGAAAGGTTACCATGTATCCCAGCTATATCCGTAAAGGACGCGACATGATTCTTTATTTTCTGAGAAAGCATTTTGCCGATAAAGACAGTCTGATTACTCCGATGAAACCGCTGCAATTGGAGTCGGACGAGGAAGAACTGGCTGCATTGTTCTGTAAGGATACATTTAAGGAAGACTATAAAATATTGAATGGCGAAATCCGTAAGCTGGGATACAATATTCCGCCGTTGGTAAATGCCTATATGAGTCTCAGTCCGACAATGCGTATGTTCGGTACGGCCATTAATTACGGTTTCGGTGATGTGGAAGAAACAGGTATCCTGATTGCCGTCGATGAAATCTTGGCGGAAAAGCGCATCCGCCATATCCAGTCATTCATCGAAAGCGAGCCGGAAGCATGCAAACTGACTTCCGGGGCGAATAAGATATTCTATCCGAGCAGATAAATCATACAGCCGGTAGGCTGTTTCCGTTGATTTTTCGGTAGAGGTCGAGGGCGAAGACATCCGTCATCGCCGGATATGTAGTCCAATACGGCCTGTATCCTTTCATACAGTGCAGTTGCTTTCATATTATATTGTCCGGATACCCGGTTGATGAGCAACTGCGAATATGCTTTTTCCGGTGAACGTACCGCATCGATCATTAGTTCGAGCAAGGTGCTGATGATACGGAAACCGGCAAGTTCTATGTCCAATACATCGCGCGACGGTATATCTTCTTGAAAGATACCTCTGCGCAATGGTTGGTAGGCCGCGGCAGGCCGTTCGGTGATATGCTTGATGAGGCTTCCCTCAAATTCCCCTTCCAGTATCTGTACTTCGTTATCGAGGAATGCCCGGGTGCATTCGCCGATAAGCAGCCCGATGACGGAAGAACGCAGATAGGCTATCTGCTCATTGGTGTCGCTCACAATCTTGAGCGTGTCGAGGATGTGCGCCTTGCGTTCGTCAGGGAAGTAGGCCAATAGCAAGTCCTGCGTTTCCTGCGTAGTGAGAATCTTCAGTTTGTGGGCATCTTCGATGTCCATCATCTGGTAGCAGATGTCATCTGCCGCTTCTACCAGGTAGACAAGCGGGTGACGTGCGTTATTTCAAAGGTGAACCGTTAAGTTGTTTCATCCCTAGTTCTTCGGCTATTCGCCGGAAACTTTCTTCTTCGGTAATAAAGAAGCCGAATTTGGATTTCTGTCCTGCCAGGCTCGATGAAAAGGGGTATTTTACGATGCTGGCAAGTGTGGAATAGGTCAGGACAAAACCGCCTTTGCGGCGTCCTTCAAACTGATGGGTAAGCAGACGGAAAGCATTTGCGTTTCCTTCAAAATGAGTCAGGTCTTCCCATTGTGCCGGGGTGAGTTGTTCTCCGTCGGGTTGCTTTTCTTTCAATGCCAGTCCTTTTCCTTCCGAAAAGAAAGTAGAGATGGCGCGTTCGCCGGAATGTCCGAATGGCGGATTACCCAAATCGTGCGCCAGACATGCTGCGGAAACAATGGAGCCGATTTCGGGCAGATAAGAGTCTTGCAGTTCGGGGCGGCGGGCAAGGATGGCTTTGGCTACGTCATTGCCCAGCGAACGGCCTACGCAGGAAACTTCCAGGCTATGTGTCAGCCGGTTGTGTACGAATATGCTGCCGGGCAGAGGGAACACTTGCGTCTTGTTCTGCAATCTCCGGAAAGGTGCGGAGAAGATGAGGCGGTCGTAATCCCGCTGAAATTCAGAACGGTTCTCGTGACGCTCTTTATGAAACTCTTCCAAGCCGAATCGTTTGGCGGATATGAGGGTATTCCAGTCCATCATGTTCTTACTTTCTTATTATTTAACTGCAAATGTATGACTATTTGTTTCAAAATCCGTAATTTTGCCCGTTAAATAGTGAATTAAAGTAATCTCAATCGTAACTTCATTGAAATGGCAAATAATAGTATGACCGTCCGAATTATAAATAAGTCGAAACATCCGTTGCCTGCATACGCCACCGAATTGTCTGCTGGAATGGACATCCGTGCCAATCTTTCCGAGCCGATAGCTTTGGAACCGTTGCAGCGTTGCCTGGTTCCTACAGGTTTGTACATCGCTTTGCCGGCTGGGTTTGAGGCGCAGATTCGTCCCCGCAGCGGTTTGGCTATCAAGAAAGGTATCTCGGTATTGAATTCTCCGGGTACTATCGATGCAGACTACCGCGGTGAAATCTGTATTATCCTCGTAAATCTTTCTTCGGAAACATTTATGATTGAGGACGGAGAACGAATCGCCCAAATGGTAATTGCCCGCCATGAGCAGGCGGTATGGCAGGAGGTAGATGTGTTGGATGAAACGGAACGCGGTGCCGGTGGTTTCGGACATACGGGCGTGTAGTTGGGATGGGGTATGAGTGATTAGCGATGAGTGATGAGTGATTGACGGAGGGTTGCTTATACCATTTGATTTTATATAGATAATGAGCATATTCAATAATAAGAAAATAGGGCTGTTTTTGTTGGTGGCGGGCTTCTTGCTTGTCTCCTGCGGGACGTCCCGTAAGCAGACAAAGGCATTATCGGCGAAGCCTGTGGCGGAACTTACTCCGGAACAGCAGCGTAAGTACGATTACTTCTTTTTGGAAGCAGCCCGTCTGAAGATTCAGAAAGACTATGATGCGGCTTTTGATTTGCTGCAACATTGCCTGACTATCAATCCGAATGCTTCGTCGGCCTTATACGAACTGGCGCAATATTATTTGTTCCTGAAGCAAGTGCCTCAGGGGCAGGCTGCATTGGAGAAGGCCGTGGAAACGATCCGGATAATATTGGTACAGTCAGGGACTGGCGAATCTTTATCAGCAACAGGACGAAAAGGAGAAAGCGATGAAGCTGCTGGAAGATATGTCCATACGTTTCACCGACAAGTTGGACCCGCTTTATGCCTTGTTGGACATTTATAATTGGCAGGAGCAGTATGATAAGGTGATTGCCACTTTGAACCGGATTGAGGAGAAGATGGGCAAAAGCGAGCAGTTGAGTATGGAGAAGTTCCGTATTTATCTGCAAATGAAAGACAATAAGAATGCTTTCCATGAGATAGAGAGCCTGGTTGCGGAGTATCCGATGGATTCCCGTTATCAGGTTGTGTTAGGGGATGTATATATGCAGAACGGAAAGAAAGAGGAAGCATATAACATGTACCGCAAGGTGTTGGATGCCGAGCCGGATAATGCCATGGCGATGTATTCGCTGGCGTCCTATTATGAGGAGACCGGTCAGAAAGACCTTTATCAGCAGCAGTTGGACACCTTATTACTCAACAAGAAAGTTCCTTCGGAAACGAAACTGAATGTAATGCGCCAGTTTGTCGTGCAGAATGAGCAGGACGGTAAGGACAGTACGCGGGTTATCAGCCTTTTCGACCGTATTCTGGAACAAGAGCCGGATGATGCCGGGATACCGATGCTTTACGCTCAGTATCTTTTATCCAAAGGAATGAACAAGGAAGCCTTTCCGGTACTGCGTCAGGTGTTGACAATTGATCCTACCAATACGGCTGCGCGTATGATGTTGCTGGGTGAAGCGGTACGCAAGGAGGATTACAACGATGTGATTGATTTATGCGAAGCCGGCGTTGAAACCAACCCGGAGATGCTGGAGTTCTATTTCTATCTGGCTATCGCTTATAATCAGGCGGAACGGACGGATGATGTGATTTCCATTTGTCAGAAAGCATTGACGCAAATTACGGCGGATAGTAAGAAAGAGGTCGTTTTCGGATTTCTATTCCATTTTGGGAGACGCCTATCATACGAAAGATTTGAATACGGAAGCTATGCTCCTATGATTCGGCGCTGGTGTACAATCCTTCCAATATCGGAGCTTTGAACAATTATGCTTATTACCTGTCTGTCGAGCGTCGTAATCTGGATAAAGCCGAGGAGATGAGTTATAAGACGGTAAAGGCGGAACCCGATAATGCCACCTATTTGGACACTTATGCCTGGATTCTGTTTGAGAAAGGCAATTATGCCGAGGCCCGTTTGTATATAGACGATGCCATGAAAAGTGACGGAGGCAAAAGCGACGTCATCGTAGAGCATTGCGGCGACATCTACTATATGACGGGTGATGTGGACAAGGCTCTGGAGTATTGGAACCAGGCATTGAAGATAGGCAGTAAGTCCAAGACCCTACAGGAGAAGATTCGGAAGAAGAAGTATATCAGTGATAAGTAAGTCGGTCAAACGGTGAAGTGATACATAATAAAAGTAACAAGGTAATGGAACAAACAAAATTCAATGGCAGGACTCTGGTCTTTATGCTCTTTATCCTCTGCTGTTTGGCAGGCTGTAAAACCACCCGGAAGGCGGAGACGTCCAAATTTCCCGAAAGTACCCGCTACCTGTCTTCCAAGGTGCGGCTGACCGTTCCTACCAAAGACGCCGTTTTCACCGTAAACGGTACGATGAAGCTGATAAGCGGCGAACGGATGCAGCTTTCTTTCCTCATGCCTATCATACGTACAGAGGTGGCGCGCATGGAAGTGACACCCGAAGAAATATTGCTGGTAGACCGCATGGGCAAGCGTTACGTTCGTGCTACCCGTAAGGAATTGAAAGATGTGTTGCCGAAGAAAGCCGACTTTGCCCATTTGGAAAAGATTCTATTCAATGCTTCCAAACCCAACGGAAAGAAAGAGTTGTCGGGAAAGGAATTGGGCATTCCTTCGCTGGAGAAAGGCAGAATCGAGTTGTCCGGCTTTTCCAATAATTCGTTTTCGCTGACGCCTACCGAGCTGTCTTCAAAGTACACACAAGTTGAGTTGAATGAAATATTAGAAATGCTGATGAGCTTATGAGACGTTTGCTTTGTATTTTTATAGGTTGTTTCTGTCTGGCTTTTCCGCTTCTTGCCCAGTCCAACAAACTGATAAAGGAATTGGAAAGCAAGCGCGGTGCTTTGCAAAAGCAGATTACCGAATCGGAAACACTTCTGAAAACTACAAAGAAAACCGTAAGCAGCCAGTTGAACGGACTTGCCGCTTTGACGGGGCAGATAGAGGAACGCAAACGCTATATCCTTACCATAAATAACGATGTAGAGTCGATAGACCGTGAGCTATCGTCATTGGAACGCCAGTTAGGAAAATTGCAACGCGACTTAAAGGACAAGAAGAAGAAATACGAGTCGTCTGTCCAGTACCTTTATAAGAACCGTTCCATTGAGGAGAAGCTGATGTTTATTTTCTCTGCACGGAGTCTGGCGCAGACCTATCGTCGTTTGCGTTATGTGCGTGAGTATGCCACTTACCAACGCCTGCAGGGCGAGGAAGTGCTGAAAAAGCAGGAACAGGTCAATAAGAAGAAAGCGGAACTCAGGCAGGTGCGGGCTGCTAAAGCCAATCTGCTGAAAGAGCGCGAGGCCGAGAAAGTAAAACTGGAAGCGCAGGAGAAAGAAAAACGTATCCTTGTGGCCGATTTACGGAAGAAGCAACGCGGATTACAGAACGAGATTGCCAAGAAGCGGCGCGAGGCCAGCCAGCTTAATGCGCGTATCGACCGCTTGATTGCCGAAGAAATAGAGAAAGCCCGCAAACGTGCCGCAGAGGAAGCACGCCGTGAAGCGGCTGCCCGCAAGAAAGAAGCGGCTAAAGCGGATAAGTCGGGAACGTCCGCTTCCGGAAAAAGGTTGCTCCTCTGGAAACTTATACCATGAGTAAGGCCGACCGCGAGCTGTCCGGTGACTTTGCCAATAACCGCGGCAAGCTACCTATGCCTATCAGCGGAGCCTATATCATAACCAGCCATTACGGGCAATATGCCGTGGAGGGATTGCGCAATGTCAAGTTAGACAATAAAGGTATCGACATTCAGGGAAAACCAGGGGCGCAGGCGCGTGCCATCTTCAACGGCAAGGTGGCGGCCGTATTCAAACTGAACGGGCTGTTTAATATCCTTATCCGTCATGGAGCCTATATATCCGTATATTGCAACCTGGCTTCCGCTTCGGTGAAACAAGGTGACACGGTCACTACCAAGCAAGCTATCGGCCAGGTGTTCTCGGATGGGGCGGACGGCGGACGTACGGTACTTCACTTCCAGCTACGCCGTGAAAAGGAGAAGTTGAATCCCGAACCCTGGCTGAACAGATAAATCTTATATCGTTGTCCCGTCCAGTAGGTCCAGATAAAGTGCAATGGCCTCTTCAATCTCTTTGACGAAGATAAATTCATCCGCAGTATGGGAGCGGCTGCTCTTGCCCGGTCCTATTTTCATGGACGGGGAAGACATCAGTGCCTGGTCTGAAAGGGTAGGCGAACCGAAAGGAGTCCGACCCATCGCAACGGCCTTTTTACCAGCGGGTGTTCGGGAGAAACATGCGAAGAACCCAAGCGGAAAGAACGCGCTTTGGCTTCACAGGCAATATGTTTCCGTATCTCGTCGAAAAGTTCCTGGTTGGTGTAACATTCGTTGCTGCGGATGTCGACTACGAATGTGCAGCGGTCGGGTATTACATTGTGCTGTGTCCCTGCATTCACCATGGTTACACTCATTTTTACCGGCCCCAATAAAGCCGATTCTTTCGGGAAACGGTAATCGCGGAACCAGGCAATGTCGTTCAGCGCCTTGTATATGGCGTTGTCGCCTTCGTTCCGGGCAGCATGCCCCGACCTGCCGTAGGCGGTGACATCCAGTACCATCAGCCCTTTTTCGGCAATGGCGGGTTGCATCTCCGTGGGTTCGCCCACAATGGCGAATTGTATGGGCGGCAGCTCCGGCAGTACGGACTCTACTCCTTCCTTGCCCGACACCTCTTCCTCGCAGGAAGCCAGGTAAATCAGGTTGTAAGCCTGTGTAGTCCGGCACAATTGCAGGAATACCTGCAGCAGGCTGACTACGCTTGCTCCAGCGTCATTGCTTCCCAAACCGTAAATCTTGCCGTTCTCTTCCGTAGGGGTGAACGGGGCTTTCCGCCATCCGTTTACGGGCTTCAC